>Ga0105048_10019695_pt1 | contig 10332 bp, 4 predicted proteins | sample MAT05_FD_78382 | JGI IMG/M metagenome (GOLD analysis project Ga0105048, IMG submission 78382) | Freshwater microbial communities from Lake Fryxell liftoff mats and glacier meltwater in Antarctica - MAT-05 | ecosystem: Environmental > Aquatic > Freshwater > Ice > Liftoff microbial mat | place...
CCAGACCAATCTGCTGGCCCTGAATGCCGCCATCGAAGCCGCCCGGGCAGGCGAGCACGGCCGCGGATTTGCCGTCGTAGCCGATGAAGTTCGTGCCTTGGCCGAACGTGTCAATAAAGCCACCAAAGAGATCTCAAAGAACATTGATGAAATGCTTCGCAACGTAAAAGGCACTCAGAAAGAAACCCAGGAAATCAACGAATACACCTTCCAGACCAAAGAAGTCGTAGGCAAGACCGCCGCACACTTTGAAAACCTTGTTCATGACTCGGAAAATAACAGCTCGCAGCTGAGCCGCATCGCCTCTGCAACAGAAGAGATCTCCGTCACCAACGACGAAATCAATCGCCAGATTGACGATATCCATGGCCTGAGCACCGGTACCCTGATCCTTCTTCGGGACGCCACCACCTTCACCTCTGACTTGAGCAAAATCACCGAAGATATGCTGGAACGGGCCTCACGCCTCAAGACCGGCAAAGGCAAAATCGAAGAAATCGTCGCCTGGGCCATTGGCAAGCGGGATTTTTACCAGAACAAACTGACCGAATACCAGTCAAACGGAATCAACGTTATGGACCGCAACTACAAACCGGTCCCCAATACTAATCCTCAGAAGTTCAGCGCTGCCTACAACTCCCTCTTTGACAGGGAACTGCAGAAGGAGTTTGAGCGAGGACGTGATTCCGTCACAGGTGCTTCCTACTCTCTACTGACAGATCTTAACGGATATATCGGCACTCATCACTGCAGCAGCCAGAAACCGCTGACAGGCAATTATGAAATTGACCTGGTCGGAAGTCGGGAAAAGAGGATTTTCTTTTCCACAAATGCTGAAATCCGGCGTTCCAAAAACACCATGCCATTCCTGCTGCAAACCTATACACGTGATACCGGCGAACTGGTTTCCGATCTTTCACTACCCATATATATTAATGGCTCACACTGGGGTGCTTTTATTACCGGTATAAAACCGGAAGTTATGTTGGAAAATTCGTAAGAGTTGTTGTGTTTTAAGACATAAGAATATTGAAAAGGCGATTTACCATTTTAACCGGTTAAATCGCCTTTTTTATGTTTGAAAGTTTACAGATATTATTCCAATTTCAAATCAAAGATGAAACCAAGGCGGCGAGGAGTGAGGCGACGAAGGCCCTCACCCGGCCTTTGGCCACCCTCTCCCGGAGGTAGAGGGCAACTGTATCCCTTCTCCCTCTGGGAGAAGGATAGGATGAGGGGTAAGTTGAGGAGCCGAAGACGAGCCAACGAAGGTAGCGCTTTGATTTGGAATTGGTGTTACATCTGAAGTATGCATGAAGGGCTGTCGAATCTTGGGTTGTTCACAAGATCTGGAACTTCGTGTGCCACCATTAGGTCAGACGGGGAGGGCTGATACAGCCTTTGCAGTTCGATGGGGTGCTGCACATTTTTATCCAGCCAAAACCCAAAGTCATCCGGTGACAGTATAACCGGCATTCTTTTGTGGATCGGCTGAATCAATCTATTTGAAGATGTGGTCAATATGCAGCAGGTCTCAGCTTCAGTGCCATCCTCTGCTTTCCAGCATTCCCAAATTCCAGCAAATCCCATGATCCCACTGTTTAACAAACGGACATAATATGGTTGTTCTCGATTGTCTTCATGTTTCCACTCAAAGAATCCAGTTGCCGGAATTATGCACCTGGTGTGCTTGATTGCATTTTGGAAAGACGGCTCTTCATGGACTGTTTCAGAACGTACGCTGATTAAAGGATGGTTGTTATCTTTAGATCCGCCAGGTACAAGGCCCCAGTTTAAAAGATCCAGTCTGCTGTTGTCTTCAAAATGACGTACTATGGCAACATGTTGACCAGGGGCAATGTTATATCGCAATGTCAAATCAGGTATTTCCTGTAGATTGAATGTTTTAGCAATAACTTCCGGTGTCGCATTTAGAGTGAATCGTACACACATACAAAGTTTTCCTTTTACCTGATAGAAAATAAAAAAGCCCATCAGAACCTTCGATGGGCTTTCTGTTATTTATTTATCTGGTCTTCCATCGCTGGAATATATCCGGTCCATTTTTTAACCGGATTAGTTGTTAACCTTATTTTACTGGTCCCACTTGGGCGGAGTGTCTTCCATAAATTAAATGTACCCTCCTCTAAGTCGAATTTACTTCCTTGTTACTGATTGCATTATACCATCCGAAAACAGAAATAAAAGTCTTAAAATTTTTTATTTTAAAGGTAGGCTGTAAGTCCCAGAATAAACACCTGAAATTTTTGAGTGAAACAGATTTTGGATGAATTTACAAAGTCAGGATATACGAAACTAACAGGTGGCTGAGCTGATTAACAAAAATGATGGCAAAAAACGGAGAATTGTTGCGGCGGCATAAACGAGAAATTTGTTCAGACTCATGCCCGGCTGCAACTGAATTTTACTAATCTTCACGGAATACCACCAATATTTGAGATACCTTAAAGTTGCTAAAAGCATAAGTCGCAATATGTCATCCCCGCTTTTCAAGCTGAAAACCAACAATTTTACATCCAGAGTTTCCGAAAGGACACTTTGTAGAAAAAAAACCAGTTGCTGCGGCAACATAATATGCTTTCGTTTGTCCGGTAGTATTGCTATGTTTATCAAGATTTACAAAATTGTAAGAACAGGTGCGCTAAATTGCAAAATTCGAATACTGCCGACTCCAAAATTTCAATTTTGATTATCGACGATGAAAGGGCGATTCTTAGAAGCTTTGCCTTTTATTTCGAAGACCTGGGGTATCGTGTTCTTGAAGCGGGAAACGGGCGCGAAGGACTAGATATATTTGAGCGTGAGCGGCCGCAAATTGTTTTTACAGATTTACGGATGCCTGTCATGGACGGCTTTGAATTTTTGCGCCTTGCGCGCGAGCTAAGGCCTGAAACCCCGATTATTGTTGTTTCAGGAACAGGAATTATATCGGATGCAATAAGAGCCGTCAAACTTGGGGCCTGGGACTACATAACAAAGCCGCTTCTTGATATGGGTGAGCTCGAAGTAGTTGCAAAACGGGCGATTGAAACCCTGGAACTGCGTCAGGAAGTAGTGACGCTTCGAGAACGGATTCTGAATGTAAAACTCAATAATGAGGCTGCTTTCAGGCCTATTATTACCAATGATGAAAAAATGACGCGCATATTCCATTATATAGAAGCAGTGGCATCGACAAATCAGCCCATATTGATCACCGGCCAGACCGGAACCGGCAAGGAGCTGATGGCACATGCCGTTCATGATGTGAGCGGGCGAAAAGGGAAATTCGTTGCTGTTAATGTAGGCGGAGTGGATGACACTGTTTTTTCCGATACCCTTTTCGGTCATGTCAAGGGCGCCTTTACCGGTGCGGATCGACATCGGGAAGGGATGATAAAGCAGGCCGCCAACGGAACACTCTTTCTCGACGAGATCGGGGAACTCAGCAATGCTTCACAGGTCAAGCTTCTTCGGTTGATCCAGGAACAGGAATATTTTGCACTCGGCTCTGATAATTCCCTTACAACAAATGCCAGGATAATAACAGCCACCAACCTTGACTTGCGGGATATGGCTGGATCTGGGAAATTCAGGAAAGATCTCTATTATCGTCTCTGCGCACACCATGTTAACATTCCTTCCCTCAAGGCAAGAACAGGTGACATCCGGATATTGCTGGAGTTTTTTGTTGATGAAGCTTCAAAAGCATTGAAAAGGAAAACTCCTGACATTTCAGCGGAGCTTTGCCAATATCTAGCTGTTTATGATTTCCCAGGAAACATCAGAGAATTGAAATCAATGGTGTACGATGGGGTTGCCCAGCATTCACGGGGCACGTTATCCAAAGAGTGTTTCCTGCATTCAATGAAAAGCAATGCTTCCTTATCGATGCCCGGGCATTCTTCCGCCAGCCTGGTATTTATGCCGGAAGCAGCGGATGATCGTCTGCCAACCCTAAAAGAGGCCGAAGAAGAACTGATAAAAAAAGCGATGGAACGGGCCGGCGGCAACCAGGGAGTGGCTGCCCGATATCTTGGCATCACCCGCCAAGGGCTTAACAAAATCCTCAACAGATATAAATCACGCCCTGACAACACCTAGCCTGCCGATCTGTCAACAACGTTGCTTAGCAATGTTGTTGCATCATTCAACACCCTGTTATAGTTAATATTATCCTGCAAACCACAAATAACAGCAACAACGTTGACACCCCACCATTTATGGTCTCCAGCTGCAACAGCCTGGTATTAAACGATTATTCATTGTTTTGGCATTGGCACACTATATGTAATGCAATATGTCAACGTGAGTGAATTAAATATCAGTACACTCGGTTAATACTTTAGCAATAACGTTAAAAAGGGAGGTATTTATGTTCAAGAATCTAAGCATTGGGAAAAAACTTATCGGCGGGTTTTTCGTAGTAGCATTGATTGCCGGAGTCATCGGTATTATTGGTATCAGCAAGATCAGGACTATCGGTGCCGCTGACCTCATGATGTATGAGAAAATAACAGTTCCGACGGCCCAGTTGTTGAGAATTTCCACCAGTTTTCAGATGATCAGATCGGAAGTGCTATATCTGATCAGATCTACAGACATGGTCGAAAAAGAAAAGCGTATCAATGCTGTGAAAACTCTTCAGGAGATAATCGACAAGGAAGCGGTTTTATATGAAAAAACCATCCTTACTGCAGAAGGCAGAACCATGTTTGACGAATTTAAAAAACAAAGGGCAAGCTATTATGAGCTGTACAACAAACTGGTTGAGCTTTGTCTGGCTGGAAAGGATGCAGAGGTCAACGCATTTATCGAGTCCGGACAGCTGGCAAAAATCGGCAAGGATTTTAATGAATCAATCAACAAAACAGTCGATATAAAGGTAGCTGTTGGCAAGGCAACTTCAGACAACAACAAGTCCATTATCAAAAATGCAACTTTATTGATGATAGGTCTTGCAATTGCCGGTGTGATACTGGCGCTTGGTCTAGGCCTCTTCATTTCTCGTGGTGTAACGCGACCACTGGCAAGTGGTGTTGTTATTGCCAGGCGTCTGGCGGATGGTGATTTGACGGTCGATGTAACGGTAGAAAGTAAGGATGAAACCGGTCAGCTGATGGAGGCCATGCAAGCAATGGTTAAAAATCTACGCGACATGATAACCAATACGGTTGACATCTCCACAAATATCGCCTCTGCTTCCAACCAGCTTCAATCAACGGCACAGCAGATCGCAACAGGCGCGGAAGAGGTCGCTGCCCAGACAAGCACCGTTGCCACCGCCAGCGAAGAGATGGCAGCTACATCAAGCGACATCGCACGAAACTGCACCATGGCTGCAGATGCTTCGCAACATTCTGCCAACGCTGCGAATGCAGGCGCTGTAGTGGTTCAGGAAACCATCACCGGTATGAACGTAATTGCCGAAAGAGTTCGTCAGACTTCTTCTACCATAGAAGCCCTCGGTTTGCGTTCAGAAGAGATCGGCGACATAGTCGGCACCATTGAAGATATTGCCGATCAAACCAACCTGCTGGCACTTAATGCAGCAATAGAGGCAGCCCGAGCTGGCGAACAGGGCAGGGGTTTTGCTGTTGTGGCAGATGAAGTCAGGGCTCTTGCGGAGCGGACTACAAAAGCTACAAAAGAAATCGGCGCAATGATCAAAGCCATACAGAATGAAACTAAGGTAGCTGTGAAGGCTATGGAGGAAGGTGTCAACGAGGTTGAAAAAGGTGCGGCATCATCTCAAAAATCCGGTCAGGCACTTAAGGAAATTCTGGATCGAATCAGCGAAGTTTCCATGCAGGTAAGCCAGATTGCTACAGCGGCAGAAGAACAGACCGCTACTACAAATGAGGTTACTTCCAACGTTCATCAGATTACGGAAGTGATTCATCAGACGGCCAGTGGTGCTGAGGAAACCGCATCCGCTGCTGCCCAGCTTGCCAAGCAGGCAGAGAATCTGCAAAACCTGATCAGCAGGTTCAAGTTGGCATAGGCGGAGTTGTAAGTGGTCTGAACTACATCTTGATTTTAAATTTCGACATGATATAGACAAATTATTAAAACCGGATAGTTTAAGGCATGTTATGAAATCAGTCAAAGCAGTCAAAAAATATACGTTATACACCCTGTTTGTAGTGCTTATGACTGTGTCGATATCTTCTATGTTCGCACTTATGGAGATACATAACGAGGCAATTTTTCTGGCAAACATTGAGCTGAATCAACGTATGAAAATTTTCAAGGAATATCTGACTCACAATGGAGAAAATTTTTCCAGCAAAAACGGCCAGTTGTTTGCCGGGAACCGCCTCCTGAATGGCAACTTTGAGATTCCGGACAAGTTGAGCAGTATTTTCGACGGGACTTTTACAATATTCATGGGTGATACACGGATATCTACAAGCATACGGAGGGAAGACAGGACACGTATTGTAGATACCAAACTTGTTGGCCCGGCTTATGATGCCATCTTTGTGCGCGGAGAGGCATACCATGGCGAAGCTGACATTCAGGGAACAAAATACATTACAACCTATGAGCCGATCAAAGATTCAGCCGGCTTCATAATTGGAGCACTTTATACGGGAGTAAAAAAAGATGTCTATTTATCACAGTATAACAAGCTCCGTTTCGGGATAGTCGGAATATTGTTTTGCATAGTAATCGTTTTCTCGGTTCTTTATTATTTTCTTTTCAAGCAAGGAATGCTCGCAGAACAGCAAAGTGCCAACAATTTAGCGTTCTTACAGACTCTGATCGATACGATTCCCAATCCGGTTTACTATAAAAACTTTAATGGTAATTATCTTGGATGTAACTTTGCTTTTGAATCTCTTTTTGGCGTCAACAAGCAGGATGTAATAGGTAAAATGTCACAAGATCTAATAAACAGGGAAGTATCCAGCGAACAAGAAAAGATAGAACTCGGTCTCCTCAGTGCTCCAGCAGGGGCAAAGTATACTTCTGAAACTCAGATTACTACGAACGATGGTATTACAAAGGATATAATCATCTTCAAAGCCTGCTTCCAGAACAAAACCGGACTGAATGCGGGCATAGTCGGTTCGATCCTTGATATAACTGAGCGCAAACATCTTCAGAAAGTTATGATACAGACAGAAAAGATGCTCATGGTTGGCGGATTGGCAGCCGGAATGGCTCATGAACTGAACAACCCTCTCTGCTCCATTCTTCAGAATACTCAGAACATCCAACGGAGGCTTTCTGCTGAGTTCAAGGCAAACAAAGAAGTTGCAAATAATGTCGGGCTGAATCTAAAACTTATGCAACCTTATCTTGAGCAGCGAGGCATATATGAGATGCTGGATTTTATTTCAACTGCAAGCGTACGGGCAGCCGATATTGTATCAAATCTGCTTTCATTCTGCAAAAAGGGCTCAGTAGTGTTGGCGGCTGTCCAGCTGAATCAATTAATCGACAATGCCATTGAACTCGCTTGCTGTGATTACGAACTCAGAATACGGGGTAATATCAGCTCGATAAATTTTGTCAAAGAATACGACAATAATATTTCTCCAGTTGTTATTAACCGTTCAGAGATCGAACAGGTTTTGATCAATTTGATCAAGAACGCTGTTCAGGCTTTAAACGATGTTTGTTCGGGAGATTCTGCCAAAATTGTTTTCCGAACCCGTCAAGCCGACAAGCAAGTTGTGATTGAAGTGGAAGACAACGGCCCCGGTATTTCTCAGGAAATAAAGGGGCGCATCTTCGAACCGTTTTTCACCACAAAAGAGGTGGGAACTGGGACAGGAATGGGGTTGTCTGTCGCCTATGCTCTGGTAGTAAATAACCATAACGGGAGCATAGAAGTGGATTCTATACCTGGTGGCGGAACAAAATTCAGCATTATTCTGCCTTTGATAAAACAGGATGCTTCATAAACAGTCTTCAGTGCTGGGGCCTATAAAGTATTTGAGTAAATGGTTGAGCCTCTTGCAAAACTACTGCAGGCAGTTCTGCTTCGTTACCACTCACCCGGAAGCCTCCACGGTGGATCGACTTCTGCTCATATAACTAATGCATCATTCAGTCAAGTCAAGATAGGAGATATAGTTATGGGGTGGGACCTTTGTTCAATGTTTATGTGTTGCGCGGTGGTTATCATGCTTACGGTGGAATCTTCTGGTATGATTCCAGCTTGGAATCCACTCAACCGTATGAGCAAATTAATCAAATTTTTGGCCATACAATAACGGAGGGGCCAATGCGGATAAAGAACTGGGTCAATATGCATATCGAAGACGGAAATTAGGCTAAGATTTTTGTACTGATCAATACATTAACAATGTGCATAAACTGCACAATGCAAATTAAGGATAATTACTGTGCATTGGTCTTTGTTTCATTGAATTCTTGCCTGGAGCAAGGTCTCAATACATTAAAAAAAATATTTATAAACCAAAATTTATAACTTGACAACGGAAGTTTTTTTAAATTATATTAATTACAATACTTTGATAAAGCCATCCTCACCGTAAGGTGGGGTCCGGAAAGCTCTGGATCTTTAACTTCGGGTGACCTGACGAGACAGCCGAGCCGCCAAGTATGTACTTCGCAAGAAGTCATTGGGTGGCTTTTTGTTTTGTATGGGTCACCACAGCTTTCCAGTTGGATGGTGAAACAAGATGAATGGACTTCATTTTGAATATGAGCTGTCAAAGAATAAATTGTGGTCAGCGCTGGTTGACTCCCTTCGGGGAATTGTTTGGGAAGCTGACCCTTATACTTTTCAGTTTTCCTTTGTAAGTCCCCAGGTAGTAAATATATTAGGTTATCCTTCTCAACAGTGGCTGGACGAGCCAAATTTTTGGCGTACCCATACTCACCCCGATGACGTGGAGAGGTGCGCCGACTTTTGTAATGGTGCTGCGGCCGGGAAAGAAGAATTTGAATTCCATTACCGTATGATTGCGGCAGATAACCGAGTCGTATGGCTCCACACCATAGTTATGGCCGAGCGAGAGAACGGTGATATACGGCTTCGGGGAGTAATGATTGACATCACCGACCGCAAACGCTCCGAAGAAGAGCTGAACCTGAAAAGCTTCACCATCGATAACCTTGCGGAAGAAATTCTCTGGTCGATGCCGGATGGTCGTATCTCAGATGTAAATGCTGTTGTCTGCAAAAAACTGGGATATACCCGTGAAGAACTGTTGAATCTCTCGATTTCAGACATTGACCCATTTTATACGAAAGAAGTTTGGGCGACTCACTGGGGAGACCTGAAGGCATCAGGCAGCCTGCAATTTGAATCGCTCCACAAAAGCAAGGATGGTCATGTCTATCCTGTTGAGATAATAGCAAATTATTTAAAGTACAACAATCTTGAGTACAACTACGCAATCGTACGTGACATTTCCAAATATAAAAATATGGAGAAGGCTTTGCAAAAGAGTGAGGAACAGTTCCGTACCCTCTGTAAATTTGCCCCCATAGGTATTTTCAAGGCGGATTTAACCGGAAACAATTTGTACATGAATCCTCTCGGGAAGGAGATCACGGAGATGTACGCTTCGGAAAAAATCATGGAGAGCTGGTTCAATGCTATCCACCCCGACGACTGTAAAGATCTCCTCAGTGTCTGGCATGAATCAACATCTACAGCGGATCTCTTTTCTCATGAATGCAGAATTGTCACTCCGCAGGGAAAAACCAAATGGATACGGGTACTGGGCAATCCCTTGAAAAGTCCAAACGGCATGGTTACAAGTTATGTCGGGACATTAGAGGATGTTAGCCACGAGAAAATGGCCGAGGCAGAGATTCTGCGGCTCGCCTATCGTGATTCCCTGACCGGACTTCCGAACCGCCTCCTGCTAAATGACCGGCTCAACTATATGTTGGCCAACGCTAAGAGGTACGAATATGTGTCAGCGGTGCTGTTTATTGACCTGGACAACTTCAAGGTAGTCAACGACAGCTTCGGCCATGCGGCCGGCGACCAGCTGCTTTGCGAGGTGAGCAAGCGTTTCGAAACAGAGATCAGGAAAGCGGATACTATTGCCAGAATGGGGGGAGACGAATTCGTCATTTTGCTCGAGGTTATCAACACCCCCGCAGCAGCGGCATTGACTGCGCAGCACCTGCTGCGGGTCCTAGTCGCACCGTTCTCGATCAATGGCCAGGATATCTATGCCACTGCCAGCATCGGTATCGCCCTGTACCCGGAGGACGGGACTGATGCTGATAGCCTCCTCAAGAACGCCGATGTCGCAATGTATCATGCCAAGGAAGGGGGAAGGAATGCCTTTCATTTCTATACCGCGGAGATCAACATGCGGGTCGAAGAACGAC
>Ga0105048_10019696_pt1 | contig 10332 bp, 8 predicted proteins | sample MAT05_FD_78382 | JGI IMG/M metagenome (GOLD analysis project Ga0105048, IMG submission 78382) | Freshwater microbial communities from Lake Fryxell liftoff mats and glacier meltwater in Antarctica - MAT-05 | ecosystem: Environmental > Aquatic > Freshwater > Ice > Liftoff microbial mat | place...
CCGCGGACGCCGAAAAGAAACCCGGTGCGGATGCCCTGACTCTCGAATTTCCGCCGCTGGCGCTGGCGCTGGAGCCGATGACGTTGACGCCGTCGCCGACGCCGACGCCGTCCCCGTCCCCGTCCCCGGCGCTCGCCCTCACGCCGCCCGCTGTGCCGCCCGTGGTGGCACCCGACCCCGAGCCCCTATCCAGCCTGCAACTGGTCGAGATGGCGCCGCCGGTCGAGGCCGCACCCGCGCCCGCGCCTGCGCACGAAATCGAAATCGAAGGCGTGGGCAAGCGCCGGGCACCCCGGCCCACCGACGGCATTCCGGCCCCGACCGACGAATTCGGTGCCGCAGCGTTGCGCGAGTACAAGGACGGCAACATCGACCTGCCGCTGTGGTCACGCGCCAATTCGCAGCACGAAGGCGACCAGACGGCGGCCATCGTGGCCTACTTGCGCGCCCGTGCCACCGTATTGAAGCTCGATCGCCGCCAACGGCGCGTGAACGATCCCGATTCGGCGGTGCGTGCCGCCGTGCCGGTCCGGCCGCGCGCCTTCCTGCAGGAAGAAGACGACCCGCACGTCGAACCGCCGTCGCGCGCGGCCGTGGTGCGCCGCTATGCGATGTTCGCTGCGCCCGTGGTCGCGATCCTTGCCGCCGGTGTGTGGTGGATGGTGTCGACCAGCGGCAGCGATTCCACCCAGGCGTCGAGCCCGACCATGGCGCCAGTGGTTGCCGGCAGCGCCCCGGCGGTGAAGGCCCCGGTACGCGTCCCCCGCGTCACGAAGGAGGAGGATCCCGGCACCTATTTTGCCGGCAAGATCCTCGACCTCAAGTCGGCCGGCAACTGGAATGTGCTGGTGCTGTTTGCCTCCGAATGGACGCGCAAGCAACCGGAGAATGCCACGGCATGGCGCGAACTGAGCATGGGCTACACCAACATGCGCCAGTACGCCGACGCGCTCGAAGCGGGCACCACGGCCGCGAAGCTGGCGCCGGCGGATCCGCTGGTCTGGCGCAATCTCGCGCAGGTGAATATCGACCTCAAGGAACCGGAAGCGGCGTTGAAGGCCTACCAGAAAGCGGCCGCGCTCAACGACCTCGACGTGTACAGCATGCTGCAGGTCGGCCTCATCAATGTCGAACTGAACCGGTTGCCCCAGGCGCGCGAAGCCTTTGATCGCGTGCTGGCCGCCGACCCCGATAATCCGGAAGCGATATGTGGCACCGCTTCGATCGCGCAACGGCAAGGGCGCGGCAAGGATGCCGACGCCGCGTCGAAGTCGCTGCGGGCCGGCGACCGCAAGTGCCGGGAGGCCCCGGCCGCGGCCGCGGTGGCGGTTGCCACCCACAAGTAGCGAAGGCGCCGACCCCGGCGGGCTATCATGCCCCGTCGGGTATCGAGGCAGGTGGCGCATGCGCAGCGCTGGTGCGGGTTTCTCCATGATGGAAGTGCTGGTCGCGCTGGCGATCGTGGCCGTCCTCGCCACCTTGGCCATCCCGTCGTTCCAGAACAGCATCGTGCGCGACCAGATCGTGACCGCCGCGCCGTTGGCCAATCTCGCGAAGAAGCCGGTCGAGGTGATGTGGGCGGCAGTGCAGGCATTCCCGGCGGACAACGCCGCCGCGGGCCTGCCGGTCGCCGACAAGATCGTCAACAATCACATCAGCGCCATCGCCGTGCAGGACGGCGCCATCCACATGACGTTCGGCAACAATGCGCACGGGTCGATCAAGGGCAAGATCCTGACCTTTCGTCCCGCTGTCGTGGAGGACGCGCCGGTCGTTCCAGTGGCATGGGTCTGCGCGTTCGCGGCCACGCCGCACAAGATGACGGTCAAGGGCGAGAACCGCACCGATATTCCCGTCGCGATGCTGCCGTTCAATTGCAAAGGCCCTTGACGCGCGTTGACCACGCGGCGCCAGCCGTGACACACTGCGCCCCGCAGTCGCCACGCCCCCCAACGCCCCCGCTGCAGGGGCCATTGCACAGGAGATACCCCAATGGATACCGCCATCATTTCCCTCCTGTCGGCTGCCGCCTGACGGACGGCTTGGCCTCGATCGCTGCGGCGATCGGCGTGGCAGTGCTTGGCGCCGCAAACCGGCGCCACGGCATCGCTCCCTGAGGTTCTTTGTTGTCGCGCCCGTGCCGGGCGTGCCGCCGACGTTTGTTCTGCCGGATGCCTTGGCGCTTGCGCGCCGGGGCGCTCTGGTGCGTTCCGCTCATGCGGCGCGCGCCGCGAACAACGAAGGCACACGTTCATCATGCTCGAATACGATGTCGAAGCACTCTCTGCATTGGGTCTTACGCCCGCACTGGCGGGGTTGGTTGCCGTACTGCCCGCCACCACGGACACGACGCTGCATCTGACGCGCGTCACCGAAGTACACCGTGAATCGGTCACTGTTCACGACGGACGCAGCGAACGCGCGGCGCGCGCACTGCCGCGCGTCACGCGCGCGCTGACGGAAGCCGGCACCGCCATGGCCGTGGGCGATTGGGTGCTGGTCTCGCGCGATGCGCACGCCCAGCAATGGGTGGAGCAGCACCTGCCACCGTTGTCGCATATCGTCCGACGCGATGGCGATGGCCGCCGGCATCCGGTCGTCAGCAACGTCGATACCGCGCTGCTGGTGATGGGCCTCGACGATGATTTCAATCCGCGCCGGCTCGAACGCTATCTGGCGCTGGTGCACGGCGATGCGATCACCCCGGTGGTCGTGCTGACCAAGCGCGATGTCGCGGCCACCACGCCGGACGCGCTCGATGCGCGATTGGACCAGTTGCGCGGACGCATACCGTCGGCCATCGACGTGCTGAGCGTGAATGCCACCGATGCGTCGGCCGCCGCAGCGCTTGCGGGTTATCTCGGCCGGGGCCAGACGCTGGTGCTGCTGGGATCGTCCGGCGCGGGCAAGTCCACGCTGACCAACACGCTATTGGGTGCGGCCGTCCAGGACACCGGCGCCGTGCGCGTGCACGACAGTCGCGGCAAGCACACCACCACCGTGCGGTCGCTGCACTGCCTGCCGGGAGGCGCGTGCGTGATCGACACGCCGGGATTGCGCACGCTGCGGCCTGACAGCGATGAAGCGGCCATGGCCAGCAGCTTTGCCGATGTCGTGGAACTGGCGGCGCGATGCCGCTTCCGCGATTGCCGGCACGCGGAGGAGCCAGGATGCGCGGTGCGCGAGGGCGTTGATGCCGATCGATTGCGCAACTATCACAAGCTGCTCCGCGAGGCGCGCCGCGACACGATGACCGCACTCGACCGGCAGAAGCAGCTGGCGGAATGGAAGATTCGCGGCAAGGCCGCCAAGGCACGCATGGCCATGAAGCGTGGCGCTTGAGCGGGCGGCGGCGGTCGCGTGCACCAGTCGCCGGCGGTGCGCGTCGTGACGCGGATGCGCTGCCATCGAGGCAGACTCCGCTATCATGCGGACTCGGGAGGTTTCCACAACAATGCCTGTCATCACCACCATCGAGGACCTGCGCGTGCTGGCTCAACAGCGCGTGCCGCGCATGTTCTACGACTACGCCGATTCCGGATCGTGGACCGAGTCCACCTACCGGGCCAACGAGTCGGACTTCCAGAAGATCAAGCTGCGCCAGCGCGTGGCGGTGAACATGGAAGGCCGCAGCACCGCGACGACGATGATCGGTACGCCCGTGGCCATGCCCGTCGCGATCGCGCCCACCGGCCTGACGGGCATGCAGCATGCTGACGGCGAGATCCTCGGCGCCAGGGCCGCGGAGAAGTTCGGCATTCCGTTCACGCTGTCCACGATGAGCATCTGTTCGATCGAGGACATCGCGGCCCACACCACCCTCCCGTTCTGGTTCCAGCTCTACGTGCTGCGCGACCGCGATTTCATCGGCCGCCTGATCGACCGCGCCAAGGCCGCGAAGTGCGGCGCGCTGGTGCTGACGCTCGACCTGCAGATTCTCGGGCAGCGGCACAAGGACCTGAAGAACGGCCTGTCCGCGCCGCCGAAGCTGACCATTCCCAACATCATCAACATGATGGGCAAGCCGCGCTGGTGCCTGGGCATGCTGGGGACGTCGCGGCGGCAGTTCGGCAACATCGTCGGGCACGTCAAGGGCGTGGACGACATGAGTTCACTCTCCGAGTGGACGGCGCAGCAGTTCGATCCCACGCTCAGTTGGGCCGACGTCGAGTGGATCAAGCAGCGCTGGGGCGGCAAGCTGATCTTGAAAGGCATCCAGGACGTGGAGGACGCGAAGATCGCCGTGGCGTCAGGCGCCGACGCGCTGATCGTCAGCAATCACGGTGGACGGCAGCTCGATGGCGCGCAGTCGAGCATCGAGGCGCTGCCACCGATCGTCGATGCCGTGGGCGCGCAGATCGAAGTGCACATGGATGGCGGCATCCGCTCCGGACAGGACGTGCTGAAGGCCGTGGCGCTGGGTGCGCGCGGCACCTACATCGGGCGGTCGTTCCTGTACGCGCTGGGCGCGATGGGCGAGGAAGGCGTCACCAAGGCGCTACAGATCATCCACAAGGAACTGGACCTCACGATGGCCTTTTGCGGCCGGACGCGCATCGAGGATGTCGATCGCAGCATCCTGCTGCCGGGGACATTTCCTACGTAACGACATTCGTTTGTAGGCGAGGCTTCAGCCTCGCAGGTTTGGCACGCGCATGGAACCTGCGAGGCTGAAGCCTCGCCTACAAGTGTTTGGCGTGGCGCGACACCGGCGGCGCAATCACGCGCGCGCGCAGTTGCCCGCATCCGCCGTCGATATCCTGCCCCGCCGACTGCCGCAGCTTGGTCAGCACGCCACGCGCGGACAGTTCGCGCGCCATGGCTTCCGCGCGCTCGCGTGGCGGCCGCCGGTACGCGAAGCCGCTGACGGTGTTGTACGGGATCAGGTTCATCACCGCGTACTTGCCTGCGAGCAAGGCGACGATGCCATCGATTTCATCGGCGCCATCGTTGAGGCCGTCGAGCAGCGTCCACTGATACTGGATCGGATACCCGGTCAGACGTGCATACGCTTCACCCAGGCTCACCAGTTCGGCGGGATCGAGGCGGGCCGCATGGGGCAGCAACTCGGCACGACGTGCGGCAATCGTCGAATGCAGCGACAGCGCCAGCGCCGGCTTCACGCGGCCCTGCGGCAGCCGCTCGAAGACGCGCCGGTCGCCCACCGTCGAGAACACGAGGCTCTTGTGCCCGATCGCGCCTTCGGTGCCCAGCAGCTCGATGGCATCGAGCACGTTGTCGAGGTTGTGCGCGGGCTCGCCCATGCCCATGAACACCACCTTCTTCACCGGACGACGCGTCCTGGCGCGCGCGACCTGGGCGACGATCTCTGCGCTGCCGAGATGCCGTTGCAGTCCGTCGCGGCCGGTCATGCAGAACACGCAACCGACTGCGCATCCCACCTGTGTGGAGACACACACGCCGTCGCGCGGCAGCAGCACGCTTTCCACAGTCTTGCCGTCGGCGAGCGCCAGGAGCAGGCGGACCGCGCCATCGTCAGCAACTTCTTCCGTGTGCACACGGGCGGTGGCGTCGAGTGCGGCGGCAAGGCCGGTCAGCGCGTCGCGCAATGACCGCGGCAGGAAATCCTCCGGCGCGCGCGATCCACTGTCGAGCGGCCGTCCCTGCGTCCACGCACGCAACACGGCGTGCTCGTGGCACGGCTGCGCGCCGGCTTCGCGCAGCCGCGCACGAACGTCGTCGATACGTGTCAGCACGACAGGATCAAGTCGCCATCAGGTAGGCGCGGCTGTCGTCGAAAAAATGCGGGCCCGTATCCGAGCGCACGGCGGTTCCCACGCCGCTGGCCGTTAATACTTCCAGCAGCAGCGCGCTGGGCACGCCGCCATCGATGATGTGCACGGAGCGCACGCCCTCGCGCACGGCGCGCAGCGCGGCAAGCAGCCGGGGCTCCATGCCGCCATGCACGACGTGGCTTTGCATCAGCGCCTCGGCCTCCGACGCGGTCAGGATGTGCGCGAGCTTGCCATTGCGGTCGAGCACGCCGGGTACGTTGGTCATCAGCACCAGCTTCTCGGCCTCGAGGACGCGGGCGAGCTGGCCCGCCAGCAGGTCGGAATTGATGTGATAGGTGGTGCCGTCCGCGGCGACGCCGATCGGCATGATGACGGGCACGAAGTTACGCGACAGCAGCAGCTGGATCAGCGCGGGGTCGATGCTTTCGACGTCACCGATGAAGCCGAGGTCAGGGGCATCGGGATCGTCCGGTAACGTCATCGGCCGCGCGTTGATGAAGCGGCCGTCCTGGCCGTCGAGGCCCACGGCACGTCCGCCCTGTTGGTTGATCAGCGAGGTCAGCTCCTGGTTCAGCTCGGAGAGCGCCATCTCGATCACGGTGAGCGTGCGCTCGTCGGTGATGCGGTGCCCGCGATACCGCTTGTTGGGCAGGCCCATCTTCTGCATCAGTTCATCGATGCCCCAGCCCCCGCCGTGCACGACGATCGGCTTCATGCCGACGAGCCGAAGCAGCGCGATGTCGCGCGCGAAGCCCGCCTTCAGCGCCGGATCGGCCATCGCGTTGCCACCGAAGCGGATGACAAGCGTCTTGCCGTGAAACGCACGGAGGTAGGGCAGGGCCTCGGCCAGCGTGCCGGCCTTCATCGCTGGCGTCATCAGTAGCTACTTGGGTCGCGACGCAAGGCCTTGCTGCGGGAGGCTTTCGCCATGGAGTTCCTCCGGGATGGGTTGAAAACCAGATGCGGGCAGAAATGCTAGCAGGTGGCGAGCCGAATTGTCCCGTTCTGCCGGGATATAGCCCGAATACTGCATGAGCACCTGCCGTGCCTGCCAACCCAACCGACTCACTTCATAGCGGCGCCAAAAAACAGCAGCAGTCCGACTTCCGCACAGGCGTCGGTGGGCACGTCCGGTGTCGCGAATACGGCGATGCCGCGCGCCATCGAGCACGGCCTTCACCTCATCCGGCAGCGCCAGCGTGACCAGCGCGCGAGGCAACGGTGTTACGAGTGAGCGCTGCCGGTGCCCATCATTCCGGCTTGATGCCGGCGTCCTTGACGATCTTGTGCCACTTGGTCGTGTCGCTCTTCATCAGCGCACCGAGTTGCTCGGGTGTGCTGGCGCGAGCTTCGACGCCCTGGGCGATCAGCTTCGCCTTTACCTCGGGCAACATCATCACCTTGCCAATTTCGGTGTTGAGCCGCGCGATGACGGCGGGCGGCGTGCCATTCGGCACCAGGATGGCCAGCCAGCCGCCAGCCTCGAAGTCCTTGAAGCCCTGCTCGGCCACCGTGGGGACGTCCGGCAGCGCGGGATTGCGGCTGAGGGAGGTCACCGCCAGTCCGCGCAGCTTGCCCGCCTGGATCTGCGGCATTCCCGACGCGATCGACAACGCGGCGATCGAGATGTGGCCGCCCAGCAGGTCTGTCATCGCGGGGGCCGCGCCCTTGTACGGTACTTCCTCCATGTTGAAGTCGGCGGCTTGCATCAGCAGCACGGCGGCCAGCTGTGCGAATGTGCCGTGGCCCGCGGTGCCATACGTGATGGCCTTCGGGTTGGCCTTGGCGGCGGCGATCACATCCTTCAGGTTCTTGAACTTGGCGTCGGCGGCGCCCATGAACAAAAACGGCGAGCTCGCCACCTGGATGACGGGCGTCAGGTCTTTTAGCGGATCGAGGCCCGGATTCTTCTGCACGGCAGGCGCGATGATCAGGTTGTCCGCCTGGCCCATCACCATGTCGTAGCCTTCATTGGGCGCGCGTACCGCCTCGACGAGACCGATGGTGCCACCGGCGCCGGCCTTGTTCTCGACGACGATGGTCCAGCCGGTGGACTTGGCGAGTTCCGTCGCCAGAACCCGCGACACGAAGTCGGTGCCGCCGCCTGGCGTGAACGGCACGATCAGCCGGATGGGTTTGTTGGGATAGGTCTGCGCGTGGACCGGCGCGGCAATCGCAACCAGGGCCAGCACGGCCATCAGCAAGCGAGTCATGGTGTTGTCTCCATTGTGGTGTTAAACGTCAATCAACCGACCGCGCGGCGAACGCTGTCGGTGGAATAGATGCGCAACCGCGGCCCGGCCTTCATCACCTGCCCGGGCAGCGCGCGTCCGATCACCTCCTCGCCCCGCCGGGCCACGGCGATCAGCGCATCGAGATCGATGCCGGTATCGAAGCCCGATTCCTCCAGCAGGTACGTGAGGTCCTCGGTGCATATATTGCCGGTGGCGCCGGGCGCGAAGGGGCAACCGCCCAATCCGGCAATCGAGGATTCGTATTCGCGGACGCCGAGGTCCAGTCCCACCATCACATTGGCGAGGCCGACGCCGCGCGTGTTGTGGAAGTGCAGTGCGATCCGCAACGCGGGATGCCGCGCGCGGATGGCCTCGACGAGACGCGCGACCGTCGGCGGTGTCGCCATGCCGGTCGTGTCGCCGAGCGAGATCCGGTCGATGCCCAGTGCCACATAGGCGTCGATCAACCGCATCGCTGCCGCCACCGGCACCTCGCCTTCGAACGGACATCCGAACGCACACGCCACGGCACCGCGCAACGGCGTGGTGGCTTGCGCAATGGCGGCAATCTCCGTCACGTTGGCCAGCGACCCGGCGATGGATGCGTTGAGGTTGGCCTGGTTGTGCGTCTCGCTGGCCGAGACGAAGCACACGATCTCGTCGACACCCGCACCCAGCGCGCGTTCCGCGCCGCGGGCGTTGGGGACGAGCGTGGCGAGGTGCGCTTCGCTGCGCCGGGTGACAAGCGCCAGCATGTCGTGCGCGTCGGCCAGTTGCGGCACGGCCCGCGGACTGACGAACGACGTGGCCTCGAAATTGCGCAGCCCGGTGCCGATCAGCGCGTCGAGGATCTCCGCCTTCACCGCAGTGGGAATGAATTGTTTTTCGGATTGAAAGCCGTCACGCGTGCCCACCTCGGTGATCGAGACGCGCGGGCGCGAGGCCGGCAGGTTGGCATAGTCCATCAGGCAGCCCTCGTTGAATGCAGCGCGGCGATCTCGGCGGCACCGTAGCCCAGTTCGCCCAAAATGAGGTCGGTGTCGGCGCCAAGGTCAGGTGGCGGCCGATGCACGCGACACGGATCGTCGGTGAACTTGATCGGAAAGCCCAGCACGTCCATCGGACCGAGGCGCGGATGGTCGATGGTAAGCCGCATCTGCTGGTGGCGCACCTGCGGGTCGTCGAACACTTCCTTCAGCCCCATCACGCGGCCGCACGGCACACCGGCGGCATTGAGTACTTCAAGCCAGTGCGCGATGGGCTGCTTGCGGGTCTCCGCATTGATCAGCGCATTGATGGCGCCGCGGCGCTCAAAGCGATCACGGTTGGTCAGGAATTCCGGATGCAGCTTCAGCGCGCTGAGGCCCAGCGCATCGAGCAGCTTGTGGTAGACCATGTCGTTCGACGGCGCGATCGCCACTTCGCCGTCGGCCGCCTCGAACAGGCCGTAGGGTGCGACCAGCGCGTGGTCATTGCCGGTGCGCAGCGGCTGCTCGCCGGTCTCGAAATAATGGGTGGCCAGGAATGCCAGGTTGGCGATCATGCTGTCGGTCAGCGCGGTGGACACTTCCTCGCCGTGGCCGGTGCGTTCGCGCCGGACCAGCGCGGCGCAGATGCCCATCGCGGCATAAGACCCGGCGATGAGATCGGACAGCGGCGGTGCTGCGCGGGCCGGGGCTTCGCCCTCGGTGCCGTTCACGCTCATGAAGCCGCTCATTGCCTGCGCGATGAAGTCGAACGTGGGCCGGTCGCGGTAAGGGCCGTCAAGGCCGAAGCCCGTGATGTGGCAGCTGATGATGTCGGGCTTGATGGCGGCGAGCTCCGCGCGCGACAACCCGATTTTGTCCATCACGCCGGGCCGGAAATTGTCGAGCACCACATCGGCGGTGGCGATCAGCTTGCGCAGCACCGCCTTGCCCTCCGCGCTGCGCAGGTCGAGCGTCAGCGAGCGCTTGTTGCGGTTGAACGACGCGAAGTAGAGCCCGAAACCATCGCGCAGGATGCCCTGCTTGCGCACGGGGTCGCCTTCGTCGACGTCCTCCACCTTGATCACTTCCGCGCCCATGTCCGCGAGGAACATCGAGCAGAAGGGGCCGGAAAGTATGCGGGAGAGGTCGACGACGCGTATGCCCTGCAGTTGCATGGTGATCGTTCAGGTGAAAGATGCCTCCGTGCGGACGTGCTCGGGGGCTCAAAGGTGAAATATACGCGAACGCTGCGCGCGCCCTGGTCGCGGGCTTGCGGAGGCTTGATGCAGGCAGGGCGCTGGAGCGCAGATGGCGTCAAGTCCTACCGATCGACGGCCCGTTGGCGCAACGAAAGAGGTGGTCTGTCCGGCTTGC
>Ga0105048_10019697_pt1 | contig 10332 bp, 7 predicted proteins | sample MAT05_FD_78382 | JGI IMG/M metagenome (GOLD analysis project Ga0105048, IMG submission 78382) | Freshwater microbial communities from Lake Fryxell liftoff mats and glacier meltwater in Antarctica - MAT-05 | ecosystem: Environmental > Aquatic > Freshwater > Ice > Liftoff microbial mat | place...
ACCCTCGTCGATCACCACGAATCACCGAGCTACATCGAGGGAGCGCTCGACGTGATCTCCTCCGCGACGTCGTCCGTCGGCCTGCGAACGGTGCTCTGCTACGGCGCGACCGATCGCCACGGCCCCGACGGCGCGCGCCACGGGCTCGAGGAATCGGCGCGCTTCCCGGGCAGCGCGATCGGCCTCCACGCGCCGTTCACCTGCACCGACGAGACGCTCGAACGCGCAGCGTCGCTCGCGCGCTCTTCCGGAAAGTGGCTGCACCTGCACGTCGCGGAGGGGCCCGACGATCGCGCCTTTGCGCGCGGATCGCCGTTCGCGTTTCTCGACGCGCGCGGCTTGCTCGGCCCGAAAACGCTGATCGCGCACGCGGTGGACGCGACGCCGGACGACGTGGCTTTGCTGCGCGAGCGCGGCGTCTGGGTGGCGCACCAGGCGCGATCGAACATGAACAACGCGGTGGGTTATGCGGGCGGCCTGGCGGCGCTGGAGAAGGTCGCGCTGGGCACCGACGGCATCGACGACGACATCAGGAGCGAGCTGAAGTCGGCGTTCTTCCGCCGCCGCGAGTTCGCCGGATCGACCGCGTGGCCCGACCCGGTGGCGTGGCTCGCGCGCGGCCACACGCTGGCGGGGGAGATGCTCGGGATGCCTTCGCTCGGCTCGCTCGCGGTGGGCGCGCCGGCCGATCTCGTGGTGCTGGCCTACGATCCGCCCACGCCGCTCAACGGCGGCTCGCTCGGCGCGCATCTCTTGTTCGGCGGCATGTCGCGCGCGGCGGTCCGCGACGTGTTCGTCGGCGGGAAGCCGGTGGTGCGGGATGGGAAGATGAGCGCGGTGGACGAGGCGCAGATCAAGGCCCGCGCCAGGGTGCAGGCGCAGCGGCTGTGGGCCGCGATGTGATCGGCGGTGGTGTCGACGCCCAAAGCTGAAAAGACGCTCAACTCACCAGCGCGGCATCGCGTAGGGGTTGGCGCCGTAGAACAAGGAGGCGCTGCCCATCGCGTTGCCGCCGAACATCTGCTGGGCCATGCGGGTCTGGTTCTCGTAGCCGCCGAAGCGCGTCTGCTGCTCCATCCATCCGCCGGCGTGCATCATCGTGTCGCCGGTGTTCTTCATCAGCGAAGCGCCGCTGACGATCGTGCCCAGGCCGGGGACGAGCGAGGCGAGGCCCTTCAAGCCGCTGGTGAGCGCGCTGCCGAAGTCACCGCTGAAGAGGTGGCGAACGGCGTTGCCGCCGTGGGCGATGGTGCCGAGGCCCGGGATCATGCCGACCGCGTCGACCGCAGCCTCGACCGCGTTCCGGCGCATGCCGGCGCCGTGGTTGTGGATGCCGAACTGGTTGACCCGCGCGTCCCCGTCGCCCGTGGACGACTGCTCAAAGACGCGGAGTTTCTGGTTGTAGTGAAGTCCGTTCAGGGTCATGGCGTTTCTCCTTTGTTGGCGGCCAGCTCGAGCGTTGCGAGCGTCTTCATGAAGATGGGACGGAGCTTCTCGAACTCGCCCAGGGCGGCAGTGCCGCAGAAGTGGATCATCCGGTCTCCGGCGACGACCAGGACGTGGAGCTGCTTGGCCGCGATGCCTTCGTGCTGCATCTCGAACTCGAGCATCGCGCCGGGCGCACCGGCGACGGTGAGTGAGCTCATCTCGCCGAGCTTGAGGTTGGCGACGCGGCCGACGATGCCGCGCAGCTCCGTCTCCGCGAACTGCTTGCGCAGATCCTCGGGCACCTCGGCGGGGCGGGTCGAGAGCGCGAAGTTGGCGCGGGCCTTCGACGGCGGCTGGAGGCGCTGCACCGGCGCGCCCGAGCCCATCGAGCGCTTGGCCATCTCCTTGGCGAGGGAGTCGTCGGCCGGCTCGATGAAATAGACCTGCGAGACATCCATCCAGGAGTCTTCGGTCTCGAACTTGAGCTCGCCGTGCTGGATCTTCATACGCGGGGTGGGGGCCGAAGCCCTCGGCGGAGGATGTTATCGCGGCTTCGGCGCCTCGGGTGCTCAAAAAGCGCAAGTTGCGCAAATGAGCTTCAAAGCTCTGCAATTCCTATCACTTTTCGCTACGCCCTGGTAAAGCCCCGGTCCATGGAGCTGGTCCCTCAGCCGCTCGCCCTGCTGATCCGTCGCGCCCTGCGCGAGCGGGAGGCCCATAAATCGGTCTTCGACCTGCCCCTCGCCAAGATGTGGCACGGCTCGCCGGTCGACCTGTCGCGGCGCTTCCACGGCCACCGCGCGTCCACCGTCGTCGGCCCCGCCGCGGGTCCCCATACTCAACTGGCGCAGAACATCGCGCTCTCGTTCCTCTCCGGCGCCCGCATCTGCGAGCTGAAGACGGTGCAGATCAACGACCGCCTGGTCATCCCCCGCCCCTGCATCGACGCCACCAACGTCGGCTTCAACGTCGAGTGGTCGCAGGAGCTGCGCGTCAGCGAGTCGCAGACCGAGTACGCAAAGGCCGCGCTCCTCCTCGCCGCGCTCCAGCGGATGGGCCTGCCCGAGGGCCTCGATCACGCCAAGGATGGCGCGACGATCCTCGATCTCTCGCTCGGCTACGATCTCAAGGGCATCCAGTCGGACTCGATCCGCGGCTTCATCGGCGGGATGCTCGACGCCTCGAGCGCGGTCGGTCGCATGCGCGGCGAGCTGCCCGACGACCTGAAGGAGGTCCGCGATCTGAGCGTGAAGCCGCGCCTCGTGGATGCGGTGACGCTGTCGACCTTCCACGGCTGCCCCGCCGACGAGATCGAGCTCATCGCGCGTCACCTGATGGAGGACTGGAAGCTCAACGTCGTCATCAAGCTCAACCCGACGCTGCTCGGGTTCGAGGACGTGAAGGCGATCTTGAACGACCAGCTCGGCTATCAAGAGCTCGTGCTGCAGAAGCCGTCGTTCGACAAGGATCTGATGTGGCCCCAGGCGATCGAGATGATCGGCCGCCTGCGCACCGTCGCGATCGCGCAGGGCGTGAAGCTCGGCGTGAAGCTGACCAACACGATGATCGTCGACAACCACAAGACGTTCTTCGCCGACAAGGAGATGTACCTGTCGGGTCAGCCGCTGCACGTGCTCGCCACGCAGCTCATGTCGCGACTGCGAACGACGCTCCCCGCGGGTGAGGTGCCCCTCGCGTACACCTTCTCGGCGGGCATCGATCAGCACAACTTCGTCGACGCGGTGGCGAGCGATCTTTGCCCGGTCACCGTGTGCACCGATCTCCTGCGGCCCGGCGGCTACGCGCGCCTGCCGAAGTATCTCGATCAGCTCGCGGCGGACATGACCAGCAACGGCGTGACCGACGTCGAGTCGTTCATCGTGAAGCGCGGCGATCCAATCGCGTCGCTCGAAGAGATCATCGACCTCGTGCCCGGCGACAAGAACATGCTGCGCGCGCGCGCCGAAGCGCTGGTCGAGGGACGCGCGGCGACGATCGCCGATCTGTCGCTCGACGTGCGGGCGCGCTGGGTCCACGCGGCGGGATCGCGAACGGCGATCCGCTACGCGGCGCAGGTGCTGAAAGATCCGAAGTACGCAGCGCCGAAGAACTCGAAGGTCCCGAAGAAGATCGGCTCGATGCTGCACCTCTTCGATTGTGTCAGCTGTGACAAATGCATCCCGGTTTGCCCGAACGACGCGAACTTCGTGTACGACGTGGCGCCCGGATCGCGCGTCGCGCCGAGCTGGCGCGTCGAGGGATCGAACGTCGTGGTCGCGGAGACGACCAAGCTCCCGATCGAGCAGGTCCACCAGCTCGCGACGTTCGTCGATTCCTGTAACGCCTGCGGAAATTGCGACGTTTTCTGCCCCGAGGACGGCGGCCCGTACAACATGAAGCCGCACTGGTTCGGGAACGAGAAGACGTTCCACGAGGGCAAGGTGCTCGACGGCTTCTATCTCCCGAGCAAGGACGCGATCGTCGGCCGGCTCGAGGGGAAGGTCGTGCGGCTCGACGTCGATCGCGCCAACGCGACCGGCACGTTCGACGACGGTCTCTCGAAGCTCGAGGTGAAGCTCAGCGCGCAGGGTCCGGAGATGCTGCGATTCGAGCTCAAGGGCGCGCCCGAGGGGCACGTGATCCGCGGCGACCGCATCGTCGTGCTCGCGGCGCTGCTCGACGGCGTGCTCAGCACCGTGAACCCGGTCTCGGTGGCGCTCCCGTGAGCGGGGGCAGCTGGGACGACGACGCCGACACGTTCGAGGCGATCACCCTGGCGGCCGCATCCGAGGCCTTCGACGAGTACGAGGCGCGCGAGCGCGCCGCGCGGGCGCCGACCAACAGCATGGCCGCCCAGGCGCTGCCGGGCGCGAATCCGCTTCCGATTCCGCTTCCGATTCCCAAGAAGGACGTGGGCGCCTGGCTCGCCTTCGCCCGCGGCGCCGATTACTTCACCATGCTGGGCCTCCCGCGGGACGCCGGCGACGCGGCGATCGTCCGGGCACGCGACCTCGCGCTCGCGGCCCTGGCGGGGGTCGAGCCGTCCCTGGCCGATCGCGCCCGCGCCGTCGTTCAGGAGGCCGCCGCGGTGCTGGGCGACGCCGCGACCCGGGCCGCGTACGCCCGGCACCTCTCCGGACCGTCCGAAAACCCGGCTGCAATCTTCTGGTTGCCGGGGCCGCGGCGGGGACTTTAAAGTCCCCACCCGCCATGCTCCTCGAGGTCCTCACGTATCCCGACCCGCGCCTGGCGCGGAAATCGTTGCCGGTCGCGAAGGTCGACGACGAGATCCGCCAGCTGATCGACGACATGTTCGAGACCATGTACGCGAGCGACGGCGTGGGCCTGGCCGCGCCGCAGATCGGCGAGATTCGCCGCATCATCGTCATCGACGTCGAGCAGAAGAACGACGACAAGGGCGCGCCGATCACGAGGAGCCCGATCGCCATCGTGAACCCCGTGATCACCGCCAAAGAAGGCAAGATCGTCTGGGAAGAGGGCTGCCTCTCGGTCCCCGACTACGTCGACGAGGTCGAGCGCGCCGCGAAGGTCGTGTGCGAAGGCCTCGATCGCGCCGGCAACCCGCTGCGCATCGAGGGTGAGGGGCTGCTCGCGGTCTGCTTGCAGCACGAGATCGATCACCTCGACGGCGTGCTGTTCGTCGATCGCCTCTCGCGCCTCAAGCAGTCGATGGTGAAGAAGAAGCTCGAGAAGCGCGCCAAGGCCGACGCCACCGCTTGAAGCTCCCCGACCAGCGCCTGCGTCTCGCCTTCTTCGGCACGCCCGACATCGCGCGCACGATCCTCGACGCCTTGCTGCTGGCGAAAGAGGACGACGTGGTCCTCGTGGTGTGTCAGCCCGATCGGCCCAAAGGCCGAGGAAAACAGCTCGAAATGCCGGCCGTGAAGGTGCTCGCCAACGAGCACGCGATCCCGGTGGTGCAGCCGCTCAAGATGCGGGACGGCGTGCTCACGCAGCGGCTGAAGGACGATCGCATCGACCTGGCGATCGTCGCCGCGTTCGGGCGTATCCTGCCGCAGGACATGCTCGATGCGCCGCGCTTCGGTTGCTGGAACATGCACGCGTCACTGCTCCCGAAGTATCGCGGCGCCTCTCCCATCCAGCACGCGATCCTGCACGGCGACGCCGAGACCGGCGCGACGTTGATGCAGATGAGCCTCGGGCTCGACGAGGGGCCGATGCTGCTCGTCGAGAAGATCGCCCTGTCGCCCGACGAGACCACACCGACGCTCTCGGCCAAGCTCGGGACGCTGGGCGCCCATACGGTGCTGGAAGGGATCCGTCGCGCGAGAAAGGACGGGCTCACGGTCACGCCGCAAGACGACGCGCGCGCGACCTTCGCCCCGATCATCGACAAGGAGGCCGGCCGCCTCGATCTCACGAAGCCCGCGGCCGAGCTCGAGCGCCGCGTGCGCGCCCTGGATCCCTGGCCTGGCACCTGGGTCGTGCTCCCGAACGGCGAGACGCTGAAGGTCCTCAAAGCAGAGGTCGGCTCGGGCGGCGGCGCGCCGGGGACGGTGCTCGGCCTGGGCAAGGCGATCGAGGTCGCGACCGGCGATGGCGTGCTGCGCCTGCTGTCCGTCCAGCCGGTCGGAAAGCGCCCGATGCCGGCGGCGGATTGGCTCCGTGGTGGCGGTAAAGACCTCACCTCTGGGCAGATTTGCCCACTGATCGTTGACTCACAGCCGGCGCCCCCCGCACCGTCAACATTCTAACGACTGACGGCCATGTCTCGGTCATCCGGCGGTTTGTCCAACGTGTGACACCGGATCGACCTTGCATCGGAGAGCCCCTGCCTCACGGCACGTGGCTTGATGGAGAGCACACTGATGGTGGAAGCGGTCTATCCTCCCGAGCTCGTCAGCGCCCCCGGCGCCGAGCCGGCGACCACGCTCCGCGCACGCGAGCTGGAGAGCTTGCGCGCCCGCCTCGAGGCGCCCGACCGGGGCGGCACCGTCGTCCTCCGGGGCCCCCGCGGCGTCGGCAAGGAAGGCCTGGCCGCAGATCTCATCACCGCCGCCCGCCACATCCCGCGCACCGCCATCTTCGAGGGCCGCACCCCGCCCGCCGGCGGCAAGAGCTTCCATCCCTTCGCCGAGCTCGTACGCCAGGCCATGACCTGGGCCGAGCAGCAGCACCTCTCGGAGACGCTGGTCGATCCGCTGCTCGCCGATCTCAGCCCCGCGATGGACGCCGAAGCGGGCGGCCTCGAGGCGCCCTCGCTCGACCACAAGCTGCGCTTCTTCGAGGCGGTCCGCCGCCTCCTCACCGGCATCTCGGAGCGCGCGAAGCTCCTCGCCGTGGTCCACGATCTCGAGCGCGCCGACGGCGATACGCTCGAGCTCGCCAGCTACCTCGCGGACAACATGTTCGCCGATCCGGCCCTCGAGCCGGGCGCCGGACGGCCGGGCCTGCTGCTCCTGCTCGTGCGCGACGATCGCACCACCCGCGTGCGCGCCAAGGACTTCCTCGCAGATCTCGAGGAGCGGAGCGCGGTCGAGACGATGCGCCTCGCCGGTCTCGACCTCGACGGGGTGCGCCTCTACCTGCAGAGCCCGCGCGTCCTCGAGAAGGTCCTCGCCGCCTCGGAAGGCATCCCGCGGGAGATCGACGAGCTCTTCGAGGCGCTGCCCTCCAACGTCGAGCAGCTCTTCGAGCGCCGCCTCGACACGATGGCCGCCGTCGAGCGCGGTGTGTTGCGCGCGCTGGCGCTCTCGTCGCGCGCCGCTTCGGCCCGCGTGCTGGCGACGGTCACCGGCTTCGCGATCAAGGACGTCGCCCACGCGCTCGCGGCGCACAAAGAGGCGCGGATCCTGGAGCGCAAGATCACCAACGGCGAGCTGCAGTTCAGCTTCGTCCGCCGATCGAACCTCGAGGTCACCGCCCGCACCGCCGTCGCCGACGAGCTGGCGCACCTCCACGGTGGCTGGGCCGCGGCGCTGACCGAGGCCGGCGCGACCAACGATCCGGGCCTCCTCGCCCACCACCAGCTGCGCTCGACCGAGGCGGCGCGCGGCGTCCCGCTCGCCATTCGCGCCGCGGAAGCCCACACGTTCGCGGGCGCGTTCGACGCGGCGGCCACGCTGCTCGAGGACGCCCTCCCCCACGCCCGCGGCGAGCTCCGCCTCAACATCCTCGGGCGCCTCTGCGAGCTCGCGTCCTTGCGCGCCAAGCCCCGCGAAGCGGTGCGCTGGGTCGAGCTGTGGAAGGCCGAGCTGCCCGAGCACGACAAGGCCCGCGCGCTCATCCGCGAGGCGGAGCTGCACAACGCGGTCGGCCAGTACGATCGCGCGCTCGCCGCCCTCCACCAGGCCCGCCAAGTGGTGCCCGAGGCGAACGTCATCGAGCGCGCGGCGATCGAAGGCGCCGCCGCCGAAGCCTCCTATCAGCGCGCCAGCCTCGACGAGGCTTCGTCCGCAGCGGCGAACGGCCTCGCGATCCTCGGCGACGAGATCGGCGCCGAGCGCACCCGCATCGAGCTGGTGAACCTGCTCGGCAAGGTGGCGCTGGCCCGCGAGGACTACGCCCAGGCTCGCGACCGCTTCGGCGAGACGCTGGCCGCCGCCGAGCGCGCTGGGCTGGTGCGCGAGGAAGCGCGCGCGCTGGTCAACCTCGGTCACGCGGCGATGCGCGCTGGCGACCACACGCTGGCCGAACGCACGCTGATCGAGGCGGTGGAGCGAGCGCGGGGGGCGCACGATCTGTCGCATCTCGCGGTCGCGACCCTGAACCTCGGCGTCATCGCGCACCTGCGCTCGCAGCTCGGTCGCGCGATCGAGCTGTATCGCTCGTGCCGCTCGCTGTTCCAGCGCCTGGGCAACCGCACCCAGCTCGCGCGCGTGCTGATGAACCTCGCCAACCTCTACAGCGCAGTCGGTGACTTCTCGCGCGCCAAGGCCCACGTCGACGAGGCGCTACGCCTCGCGCAGGCGAGCGGCTCGGAGCAGGTCATCCACATCGCGCGCGTCGTTCGCGCCACGCTGCTCGCCAAGGAAGGCCAGCGCGACGAGGCCGAGTCGATCTTGCGCGACGCGATGGTGCAGCAGCGCCGGATGGGCGTGGAGCGGCCGACCGAGACGCTGCTCGAGCTCGCGGAGCTGCAGCTCGGCGCGGGCGATCTGCCGGCAGCGCGCGAGACCGCGGTCGAGCTGGCGACCTCGCTCGATCAGGTCAAGGCGCCCCGCCTGGCCCTGCGCGCTCGGCTTTTGAAGGCCCGCTTGGCCGCTGCGGCCGGCGAGCCCGACGCGCTCGAGCTGCTCGAAGCGGCGCGCGCCGAGACCGAGAAGCACGGCGACCGTCTGCTCGCGATCGACGCGGAGACCGCGCTGGCCCTGGCCTCGCTCGCCCGCGGACAGCGCGAGCGCGCGCGGCTCCACACGGCGACGGCCGAGGAGACCCGGCGCGCGATCGCGATGGAGCTCCCGATCGAGCTGCGCGATACCTTCCTCCGCCACAACAAGATCACGGTCGAAGCCGAGTCGTCGCGGCCCGCGCCGGCGGCTTCGGTCGCCGATCGTCCCTCGTCGCCGCCCCAGGTCGCGCTGCGGACGCCGGAGTGGGAGCGCAAGTACGGCGCGATCATCGGCCGCTCCGCCAAGCTGCACCGCGTCTTCCACATCCTCGACAAGGTCTCGCAGAGCGAGAGCACGGTCCTGGTGGTCGGCGAGTCGGGCACCGGCAAGGAGCTGATCGCCGAGGCCATCCACCGGAACTCGCCGCGGTCGCGCGGCCCGTTCGTGAAGCTCAACTGCGCGGCGCTGGTCGAGTCGCTGCTCCTGTCCGAGCTCTTCGGCCACGAGCGCGGCGCCTTCACCGGCGCGCACCAGCGCAAGGCCGGCCGCTTCGAGATGGCGGCGGGCGGCACGATCTTCCTCGACGAGATCGGCGACATCTCGCCGAAGACCCAGGTCTCGCTGCTCCGCGTGCTCCAAGCGAAGGAGTTCGAGCGGGTCGGCGGCGGTCGCCCGATCAAGCTCGAGGCGCGGGTGGTCTGCGCGACCAACCGCAACCTCGCCCAGATGGTGCGCGACGGTACGTTCCGGGAGGACCTCTACTATCGCCTCAAGGGCCTCTCGATCGAGCTTCCGCCCCTCCGCGAGCGCCCAGAAGACATCGACGCTCTGGCGGAGAGCTTCCTCGGGCGGTACGCACTCGAGAGTGCGACGCCGGCCAAGACGCTCTCGCCGGGAGCGGTCGAGATGATGCGTCGCTACGCGTGGCCGGGGAACGTGCGCGAGCTCGAGAACGTGGTGCGCTCGGTCGCGCTGTTCGCCGACGCGAACGTCATCGGGCCGCAGTGCTTCGACGAGTACAAGGAGCTGTTCGAGGACGCGCCGTCGTTCACGCGCGCGGCTTCGGTCCCGATGGCCCCGGCCGACGAGGCGCCGATTCCGCCGCGGTTCAACGCGGAGGTCGCCCGGCCGACGTTCGCGCCTCCGCCGCCCTCGGTTTCGGTCGCGGTCGCGCCGGCGTCGCCGGTCCCGGCTGTGGTCGTCGAGCCCCATCACCCGCCGCAAGGCGACGGAACAATTTTGTCACCCATCTTCACCGGCGGCATTCCGCTGGCCGAGCTGAAGAGGAAGATCCAGGCGGATGCGATCGCGCGAGCGCTCGAGCTGAGCCGCGGGAACATTACGAAGGCCGCAGAGATTCTGGGTATGAAGCGTCCGCGCTTGTCCCAGATCATCAATGCGAACGACGAGCTCAAGGCGCTTTGCCAGGGAGTGGGACGATGAAGTCCATCAATACGAGTGGAACCAGGACGGGGCCCACGGCCGGCGGAGCCGGACCGTACCCGTCCATCCACGCCACGAGGACGTGGCTGAATTCGAAGACCACGACGGGGCCCACGGCCGGCGGAGCCGGACCGTACCCGTCCATCCA
>Ga0105048_10019698_pt1 | contig 10331 bp, 7 predicted proteins | sample MAT05_FD_78382 | JGI IMG/M metagenome (GOLD analysis project Ga0105048, IMG submission 78382) | Freshwater microbial communities from Lake Fryxell liftoff mats and glacier meltwater in Antarctica - MAT-05 | ecosystem: Environmental > Aquatic > Freshwater > Ice > Liftoff microbial mat | place...
ACAGCAAGTACAGAAATCAATTTGCCATACATTACTGCAACCCAAAGTGGACCAAAACACTTAGTAAGAACTTTAACCCGTGCGAAATTCGAACAATTGGCTGACGATTTAGTACAGCGCACCATCGCTCCATGTCGTAACGCACTTAAAAATGCAGGTTACACTACTGCCGATATCGACGAAATAATTTTAGTTGGTGGATCTACAAGAATTCCTGCTGTGCAAGCTGCCGTTGAAAAATTCTTTGGCAAATCGCCATCAAAAGGTGTAAATCCTGACGAAGTTGTGGCCATTGGTGCTGCTATTCAAGGTGGTGTTTTAACAGGTGAAGTAAAAGACGTATTGTTGTTGGATGTAACTCCACTTTCATTAGGAATTGAAACTTTGGGTGGTGTGATGACCCGTTTAATCGAATCAAACACAACCATTCCGACCAAAAAAGCGGAAACATTCTCAACCGCTAGCGATAATCAACCTTCGGTACAAATCCATGTATTGCAAGGGGAACGCCCAATGGCGAAAGACAACAGAACAATTGGTATGTTTAATTTAGATGGAATTCCACCATCTCCAAGAGGCGTTCCTCAAGTGGAAGTAACTTTCGATATTGATGCCAATGGTATACTGCATGTTTCTGCTAAAGACAAAGCCAGCGGAAAAGAACAAAAAATCAGAATCGAAGCTTCTTCTGGACTTTCTCCTGAAGAAATCGAGAAAATGAAACGCGAAGCACAAGCCAACGCCGAATCTGATGCAAAATTGAAAGAAGAAACTGAAAAAGTAAATCAGGCAGATTCTTTAATTTTTCAAACCGAAAAACAATTAAAAGAATTTGAAGAAAAAATTCCTGCGGACAAAAAAGCACCTATCGAATCGGCTTTAGCCAATTTGAAAACAGCTCATCAAAACCGAGATATTGCAGGAATTGACTCTTCAATGGAAGCATTAAATCAAGCTTGGGCTACTGTTTCTCAAGACCTTTACAACAACACATCCAACACGGGTGCAGATACAAACTCAAATGCACAACAAGAAGCTACAACCGATGCTGGTGGTGCGCAAGATGTTGAATTTGAAGAAGTAAAGTAAATTTTAAAAATAATAATTTGAAAAGGAAGCCATCAAAAGCTTCCTTTTTTTGTTCTTTATTTTGAAATTAAGAAGAAGATTATAAATTTAGTGTTTAAAAGGGCTTTATAATTGCGCTTGTTTTATATTAACACATAGAATATGAAAAAAGAAGTATTAGGCATAAGCATTTTATTGGCTTTGCTGATTTCGAATAGCTCCATAAAAGCTCAAGTGGATTATAGAACAGCGATGGGGGTAAAATTCTATCCCGGTGCATTTTCAATAAAACACTTTGTAACTGAAAAAAATGCAGTAGAAGGTTTGGTCTATTTGTGGCAGTATGGCTCAAGAATTACTGGATTGTATGAATTTCACAGACCCCTGCCAGGATTGGGGCTTGAAAATTTAAATTGGTATGTAGGTGTAGGTGGCCACGTGGCTTTTTGGAACAACCGTTGGGAAAAATTTTATCCTGACCGTTCAAATTCAATTGGCATTGGTGTAGATGGAGTAATTGGATTAGATTGGAAAATACCAGGCTCACCCATTAATTTGAGTCTTGATTGGCAACCGTCAATAAACTTGGTCGGTTACCAATACGGCGAATTTGGTTGGGGTGGAGTTGGTATTCGATACGTATTAAAATAATTTTCTTCATTCAATGTCATATATTTTAGCCCCTTCAGTACTTTCGGCAGACTTTAATAATTTAGGCCGAGATATAGAAATGATTAACCGCAGCGATGCCGATTGGTTTCATGTGGATGTGATGGACGGCGTGTTTGTGCCCAATATTTCGTTTGGCTTTCCCATTATTAAACACATTAAAAAAATATCGACCAAACCGCTTGATGTGCATTTAATGATTGTGAATCCCGATCGCTACATCGAAGAATTTGCCAAAGTTGGTGCCGATTGGCTTACTGTTCATTTCGAAGCTTGTAATCACTTGCATAGAACAATTCAAACCATTCATAACTTTGGAATGAAAGCAGGTGTAGCCTTAAATCCGCACACACCAGTTCAATCTTTAATTGATATTATACAAGATATTGATTTGGTTTTGATTATGAGCGTAAATCCAGGTTTTGGTGGCCAAAAATTCATTTCAAACACTTACAAAAAAGTAGCAGAAACTCAAGTTTTGATTCAGCAATCGGGCAGCAGAGCTGTAATAGAAGTTGATGGCGGAGTTGACTCTTCCAATATTCAAAAACTAGTTGAAACCGGCGCTCATGCACTCGTGGCTGGAAATGCTGTTTTTGGTACGGAGAATCCTGAAGCTACCATCCGTTTGATGAAAAAGTTGGCTTAGTTTTTAGCCATTCAATTATAATAAAAAGGAGCCATTCAATATGAATGGCTCCTTTTTCGTTTATTCTTCTGGATTATTCAAATTGCTTTTATGTCGGCTATATAAGAAATAGACAATTATTCCTAAAGTTCCCCAAACAATAAATGCTTTCCAAGTATCGAGCCTTAAGCTGGTCATTAACCAAACATTGAAAATTATTCCCAACGGTGCCACAATGTTTAAAAATGGCGCTCTGTATGGTCTTTCAATATTAGGCTCTCTTTTCCGTAGCAACCAAACTGCTCCACAAATCATAGAGAATGCCAATAATGTTCCCATACTTGTCATTTCCGATACTTTATCGATTGGAGTAACAGCAGCAACAATAGATACGATGGCTCCAACCAATATCGTACTTTTCCAAGGTGTTTTGAATTTAGGATGAATGCTGGCGAACATACCTTTAGGTAATAATCCGTCTTTGGCCATGCCTAAGAAAATGCGCGTTTGCGATAACATCATCACCAACATAACTGAAGTTAAACCAGCAACGGCTGCAATGGTAATGATGTAAACTGCCCAAGTCAAACCTTTATCGGCAAAAGCTTGTGCTACCGGTGCTTTTAAATCCATGGTTGTATAATTCACCATTCCTGTTAAAACCAGCGAAACCAAAATGTAAAATACTGTGCAAATTATCAAACTGGCTATAATGGCAAAAGGAATATCTTTTTTGGGATTAATTGCTTCGCCTGCTTGAGTAGAAACAGCATCAAACCCGATGTATGCAAAAAACACAATACCTGCCGCGGTTACAATGCCATTGAAACCATAATGCTCTTTACCATCATCAAACTCTGGCACAACGGAACCATCGCCTGGTATTGCATCAGGAATAAATGGAGTCCAATTGGCTATATCAACATAAAACGCTCCAACAATAATTACAAAAATTACGGTTGCAACTTTTACAACTACAATCACATTATTAGTACTGGCTGCTTCTTTAATGCCTCGAACTAAAATAATTGTTACCAACCACACAATTAAGAATGCGGGTAGATTAAAAGCAAAGAAATAATCAGGAACAGTTTCGCCAGCTTCTAATAGTTTTTTTGCTTTTTCACCAGCTGTTATGGGATCGTTAGCCAAATATAAAGGCAGGTGAATATGAAATAAACCCAAGAGTTTTTCAAAATAGCCACTCCAACTCACTGCTACTGTTGTGGCGCCCATCATGTATTCTAAAATCAGATTCCAACCAATAAACCAAGCAAAAAATTCTCCTACTGTTCCATAAGAATAAGCGTAGGCAGAACCTTCGACAGGTAAAATAGATGCAAACTCAGCATAGCAAAGTGCGGCAAATGTGCAACCAACACCAGCAATAACAAAACTAATGGCTAAAGCAGGACCTGCCCAATCGTGGGCTGCAATACCGGTAAGTACAAAAATTCCGCCTCCAATAATGGCTCCAATACCCAATGAAGTGAGTCCCCACCTGCCTAACACCCGATTTAGTTCACTTTTTTTGAAATCTGCTTCGTAAGCTGAAAGGGGTTTTTTGCGCCAGATTGACTTTGACATAAGTGAAGTAATTTTGAAAATTGTTGGGGTGCAAAATATAAAATTTAGCTCACCAATTGCCATTCATTTTTACAACTCAACTTACAAAGAATAAAAGATTTAAGAATTAATTACTTGATTTATCGGGCTGATTAAAGATTTCGTTTTGAATGCGAATGCTTTCTTCGTGGATGATGCGATAAAGTTTTTCAATAAAGTCGGCATTGATTCCTGTTTCTTTAGCGAATTGAATTTGTCGGTCGAAAATGGTTTTCCATCGCTCCACCTGAAAGATAGTTATGTTTTTGTCTTTTTTGAATTGACCGATTTGATTTACCAATTCAATTCTGTTGAGTAACGAACGAATCATTTGATCGTCAGCATCGTCAATAAGCGCCCTGATGGTTTCTAAAGTGGTTACGAGTTGATCGTCGGCACTATTGATTTGGCGAATAAGTAGCTCATCAAAAATTTGGGACAACAAATCGGGTGTAATTTGCTGTTTGGCGTCACTTAAAGCAACCTTAGGGTTGATGTGTGTTTCGATCATCAAACCATCCATAGCCAAATCCATTGATTTTTGTGCAATAACTGGAATAAGTTCTGGTGTTCCTGCAATGTGGGAACAATCGGTGATTACAGGTATGTCGTTTCTTTGTCTTTTAAATTCAATGGCCATGTGCCAATGTGGCGGATAGCGATAAACCGATTGTTCTGAAGTTTGAAAACCCCGATGAATAGCAGCAACTTCTTGAATTCCCACTTTTTGAATTCGTTCAATGGCACCCAACCATAAATTAATGTCAGGGTTTATTGGATTTTTAACCATTACGCCTACTCCACTTCCCTGCAAAGCATCAGCAATTTCTTGCACTTGAAAAGGATTTACGGTGGTTCTTGCGCCAATCCAAACTACATCGATGCCTGCCCGTAAGCATGCTTCAACATGTGCTGTGTTGGCTACTTCTGTGGCTACCGGGAATCCGGTTTCTTGTTTCACTGTTTGTAACCAATTCAATGCTTCTAATCCAGCACCTTCAAAAGAACCAGGCCTTGTTCGGGGTTTCCAAACACCAGCTCTAAATAAATTTTGATTGAAATGTGTTTTTAATGCTTTTGCGGTTTCGAGCAATTGAATTTCCGATTCGGCGCTGCAAGGACCAAAAATAGTAAATGGCCTTTGTTTGGTTTTGAATCCAAAGAAAGCAGTTTTGGTATTTGTGCTGTTAATTTTGATGATTGAAATGGCTTTTAAATCAATAATCAAACAACAGTTATTGCTTGATGTTGATACAAAAATGCAATAAAATTGACACCAAAATTCAAACTGAGTTGAAAATAATAAACCCGATTTTAAATCACTACATTTAGTTATTGCGAACTACTTTTTAATAGCTCAATTTTATGCCATGATTGACGTGATGATTTTTGATGACAACGCTGCACGAAGAGAGAGTCTTCAAATGCTTTTGGAAAGCAACAATCGCTTTAATGTGGTCGGCAATTTTTCGAACTGTTTAAATGTTTTGGCTCAAGTTGATGAACTTAAGCCCGAAGTAATTTTGATGGATATTCAAATGCCTGGGCGAAGTGGTATTGAAGCAGTTCGTATTTTGAATAAAAATTTTTCCCATGTAAAAATCATCATGCAAACCGTTTTTGATGATAATGAAATGATTTTCGATGCCTTGCGATTTGGGGCTTCAGGTTACATTTTAAAAAAAACTGAACCTGAAATTATACTTCAAGCCATTGAAGATGTGATGAAAGGTGGATCGCCAATGACTCCTGTAATTGCAACAAAGGTGCTGAACTTTTTTAGGAGTTTCCAAAATCAAGTAGAAACAAGCGATTACGGACTTTCTGACCGCGAAAAAGATATTTTGAATTTGTTGGTCGAAGGCAAAAGCTATAAAATGATTGCCGAAAAACTGAGTATCAGTTACCACACAGTGAATTCTCACATCAAAAAAATTTACGAAAAACTTCAAGTTCATTCACTAAGCGAAGCCATAAACAAAGCCATACAAAGCAAATTGGTTTAATTTGTAGCATGAAATATTTCTTTTTCGCGCTTTCTTTTTTCATTTTGATGGTTTCTTGCAATCCCATAAATGAAGAAGTAACGTTACCAGATGATTATGTGAGCGAAAATTTTGCTTCGCAGCTCGATTGTACATTCAATTTAATGAACACCAATCATTTCGATCAGGTTCAAAACATTATTATTGAAATGGCCGACAAAAGCAAAACACCCATGGAAAGGTATTTGGTGAATTGCTATCAGGCGGAACTTTTTTATTTCAACGATTTAGCCGATCAGGGAATTAAGTCGACACAATTGGCAAAAGATATCGCACTAAAAATCAACAAATTAGAGTTAATAGCCAATTGCGACAATTTTATAGGTCTTTTTTATTTATTATCTAATAAAAATGATTCGGCTTTAATTTACTTCAAGTTAGCAATTAAAAAATTACCTCCTTCCATTAAAGATCCTAATTTGGTGCGTTACGATCAGGTTTTGAACAATTTAGCCGAATCATTTTTAAAAAAAGGGGAGTATGATTCCGCTATAGTTTATTCCGAAAAATCGATGGGATTTTTATCTGGTTTGAAGAAAAATAGAACCTTAGCTATTTCATTTTGGACCAAAGCCGAAGCACTGTTGGGTTTGGGTGATATTAAACAAGCCGAAGATAATTACCAGAAGAGTTTAAATCTCGGAATTTCTTATAACGAAGGCGATGTTATGCATTACAACTTTTCGGGTTTGATAAAAACAAATCTTAAGCAAAAAAACAAAGTTTTGGTAATGAAATATATTGAAGCGGGTGTTGACCGTGAATTGCTTAGAAACACCAGCAAACTTGCATTAACTGAATTTTACGAAACCGCTATTATGGCACTCAATAAGTTGAATGAACCACAAAAAGCCATAGATATGATGTTCGATTTTTATTTGCTCAATAAGCAACAAAGAGATCGAGAATTGTATCATCAAACAGCTATATTAAACCGATATTTTGATAACAATAGAGATTTAATTTTATCAAATGCCACCAATTCAATCAAAGAAAAAGAAATAGAATTTAGTAGAAAATTACTCATCGTTTTAACTTTCTTTTTTATCACTTTTATTATTGGAGCCTACTTTTTATTTCAAAACACAAAAAATAAAGAAAAACTAAAAGAAATTGAAGTAGAAAACGAGATTCTTAAACTCAAAAGAGATAATGAAATTAAAGCCATCATTGCCAAAACTGAAGCCATCGATCAAGAGAGAAGTCGATTAGCACGCGAACTGCACGACGATATTGGTAGCTCCATGAGCAGCGTGCGCATTTATGCCGATGTGGTTTTAAATGAAATGGATAAAAATCCTGAAAAGGCTAAAAAAATCATTCAAAAACAATCGAACGAAATAGCCCAAATAAATGAAAACATCAGCGATTTAATTTGGGCCATCTACAGTAAAAATGAAAAATTTAGCAATTTACTGGAACGCATGCGGGAATTCGCATTCAACATCAACTCCGCTAAAGGCATCCAATTCGACTTCGATATTTCGCAAGAACTCAGCGATATTACACTTACAGCCGATGCTCGAAAAAATATGCTGCTCATATTCAAGGAATTTGCAAACAATAGTTTGAAATACGCACAAGCTAATCAAATCAATATCATCATTACCATTAATGAAGAAAACAAGCAAATTTATTATTGCTTATGTGATAATGGAGTTGGCTTTAATGCCGATGCCGTAAAGAGAGGCAACGGAATTTACTCATTCGAAAAAAGAGCCGAAGACCTAAAATCCAGTTATAATTACGAGAGTATAATTGGAAATGGCACAAAACTCGAATTGAGATTCAATTTGTCTGCCGTTATCGAACAGGAATAAGGCTTTGCATTGCGTTTATATTTTTGAAATTCTTGGGCAAAATCGAGCTAACTTTGCCCCGCATGAAAACCAAAACACTCAAGAAAAATAAGGTGAATGTTGTTACACTTGGCTGTTCGAAAAACATTTACGACAGCGAAGTTTTGATGGCACAACTCAAAGCCAATAAATTTCAAGTAGAACATGAATCAAACAAAGATGATTCGGGCATTGTAATCATCAATACCTGCGGATTTATTGAAAATGCCAAGCAAGAAAGCATCGACACTATTTTGCGCTATGCCGATGCTAAAAAAGACGGCTTAGTAGATAAAGTTTATGTTACAGGCTGCTTAAGCCAACGATATGGCAATGAATTAGCTGCCGAAATTCCTGATGTGGATGCTTGGTTTGGCACGCAAGATTTACCCCGATTACTCAAAACTTTAAAAGCCGATTACAAGCACGAATTGGTGGGCGAACGTTTGCTCACCACGCCTGCCCATTACGCTTATTTCAAAATATCAGAAGGCTGCGACAGGCCATGCTCTTTTTGTGCCATTCCGCTCATGCGTGGCAACCATGTAAGTGTTCCGATAGAAGAATTGGTGACTAGAGCACAAAAATTAGCTAAAAACGGAACCAAGGAATTACTCCTGATCGCGCAAGATTCCACCTATTATGGAATTGACCTATACAAAGACCGAAAATTGGCCGAATTAATGAACCGATTGGCCGATGTGAACGGTATTGATTGGATTCGTTTGCATTATGCTTTTCCGAGCGGATTTCCGGTGGATGTGCTAAAAGTGATGCGCGAACGAAGCAATATTTGCAATTACCTCGACATGCCTTTGCAACACATTTCCGATCAGATGCTTAAATCGATGCGACGCGGAACGACCAAGCTAAAAACCAACGATTTAGTAAATAAAATTCGCGACGAAGTGCCGGGAATTGCCTTAAGAACTTCACTCATAGCAGGCTATCCGGGCGAAACTGAAAAAGACCACGAAGAAATGCTGGCTTGGGTTGCCGAATATCGTTTCGATCGATTGGGCATTTTCACTTACTCGCACGAAGAAAATACGCACGCTTTTAAACTCATCGATGACGTGCCCGAAGCAATAAAAAAAGAGCGAGCAGAAGCTGTAATGGATGTGCAAAGAAGCGTTTCGGCAGAACTAAACGAGTTGAAAGTAGGAAAAACATATAAAATGCTCACCGACCGATACGAAGGTGGCTATTTTATTGGCCGAACCGAATTCGATTCGCCCGATGTAGACAATGAAGTGTATGTGAAAGCCGATAAAAATTACTTGCGCATTGGTGATTTTGCAGATGTGAAAATTACCCAAGCTGACGATTTTGATTTAACCGCAGAATTGATACCTGCTCAATAGCAACAATTCAATTCTTGGTAGTTAGTATAAATTCTTACTTCAATTAATCATGTCAGAATCAAATCCTTTTTCTTGTTTCCCAGTCGCATACGAACATACCAGTTTATTTAGCAATTTGGTTCTTGATTATGTTAACCAAGATCAAAAACTAAAGCCATTCGTTAGTGATTTTCCAAACATAAAAAGTTTCAAAAATGCAATTGAAAATAAGAAAACCGACTTCAAACACCGAAACACCTTGGTTGATGCGCTGTTGAAACAATACGAAGCCAGCAACATTAAAGACGAAAACACCATTGAAACCATTCGCTCACTGGGCAATGAAAATACATTTACGGTAACCACTGGCCAACAAATTGTGCTATTTACGGGGCCGCTTTATTTTCCCTATAAAATAATATCAACCATAAAATTGGCGCAAACGCTCCAAAAAAATTACCCTACAAATAAGTTTGTTCCAGTATTTTGGATGGCCACCGAAGACCACGATTTTGAAGAAATTAATCACACGTTTATTCAAAAACAAAAGTTTACTTGGAAACAAGAACACGGTGGCCCAGTTGGTCGATTGAAACCGATAGGCATTAGCGATTTGATAGCTGAAGTGGAGAATTTGGTTGGCAAATCGGAATGTACAGCCCAACTCCGGCTTGCTTACGATTCGGAAAATTTGGCCGACGCCACCCGCAAATTGGTGCATCATTTATTTGGCGATTTGGGTTTGATTGTAGTTGATGGCGACGATGTTGCACTCAAATCGTTATTTAGTAAAGTAGTGATGCAAGATATCACCGAGCAGCGCTCCAGCCATTGGGTAGAAAATCAAAGTGAAAAATTAGCTCAGGATTATAAAATTCAAGTAAACCCGAGAGAAATCAATTTTTTTTACCAAAATAACCACAGCAGAAACCGCATAGAAAAGGCGGGAAACAATTATGTAGTGAAATCGGAGCACGTAAGTTGGAGCGAAACGGAATTAAAACAAGCCATTGTTGACGAACCCGTAGCATTTAGCCCCAATCTTTTGATGCGCCCGCTGTATCAAGAAACCATACTTCCTAATTTGGCTTACATTGGTGGCGGTGCAGAAGTAGCTTATTGGCTTCAACTGAAA
>Ga0105048_10019701_pt1 | contig 10331 bp, 9 predicted proteins | sample MAT05_FD_78382 | JGI IMG/M metagenome (GOLD analysis project Ga0105048, IMG submission 78382) | Freshwater microbial communities from Lake Fryxell liftoff mats and glacier meltwater in Antarctica - MAT-05 | ecosystem: Environmental > Aquatic > Freshwater > Ice > Liftoff microbial mat | place...
CGCGGGAACTCGGCGCCGCGGGAACTCGGCGCCGCGGGAACTCGGCGCCGCGGGAACTCGGCGGCGCGGGGACTCACCGCTTCGGGAACTGGCCCGACTTTCTGCCCGTACCAGCAGGCCCCGCGAACGCCTGGGCGATGCTCATCCACTCGATAGCAACCGGGCCCGACGTGATGATGTCGGTGTCGTCGAGATGGCGACGCTGGGTGACGATCAGGCAGAAGTTGAGCGCCGAGCCCGTGACCAGGTTGCCGGTGCGGGCGACTTCGGGTCCCCAGATCCACTCGTCGCCCTCGGGCCCGGTCAGCTCGAGCCGGACCTCGGCGGACGGCACCGCACGGCCGTGGCTGACGAAGCTGTTCGGCAACGCCCGTACGCCGATGTGGGCAACCTGACGCAACGCTGCCGTCGGTGGATGTTCGACAGCGAGCGCATCGAACACATCCTGACCGTGCGCCCAGGTCTCCATGATTCGCGCGGTCAGCGCCGATGCAACGCTCATCGCCGGCCCGTACCACGGCACCCGAACCAACAGATCGGCACGTTCGAAGGTCTCGATCATCGTGGCCCGAGTGGTCCGGAACTGTTCGAGCATCTGCGCGCCGGACTGCCCTCGCCCGGCCGCGGCGATCGTGTCGACAAAGTTGCCGGGTCGTTTCATGGCCTCGGCCAGATCGGCTCGGAACCGCTCAGGAGCGGTGACGGCGGTCGTGACCGCGCCATCGAAGTACGTGAGGTGACCGATCTGATCCTCGATGGTCCAACCGTCGGCCGGCGTCGGAGTGCTCCAGTCGGCGTCGTCGAGTCCGTCGAGTTGCCCGACGAGCACTGATGTCTCCGCGTCGAGGTCGTGGCAGAGGTCAGGGATCAGGACGGCCATACGTCATTCTGTCCGAGAGTCGTCCGCTGCGGCGAGCACGAACCCGCAGTCGCCTACTCGCGCTGTCGCAGGCGACCGCGGATACCGTGGCCTGATGCCCTCAGCATTCCTGCATCCATTCGCCAGCCCGACCCGCGAGTCGTTCATCCGAATCGTGCGCGGCCACGGCGCACTGCTGTGGGACGCCGACGGCAACGAGCTGATCGATGGCATGGCCAGCCTGTGGTACTGCGCGATCGGTCACGGTCGTCGCGAGATGGCCGAGGCAGTCGCTGCCCAAATGAGCACGCTCGAGACCTATTCCTGTTTTGATCCGTTCACCAATGGCCCGGCTGACGACCTGGCCGAGAAGCTGGTCGGGCTCTGTCCGATGCCCGGCTCCCGAGTGTTCTTCACCGATAGCGGCAGTGAATCGATCGACACCACGATGAAGCTGGCCCGACTCGCCCATGTGCAAGCCGGACACCCGGAGCGCACGCTGATCATCAGCCGCACGCGTGGGTACCACGGCACCAACTACGGCGGCACGAGCGCTCAGGGAATCGCCCCGAACAGGGTTGGCTACGGACCGCTCGTGCCGGGGGTCGTGCAGGTGCCGAGCGACGACATCGAGGCCCTCGCGACGCTGATGAAGGAGCGCAGCGACGAAATTGCCGCGGTGCTGACCGAGCCAGTGCAGGGCGCCGGCGGCGTCTTCCCACCCGCCGACAACTACCTCGACGGGGTTCGTCGGCTGTGCGACCAGCACGGAGCATTCCTGATCTTCGACGAGGTCATCACCGGATTCGGTCGGCTCGGCACGTGGTTCGGCGCCCAGCACTACGGCGTGACACCCGACTTCCTGACATTCGCCAAGGCGGTCACATCCGGCTACCAACCACTCGGCGGCGTGTTCGTCGGACGTGCCCCGCTCGACGCGCTTGAGTCGGACCCGACGTTCTTCCTGCGCCACGGCTACACCTACAGCGGCCACGCAAGCGTCTGCGCAGCAGGCCTCAAGAACCTCGAGATCATCGAGCGTGAGGGCCTCGTCGATCGTGCCACGTTGGTCGGCGCGCGGCTCGGTGCAGGGCTGCGCGCACTCGCTGCCGACGGCGTGATCGATCATGCTCGCGGCGATGGCGCAGTCTGGGCGGCAGGGCTCAAGCCCAATCAGAATGCAACCGCAATCCGCGATCAGATGCTCGCCAAAGGCGCCATCGTGCGGGCCCTCAATGCCGACACCAACACGTTCTGCCCGCCGCTGGTGATCACCGACGACCAGATCGACCGACTGCTCGACATCTTCGCGACCGCTGCCTCGACGTCGTCCAGCTGACCCTTGGTTCGAGCTGACCCTTGGTTCGAGCCGACCCTTGGTTCGAGCCGACCCTTGGTTCAAGCCGAACCTGCGCTGAGATCCACGACCCACACCTGGACCATCGCTCGTACACCGTCCATCAACATCCGCAGGAACACAGGGTCACGTGTCGCGTCGCCGCTGTCGAGCCAGAGGCAGATGCTCTCGTGCAGGTGACTGACGAGTGATTCGGCCGCCCAGCGGTGCATCATCGGGTCGGGGATCACTGGCGCCAGGATGCGGATCGCGTATTCGGTGGCTCCCGACTTGAACTGCTCGAACAGCTCGACGAACTCGTGCTGGTTCGAGGTGTGCCGCCACAACAGACGAAACCCGTCCGGCTGTCGGCGGGCGACACCGAGCAACGTCGCGGCGATCTCGGCTCGGCGTTCGAACGCCTCGGTCTCGCCCCCGTGATCAAAGCTGGCGGTGAGATCGTCGAGTACGGAGACGAGGACCGCCGTGTACAGCGATTCTTTCGACTCGAAGATCCGGTAGACGATCAGCCGGGTCACGCCAGCAGTACGAGCCACATCCTCCATCGACGTCTTGTCGTAGCCAGCCGCGAGGAACGCTGCCGCTGCGGCGCGCACGATCTGCTCGCGGCGCTGCGCTCGGGGAAGGCGGACGTGAACGCCCATTGACTTGCCCATTGACACATGTATACACGAGTGTTTACATAAGCGCCATGGGGAACACGATCGACAACCAGATCAGCGATGGACTCGTTGGTCAGACTGCACTGGTCACGGGAGCGGCCAGCGGCATCGGAGCGGCAGTCGCTCGCCGGTTCGCAGGGTTGGGTGCGCACGTCGTTGTGACCGACATCGACGACGAGGCCGGTGCCGCACTTGCCGCTGACATCGGCGGCACCTATCACCATCTCGACGTGTCGGATCCCGAGCAGTGGGCGTGGATAAACGGCGTCCTGCCGGCGCTCGACATCGCGTTCCTCAACGCCGGCGTCAGCACCCGGCCACCCGGCGAGACGTTCGACAGCGCACCGCTGGGCGAGGTGACCGAGGCCAACTACCGCCGGATCATGGGCGCCAATGTCGACGGCGTGGTCTACGGCGCACGCACCGTTCTGCCGGCCATGGTGGAACGAGGTCGCGGCCACATCGTGATCACGGCATCGATGGCCGGGCTCGGGGCGATCCCGTTCGATCCGATCTACGGTCTCACCAAGCATGCCGTCATCGGCTTCACGAAGTCGCTCGGCGTCACCTACGGCGGCCAGGGTGTTTGTGCGAGTGCAATCTGCCCCGGCTTTGCCGACACCAAGATCGTCACCGATGAGATGCGGGTGATGCTCGATGCCGTCAGCGTGCCGATCATGTCTCCCGACCGAGTCGCCGAGACGGTCATGACAGCGATCGAGGCGAACCTGCCGGGTTCGATCTGGGCAGTCTGGGGCGACCTGCCGATCACCCAGTACGTGCCGAATCCCGTGTTCGAGAGCTTGGAGATGCAGCTGTGACCGAGGTGTTGTTCAACCCGTTCGATCCGGCGTTCCGAGCCAACCCGTACCCTTATTACGACACGCTCCGCGAGCAGGCACCGGTGTACTTCACGCCGTTCGAGACCGTGGTGCTTTCTCGCTACGCCGACGTCGCGACCACGTTGCGCAGCAACGACTTCAGCCGCGACATCGAGAAGAATGCGAATGAACCGGTCAACCCGGTCCAGACCCGCAAGCGCGAGCGCCGCAGCGACGAAGGCAGCAAGTCGATCCTCAACCTCGATCCCCCGGACCACACTCGCCTCCGCCGGTTGGTGAGCCTTGCGTTCACGCCGTCGTCCATCGAGCGGCTCCGTCCCCGTGTGCAACAACTCGTCGACGATGCACTCGACATCGCCGCCGAGCGGGGCACTATGGAACTGATCGACGAGCTTGCATTCCCGGTGCCCTTCCAGGTGATCTCGGACCTCCTGGCGATGCCTACCGAGCGAGCCGACGAACTGCGCCAGTGGTCGCAACACCTCACGGCATCGCTCGAACCCACGGCCAACGACCACGACATGGATCTCGCCGAAGCCGCGATCGACCAGTTCTATCCGTACCTCATCAGCATCATCGAGGATCGCCGCCACAATCTCGGCGACGACCTGTTGTCAGCGCTGATTCAGGTCGAGGAGAGCGGCGACAGAATGACGACTTCGGAGCTGATCTCGTTCGTGCTGCTGCTGTACGTGGCCGGCCACGAGACGACGGTCAACCTGATCGGCAACGGCACGCTCGCGCTGCTGCGCAATCCCGACCAACTCGCCAAATGGCGCGACGACCCGAGCCTCGATGCCGTGGCCGTCGACGAACTGCTTCGCTACGACGGACCGGTGCAGCTCACCGTTCGGGTTCCGATCAAACCGGTTCGCTACGGCGAGGTCACGGTGGAGCCCGGTACCGTCGTGATGACCGTCCTCGGTGCGGCGAACCATGACCCGGCGATGTTCGACGACCCCCACGCGTTGCAGCTCGGCCGACCGAACGCGAACCGCCACCTCGCGCTCGCGGCAGGTGTGCACTACTGCCTCGGAGCCTCGCTGGCCAAGCTCGAGGCTCAGGTTGCGATCAGCTCGGTCATCCGCCGATTCCCGAACGTGCAGTTGGCCGGCGAGCCCGGATGGCGCGACCGGCTCACCATCCGCGGTGTCGACCGGCTCCCGCTCAGCCTCCGCTAGGTTCGGCAGCTGGCGCGGGGAACGGTCAGTCGGTGCGGTCATCCGGCTGGTGGTCGAAGATGTGCAGGGCTTGCATTGCGGCTTCCTGGTCGCCGCCGGACCAGCGCGCAGCCCGGACCTGGTCGACACTGCGACGGCCGAACAGGATCCGCAGCAGTTCGTACGACGTCGTCTCGAGGGTGAGGCTCGGCGCTGCGTCATCGTCGCCAGAACCGAGCACATACGCGTCGCCGTCGACGATGATCTGGATCGGTGGCGCCGCCGACTTGGCGTAGAAGCCGCAAACGTCGCAAGGGCGTACTCGGCCAGCGACGTCACGAGTGGCTCGTCGTGGATCGCCGGTGCAGCGACCGCAGCCCGCACATCCTGGGCGTGGGTCCATGTATCGAAGGCGAGAAAGCACATCGCCGTGCCGGCGCGAGCTGAACCATTCGCTCACGACTCGTGCGATAGATCTCCCACGGCCCCATCGGTGAGACGATACATCAGGCTGCTGGTGTCCCACCGCCGACCGCCGTGCTCGGCAACCTCGGCGTAGTAGCCATCGACGATCTCGGTGACTGGCAGCGCAGCACCGTTGCGATCTGCTTCGGCCAGACAGATCCCGAGGTCCTTGCGCATCCACTCGACCGCGAACCCGAAGTCGAACTTGCCCTGCGCCATCGTCAGCGCCCGGTTGTCCATCTGCCAACTCTGAGCGGCTCCCTTGCCGATCACATCGACCACTTTGGCGACATCGAGGCCCGCGTGCTTGGCGAAGTTCACGCCTTCGGACAACGCCTGGACGAGACCGGCGATGCAGATCTGATTGACCATTTTGGTCAACTGGCCGGAGCCGACGCCGCCCATCAACTCGCACGCCTTGGCGAACGACATGATGACCGCCCGAGCCTTCTGGAACACGAGCAGGTCATCGCATCCGCACATGACGGTGAGTGCTCCGTTCTCGGCGCCGGCCTGGCCGCCGCTGACCGGCGCGTCGATGAAGCCGACCCCTGCTGCAGCTGCCGCGGCGCCGATCTCTCGGGCGACATCGGCGGAGGCAGTGGTGTGGTCGACCAGGACCGAGCCCTGCCGCATTCCGGAGAGAGCACCCGCATCACCGAACACCACCGAGCGCAGATCGTCGTCGTTGCCGACGCACAGGAACACGATGTCGGCGTCGGCTGCAGCGTCAGCAGGTGTCTCGGCTGTCCATCCGCCGTGGGCGTCGACCCAGGCCTCGGCCTTCGCCGCAGTGCGGTTGTACACCGTCACGTCGTGGCCCTTCTGCGCGAGGTGGCGCGCCATCGGCGCCCCCATGACTCCCAATCCAATGAATGCAACCTGTCCCATGGATGGATTCTCGCAGACACCGCTGCCGCTTCCGCCTTGGAGATCTCAGGATTGGCGCAAGGTCTCGGCGATCTCGTCGATCAGCGATTCCGGCGTCAGGGGATGCATGAAGACCAATCGTCCAACCGTCTCTCCCCGCCACGTCGTCGGTGCGACGAATGCCGTGCCGTCGGCGAGCAGGCGGCGCGCCCATGCGCTCCAGTCGGCGGCGTTCCAACCACGACGGCGGAACAGCACGACCGACAGGTCCGGTTCTGCGATTACTGTCACGCCAGCCACGCCGGCAAGCAGCGAGGCCGCGTGGCGGGCGAGCATCACGCCGCGGCGGACGGCGTCGGCGAACGCATCGGTGCCGTGCAGGACGAGGGCGAACCACAGCGGCAGTCCAGCGGCGCGGCGCGTCAACTGAAAGCCGAAGTCGGACGGGTTCCACTCGTCGCCCTGCTCTCGGAACACATCGATGTACGGACCGTGTTGGGTGTGCACCGCTGCCGCCAATGTCGGGTCGCGAAAGATCAACGCACAGGATCCCGACGGGGCGAACAACCACTTGTGCGGATCGACGATCAACGAGTCGGCGCGCTCGATTCCGGCGAAGCTCGCGCGCATCTCCGCGAGCAGCAGCGCCGCTCCCCCGTACGCAGCGTCGACGTGGAACCAGGCATCGATCTCGGCGGCCACGTCGGCCACGCCATCGAGATCGTCGATCACGCCAGCGTTGGTGGAGCCGGCCGAGGCAACGACGATCGCAACGTCGTCTCGGCCGACGAGCGCAGCCCGCAGTGCATCGCCGGTCATCCGACCGTCGGCGTCCGTCGCCACGACGAGCGCCGTCAGACCGAGCAGATGCAGGGTGTTGCGGATCGAGGCGTGAGCGGTATCGGCGATCGCGACGGTTCGACGCGACGGCCGTTGATCACGGGCGACGGCGATCGCCGACAGATTGCCGATCGACCCGCCACTCATGAAGCACCCACCTGCTGGATCGGGCAATCCAGCCAGGTCGGCGATCCACCGCAGCGCCTGGTTCTCGGCTGCGACCGCGCCTGACGCCTCCAGCCACGACTCAGCCGGAACCGATGTCGCGCCGACGATCGCGTCGGCCCACACGGCTGCCGGCGCCGGCGAGATCGGGATGAAGGCGAGGAAACGTTCGCTGTCGATCCCGATCGTGTTGGCGAGCACCACGTTCGTCATCAATCGCCATGCATCGTCGAGGCCGGCGCCCGCCGGCGTGATCGCTCCGTCGAGCGCTTCGGCCATCTCTGCGGCCGTTGCGCATCGCCCGAGCGGAGCGTCGCTGAATCGGGCGTTGATGAACGCGGCCGCCCGTTCGGAGAGATCGCCGATCGGTGCGTTCGAACCGTGGATCGGGAACGACACCGGAGAATCCGGAACTACTGTGGCGTCACATAGGCGCTGGTGATGCCGCCATCGATGATCAGCGACTGACCCGTCATCCAACTGCTCTCGTCGCTCGCGAGGAACAATGCGCCGTTGGCAATCTCGATCGGCTCACCGAAGCGGCCCATCGGGATGTGTACGAGACGCCGGTTGCGCTTCTCGTCGTCGCTGAGGAATTTGGCGAGCAACGGCGTCATCACCGGTCCGGGGCACAGCGCGTTGGCACGCAGGCCCTGGCGGGCGTAGATGGTCGCGATCTCGCGGGTCATCGCGAGCACTGCACCCTTCGAGGCGGTGTATGCGATCTGCGGGGTCGCTGCGCCCATGTGGGCGACGAACGAGGCGACGTTGACAATGCTGCCCCCACCGCTCGCGAGCATCGCCGGGATCGCGTACTTGCAGGCGAGCAGCACGCCCTTGACGTTGATGTCCATCGTCAGGTTGTAGGTTTCGACCGGGGTGTTGGTCGGGCCGTCGTCGTCGCCGAGCATGACGCCGGCGTTGTTGTACAGGACGTGAAGTCCTCCGAATGTGTCGACTGCATGCTGCACCGCCGACTCGATCGACTGCTCGTCGGTGACGTCGCAGCGAACGAATGTGGCCTCGCCGCCGGCAGCGGCGATGGCCTCGACTGCCTCGTCGCCATCGTTGACATCGGCGATCACGATCTGCGCACCCTCGCGGGCGAACAGTTCCGCGCCGACTCGGCCAAGGCCCGACGACGCACCGGTGATCAACGCGACCTTGCCACTCAAACGACCCACGTGCGCCTCCAAGGCGAAACTGACCAGACGAATTCCTGGTACGAACGAGCGGCAATCCTACCGATCGCGACGGGCGTCAGATGCGTTCCCAGTAGCGCCGAAGTTCCCAGTCGGTGACGGCGTGATTGAAAGCCGCCCACTCTCCCTTGGCCATCGTCAGGATGTGGTGATGGACGTCGTCGCCGAAGCACTCGCGTGCGATCTCACTGTGCTCCCACAGATGAATGGCCTCGACGATCGTGGAAGGAATGCGGGGAATGTCCGGTGCGGTGTAACCGTTGCCGACGAACGGGTCGCCCAGCGGCAACTCGTGGCGAATGCCGTACAACCCGCCGGCGAGTACTCCGGCGAAAGCGAGATAGCTGTTGGCATCACTGCCAGGCACTCGACACTCGACGCGGGTGCCCTTGCCGTGGCCGACCAGTCGATACCCGAGTGTTCGATTGTCGACGCCCCATCCGATTCCGGTCGGTGCCCACGAGCCGGGTTGGAATCGCTTGTAGCTGTTGATCGTTGGCGCCCAGAGCAGCGCGAACTCTCGCGACGTCGCGATCAACCCTGCGAGGTAGTGACGGAACAGTGCACTCATCCCGTGGTGCGCTTCGGCATCTGGTTCGCTGTGTCCGTCGAACAGCGCCGTCTCGCCATCGAGGCTCCACAGGCTGGAGTGGATGTGACACGACGAGCCCGTCTCGCCGATGTCGTACTTGGCCATAAAGCTGATGCTGCGGCCGTTGATCGACGCCATCTCCTTGGCACCGTTCTTGTACACGCTGTTGCGGTCAGCCATCTCGACGGCCGTCGTGTATTCGAGGTTCATCTCGTGCTGGCCGCGACCGGCCTCACCCTTGCTGAACTCGACGGGCACCCCAGCCCGTTCGAGGTTGCGTCGAATCTGACCGATGATGTATTCGTCCTTCGAGGTCTGGAGAATGTTGTAGTCCTCCAGCCATGGGCTGTGCGGCGTTAGGTCTCGATAGCCCTTGGCGTGAGCTTCCTCGTAGGTCTCGCGAAACAAGAAGAATTCGATCTCGCTTGCCACCATTGGCAAGAACCCGGCCGAAGCAGCAGCCTCGGCCTGCGCGCGCAGGATGCTCCGCGGGGCCACGGGGATCAGCTCGTTGGTGGTGACGTCGAACAGATCGCACATGATGAGCGCCGTCTTCTCCATCCATGGCAACACCCGGATCGTGTCCCAATCGGCCGACGCCAGCATGTCGCCGTAGCCCTGTTCGTAGCTCGCGAAGGTGTATCCGTCGACGGGCTCGTAGTCGAGGTCGCAGGCGATCAGGTAGTCACAGTTCTCGGTGCCCGCATCGGCGACACTGTCGAGAAAGAATCGACCCGTCGTCCGCTTGCCGGCCAGGCGGCCCTGTAGATCGGGGAAGGCCATGATGACCGTGTCGATCTCGTCCGCTCGGATCATCGCCTCCAATTGCTGTCTGTCGACGGTGACCCGGTTCGCTGGTGCTCGCTCTGCCATCCCCGCACTGTAGATCGCGCTCGTCATCGCATCTCGGATTCCGTTCCCCGGGACACGGTTGCGTCTACACTGCGCAATGGGCGAAGCGGGACGGGCCGACCCCTGTGGTCCGATTGCGGGGTGGTTTCGATGGGGAAATCGAAATGGTTGACGAGAGGCCAACAACATCGACGCGCTCCCGACCCGATCTGTCGATTCTCCGGCTGCGATGCCACTGCGACGGCGACGGTCGGTACGGTCGCCCTGTGCGCGCTCCACCAATAGCTGATCGACACCCTGCTCGATCAAGGCGTCTCGGCCGGTGAAACGGCGCCGTTGGCGTCCGATCCAGCAGCGGATTGACCCGACCGTCCGCCCTGCTGGTCAGGCCTTTTTCTTGACTTCCTTGGCGGGCTTGAGCACGCCCTTGGCCAACGCCTCATCGAGATACTTCTCGGCGTCCTC
>Ga0105048_10019702_pt1 | contig 10329 bp, 11 predicted proteins | sample MAT05_FD_78382 | JGI IMG/M metagenome (GOLD analysis project Ga0105048, IMG submission 78382) | Freshwater microbial communities from Lake Fryxell liftoff mats and glacier meltwater in Antarctica - MAT-05 | ecosystem: Environmental > Aquatic > Freshwater > Ice > Liftoff microbial mat | place...
CTGCGACTTTTACCCCCATAATTCGACGGCACCGTGCGCTGGAGATAGTCGGTCGTGTAGGCCGCCGTCGACCAGTCGTGCCCATCGGGACGCACCTCGGCGTTCACCAAAAAGCGATCAAAGATCCCGAAGCGTTCGGCCAACGCGTGATGATTGGGTGTCACCGAACGGTCGAAGTACAGCAGACTCGTATCGCCGTCGGCGAGATCGCCGAGCATCTGATCGTAGGTCCGATTCTCGTTGATCACGTAGATCACGTGACGGATCGGTGGATACGAAGCAGCAGTCGGCGGCGAGTCCCAACGATTCATGCGCGCGACCCGATCGGTAAGCGGGGCCAGCGTCGCGGCGTCGGCGTTTGCGACGGTGGCGACCGTGAGTGTGCCACGCAGCCGCGCCAGCGTGTAGCCCGTGCGCTGACTCGATCCTTCATGCTCCTGTGAGCTGCGCGGGCCGGGTCCATCCGTGGCGTTCGGGCGCGTACCGTGACCCTTGGAGTTGGCGACCAGCAGACGACTCCCGTGCACGGCCGCCGCTGACGGATATTAGTCGATGGGCACACGTCCGGTGAGCTGGTCCGTGCCGCGCGCCCCGTCGATAACGGCCGTCTTCGCCGACAAGTCGAAGATGGCGACGGCGTTCGTAGCGGCCTCGGTCACGAACAATCGTGCGCGGTCGGCCGACAGTGCAACGTTGCTGGGCGTGCTGCCTTGTGCTGGACCGGATGGTGGTGCGTCGGGCAACTCCGCGACCAACTCACCGTTCGCAACATCGAGGACGCTCACGCGGTCTGTGCTGCCACTCGTGACGGAGAGTCGCGATCCGTTCGTGGACACCAGCATCGACGAGGGACGACGAGCCGTGTTCCATCACGCCGGGGTCGCGGACAATCCCATGGTCATCGGCGTGAATGCCAGCACATGTGATGCGCTCCACACGCTCACGATCACACGCCCATTCCGGGTGACCACCATACGGTAGGGATACGCGCCGGTGGCCAGTCGCTGCACCACCCGCTTGTCGGCCAGGTCGATGACTGCGAGCGGGTCGCCAAGGTTCTCGGCCACGTACAAAAAGCGCCCGTTGGGCGAGACGCCGACGCCAGCGGGATAACGCGAACCGTGCGCGGTGGCCGAGTCGTGTCGTTGCAGCACAAGGGAGTCGATGCGAGCGGCCGCGCCGCTCCGCCAGCGATACACGTAGATCATGTCGCGGTCGCCGCCCGACACGTTCAGCGGAGCGCTGTCGGGGGAGAACGCCGCACCGACAAAGGCCGCCTTTTCTTCGATGGTCTGTGTCGGAACGCCGAGGGTATCGACGATCTGAATGCCCTGCGCTCCCCATCCGCTTTGCACGAGAACGAATCGATGCTGCGGCGCGCGTAACATCGTGAGGGTGATCGGATTGATGACGCGGCTGGTCCGCTCGGGGTCGAGCGTGCGCCCCGTCGGCAGTGCACCCGCGACCGTGTATGAGCTATTGCCTTCGACCGGCGCGTCCGATGGTGTGCGCGAGTTGCACGCAAGGACACTGCGCAGCAGAAGGAGTGCGATTGGACGCATGCGGTAGGACCTACTGAGGGTGGTCGCGGAAATATCACCCTTCATACGCGCCCGTACTCGTTAGCGGCTGGGACGGTCGCCGTATCGGATCGGCAACGATGACGCTCAGGCCGCCGCCACCGCGGGCATCGACGTCACCGGGCTGAAGCGCCGCACGTGATCGAGGTCGAGCCACGACGTCAGCTCGTCGGCCTCCCGCGGCTTGGAGAACAGATAGCCTTGGCCCAGCATGCACCCCATCGACCGCAGCGCCTTCCGTTGAGATTCCAGCTCAACACCCTCAGCCACGGTCTTGAGCCCCAAGGTATTTCCGAGCGCGATGATGGTCCTCGCAAGGGCCGTATCGGAACCCCCGTGCTGGACGCCATCGACAAACGCACGGTCGATCTTCAGTACATCGACCGGGAACTTCTGCAGGTAACTCAAGCTCGAGTACCCCGTGCCAAAATCATCGATAGCGAGCTTCACGCCCAGCGATTTCAACGCTTGCAGGGTCGTAAGCGAATTCTCGGTGTCGCGCATGATCATCGTCTCGGTAATTTCAATCGTCAGGCTCTCCGGGGGCGCACCGGTGCGAACGAGGATCTCTTTCACGCGATCGACGAAGTCGGGCTCGGACATTTGCCGACCCGAGATGTTGACACCCATGGTTGGCAGGGTGCCCGGGTCGCGCTGCTCCTGGAACCACCTCGTGCGCCACACCACTAACTGGCGGCAGGCTTGTTCCAGAATCCACCAGCCGAGCGGGACGATCGTACCGGTTTGCTCGGCCACTGGTATGAACACGACGGGTGAGATCGCGCCGCGTGTCGGATGCTGCCAGCGGAGCAGCGCCTCCATGCTACTGACGTCGCCGGTGTCCAAGTGGACGATGGGTTGATAGACGAGGCGGAGTCCGGCTCGCGCAGGATCGGCGATCGCGTGGCGCAGATCGGACTCGAGTTGCAGTCGCTGGACGATTGCCAGATACATCGCCGGTTCGAAGACGGCGTGCCGCGCCTTGCCGGCCTCTTTCGCTTCATACATCGCGACGTCGGCATTGCGCAGAAGGGTATCGACCTCGTCAGCAGGCTCGGCGAACGCCACCCCAACGCTGGCCGAGATCGAGATCAGGCGTCCCTGCAGCATCATGGGGCGTCGAAGCGCCACTTTAATCCGGTTCACGATCGCGAGCGCCTCGCCGGTGTCGACCACGCGCTCGAGCAACACGGCGAACTCATCGCCGCCGAAGCGAGCGACGGTGTCGCAGGCTCGCGTTTCGGTGGTCAGCCGCTCGGCGACGGTGCGCAGCACTTGATCGCCGGCATCGTGGCCGAGGCTGTCGTTGATGCCCTTGAAATCATCGAGGTCCAAGAACAAGACCGCGACGCCGGTGTCGCGCTCCCGAACGGTGAGCGCCAACGCATGATCGACGCGATCGCGGAACAGCGTGCGATTGGGCAGCGACGTTAGTGAATCATGATAGGCCTCATGCAACAGCCGCGCTTCCAGCAGTTTACGCTCGGTGATGTCGCGAAACACGGTCTGCGTCGCCACCGTGTTCTCGTATGAGATTCTCACAGACGCGGCATCGACCTCGCGCAGTTCCCCATCTACTCTCGCCAGTCGATACTGGATACGAGAGGCCACGGCACCCATCCGTTGCTGCAACAGGAGGCGGTCATCAGCGTGCACAAAATCGGCCGCGCGACGACCGACAAGCTCCGCTGCCGTGGCTGCGCCGATCAGCGTGACGCCAGCGGCGTTCACGTACACCAGCTTGCCGTTCCGGTGAACCGCAATGGCCTCGGGCGAGGCTTCAACCAGCGACCGGTATCGGGCCTCGCTCTCGGCCAGCCCCGCCTGCCGGACCTCGAGCGCCTCACGCATCGCGGCTTCGCGGGCGAGGGTGGCGAGAATGGTGCCCTGACGCAGCATGGTTCCGTACGCCGCGACGGCGGCGATACACGATCCGAAGAGGATGGTGATCCAATGCGATTCCCAGAGCGACAGCCCAGGGAGGATCACGCTTTTCGTCGCTTCGTAGATGAAGAACAGTACCGCCGCCGCGAGAAACGCGAATGCGGACGTGCGTCGACGTCCAGCAGGGGTGACGACGATGGCCCGAAACTGGGCGCTGGCGGTGCGGGTGGTGTGCATGGGGCGGAACGGGCTCGGCAGAGAAGGAGGTGTGAGTCTCCGTATCGACCCGCTCGGGCTCCCGCTTCAGCCTTACCCGTCGGCTGTTACGTAACGGATTGATGACTGGCGGGCAGCCGCCTATTCCGTGGTCTTGCCGTCGAAGTGCTCGGAATCGGCCTCTGCATCGGCCCGTGTGTGATGCACGACCCCGTCACGATGATTGGGTGGCGCATACAGCGTGTAGAGCTTCAACGGCGCATCGCCGCTATTGATGATGTTGTGCTTCGTGCCGGCCGGGATCAGTACCGCGAATCCTGCGCTGATCTCCGTCCGCACGCCATCCAGCACTGCGGCGCCGGTACCCTGTTCTACACGAAAGAACTGGTCGAGCTTGTGCACCTCCTCGCCGATGTCGGCGTTCACGTCCAGCGACATGACCACGAGCTGGCAGTTGATCGCGGTGTAGAGCACGTGGCGAAAGTGGGTGTTGTCGATCGCGATGTCTTCGATGTTGCGGATGAAGCCCTTCATGCAGATTCTCCGGAGGTTGACGGCGTGACTCTACGGCATGAACGCGGCAATTCCCGCGCCATTTCGCCCCGTTTCGCGAACAGCGCGTGGTCCGACGTTCGCGCTGTCGATCTCCGTTTCACGTCTTGTCACCAACCCTGTCGCCATGAGCCAGACCAGCACGAAGGCAGCGGGCCGCACCGCAGGAGAGCCGGCGTATCGGTTCGAGCGTCACACCGACGCCTATGATATCCGTGTGTATGAACCGGAGTTCGTGGCGGAAGTGATCGTGTCGGGTCCTGCAGAGTCTGCAAGCAGCGAAGGATTCCGCCTCCTCGCCGTGTACATCTTCCGCGGCAACGGTAGCTCGCAGAAAGCGGCGATGACGGCACCGGACACCCAGTCGCCGGTGATGCGGCCGATGACGGTGCCGAACGACCCGCGCGTGAAACTACGTGCGATTCCGGCGCAGCGCCTGGCGGTACGTCGCTGCAAAATACGAAGCCGGCGAGCGGGTGCCTCAGCTGGCACTCGACGCTTTCAGAGGTGACGCCGATCACGCTGTATTCTGTCGATGTCGATCGGCGATCGATATGTTGACGGCTGACTGGCGAGTCCGATGTGGCCGCGCAGCCCGGGTCTTCAATCATGGATCCACTATGCGCGTACAACGCAGGAGCAGTCTCGCTCGCCTCATCATGCTGGCGAGCGCTCCGGTCGTCTCACTCTCGGCGTGCAGCGAAAATCCGTTGGCGCCGTACCAGCCGGAAGTGAGTAACGTCGCCGACAATTTCGCGCTTCAGGCGACCGGCGTCTCGAATGTGGCCGCGACGCAATCGTACACGTGGTCGAACGCCGGTACACGCGCCACGATCAATCACTCGACCACGATACAGTCGGGAACAACCCTGCTGGTGATCAAGGACGCGGTGGGCACAACGGTGTATTCGAAGGCTCTCTCGCCGAGCCTCAACGAACCGACCTCGCCTGTCGGCGTTGCCGGTACCTGGACGCTGCAACTGACGTTGACGAACTACACGGGCACCATGAATTTCCGTGTTCAGAAGCTGTAGCGCGGACAGAGTTCTTCCGGCACGGCTATAACACGGTCCTGAAGATGTACCCATTCACCTCGCCGAGGCATCGCAGAATGGAACTCGCATCACGGCTTGCGCTGGGCATGGAAGGAATGGGCGGCCTGTTCAATATCGCGAAGTACGTGGAATTGGCCCGATGAGCAAACTCTTACGTGGGCGGTGCCGCCGGTTGAGGCGCTAGCCAGCTCGGAGGCCGCTGCTTCGCTATGATCCTCATCTCTGCGCCGTTGTAGTAGCTGCTGGGCAGCTTCGACTTGTTTCGCTGGTCTCCCCTCGCGATTCGCGAGGTCGCGACGGCACTGTTAGCGGCATGGGTAAACGGTCGTATCGTCCACGTTCGCGCGGAGTCGGCCGTTAGCGGAGCGACCACCGTTGATTGGAAGTACCGCTGACAGGCGCTCGGCGCGGCCGAGGCGCACACAACCGGGACTGACGCGACGCTCGGCGATCGGCTTCGTGCGGATCGCTGCCGCGTGTGCGCTGCCTGGTGCGGATGCGGTGTACGCTCGGGCTTCCGCTTGAGCCTTCGCCGTCCGCCGTTACGTAACGGATCGGTGAGTGGCCTGCCTCGACGCCTATTCGGCTTCCGAATCGGTCAGAGATGACATGTCGATAACGAAGCGAAATCGAACTTCTCCGTGCTCCACACGTTCGTACGCCGTGTTGATGTCCTGCATACGGATCACCTCGATATCCGGACCGATGGCGTGTTTCACGCAGAACTCGAGCACTTCCTGAGTGTCTGCGAGACTCGCGATCAAGGATCCCGAAACGGAACGGCGATGAAAGGCGACTTCCTGATTGTTCACTGCGCTCATCGGCTCGAGCGCTCCGATCACGCAAAGGGTCGAACCACGTTTGAGCAGCTTGACGAACGGATTCACATCATGGCACTCGGGGACGGTCGAAATGATGAAGTCGAACGTAGAGTTCAGTCGCTTCATCGCATCGGAGTCGAGCTCCGACACGCCATTGACGCCGATTCGCGCAGCGTCCTCGAGCTTCCCTGGCGTGCGGGTGAAGACGGTCACGTCGGCACCCATCGCCTTCGCCAACTTCGCCGCCATGTCTCCCAGTCCGCCGAAACCCACCACGCCGACGCGTTGACCTTTGCTGACGTCCCAATGTTTGAGAGCCGAATACGTGGTGGCCCCCGCACAGAGAATCGGGGCTGCTACTGCGGGCTCGAGACCAGCCGGAATGGAGAGGACGAACTTCTCGGACACGACGATTACATTGGAGTATCCGCCGTAGGTATTGTCGCGACCGTACATGTTTCGCCCTGTGGTCGCCTTGGACGATGGCACCATCGGACCGTTGTAAGTGGAAAGCCAACTGTTCGGTCCCTCACAATAGTTCTCTTCCGCCGCTGAGCATGGTGCGCAGCTCCGGCAACTGTCGATCATGCAACCGACACCAACCAGATCGCCCACCACGTGACGCGTAACGTCGAGTCCGACCGCGCTGACGCGACCGACGACTTCGTGTCCCGGGATACAAGGATAGACAGTGTTACCCCATTCGTTCCGCGCTTGATGGATATCCGAGTGGCAAACACCGCAGTAGAGTACGTCGATAGTAACGTCGTCGGCACCGCCGTCCTCGCGTTCAAATCGGAACGGACGCAGTCCACTGCTCGCCGTTTCCGCCGAATATCCGCGTACACTGATCATATTGAAATGCGCTCGAGGAGCTGTTCTGTGAAGTGAAACGATCGTCCGAATCAGCGACCGATACTGAGCGGCGGCGTCGACTCCTTACTATGGGCCAACGCGCGTCGGGCCAAGCCGAAGCAAGACAGCTTCTCAGCGATATCGATGGCAGCCAGTCCCCGTGACCACCATACACGTGACAACTGAGAGTAATTCACATGGCTGACAATCTCAGCGCCATGAAGACGTACTCTGTCCTCGACCACAATGTCGGCATGCGACGGCGTACTGATGGGCTGTAGTTGCGTGGCGGTCATGTTCAGTCCGGTAATCGTAGAGTTGGCTGCGCCCGAGGAGACCTCGAACAACGCGAGATTCTCCTATCCTGAGCATTTAGCGTGCCACGTCCCACGTCCCACGCCCCGTTCCGTCCTCGTACGATGTCGTCCGCGGTTCTCATACGGATTGCAGGTAAGCGCCTTGCTTCGGTCGGAACGGTCGGCCGACGCCCGTCCTGGCAGTATTCGGCAAAACATCATATGGATCGACGACGATCGAGGCAGGGCCCGAACGACCGGCGATCGGCCGCAATCATGCGCCGAAACCTGCCGCCGCTACCCCGTGGTCCTGCCGTTGACGTGTTCCGTGTCGGCTTCTGCTGCGGATTCTTTAGTGACGAGCTCCTTGCGGTGGACTTGACGCCGCTGCGGTCCGCTGCTTGCAGGGACTCATAGTCGGCCCCGCCGAAAAAGTAGGACGGTCGCGTCACGTGCCTTTTGTGAACTCCTTGCCAGAGAGTTGCAACGTCCTCAGCCGGAGGAAGCTGCTGCTGGCTACCTCCGGAATTGCTGTGCTACCAATTCTTGTGGCGCCTTCGGCAGGTAAGTCTGAGCTGAGCGCGGCTCGCGCAGTGCGGAGGTCGGAGGCAGGGTCGAGTGGCAATGCGGCATTCGCCACCTTAAACCTCGTGCGCCAGCTTCAGGCCCGACGGCGATGGGGTCATCGCGGTGATCCTGGCGCCAACTCAGCAACTGGTCACGTCGTTGTTTTAGGCGATCGCCGAGCGTCGGTGTTCCTGCGGCGACCACAACGGCAAGCCGGGTTCGACGACGTAATTGCGTCTGCTCGAGCAGGCCAGAACTGGCAACGGGGTGAGCAGACGACTGTCGACCGCGCGCCCGGCCATGGAAAGCGTGCTGGAATCTGTCGTTGCAGGCAACACCGCGCAGATGGACAATCTGGCGTTCGTCGAGGAGCCCAGACACTGGATCCGCTTCGGCTCAACCGAAGCACTGCACACCGGCGATCGATTCTTCATTCGGCCGGTATCGCAATGTTCGTCTCCGAACGCAGCAACAAGGCACACTGGATCGAAGCAGGCCGTGGCAATGAGCGTTTCACGCTGCAGGTCACGGCGTTGGCTATATAACGCGATGCTGAATCAGCCCGTCGAGATTGAAGCCGCCCGGCCGCAGTTTGCTACGTGCTTGGGCCTCGGAGCCGACCATCGGCCCGACATGGTCGTGCGCTTCGCGCGAGGTTCCATGATGGCACTCTCCATGGGGCCGCCGGTGCGGGATGTTCTTAGGTGAACATCGAATCAGCGCCGCCGGAACCGCCGATCTGGAAGGTAGGATTATTGTCCTGTGGAGTGGCAAGGTGGCCGTGACACGCATTCTCGTGACAGGCGCCACGGGTCAGGTCGGATCGGCTGTGATAGCCGCGTTGCGTGGCATCGACGGAATCGCAATTCATGCGGGGGTTCGCGACGTCGCCACGGAGACTGCGACATGGAGTGGCGACGCGCACGTGCAGACGGTGGACTTCGACTTTCTCGACCCCGCGAGTCAGGATGCTGCGCTGGCCGACTGCGACAGTCTCTTCCTGCTGCGTCCGCCGCAACTCAACACCGACTTCGCAGACGTGATCGCGCGGGCGCAACGGCATGGCGTGAAGCACATCGTGTTCTTGTCGGTGCAGGGAGCGGAGAACAATCGGTTTGTGCCGCACCACAAGATCGAACGGCGGCTCGTATCCAGTGGCGTGCCGTATACGATGCTGCGGCCAGCGTACTTCATGCAGAACTTCACGAGCACGCTGCTCGACGAATTGGTGCGCCGACATCGCATCTTTCTTCCCGCGGGCAACGCCCGGTTCACGATCGTGGATGTCGGTGACATTGCCCGGGTGGCCGCCAAGGTGCTGACGCAGCCCGGCGCGCAGCACCACGGGCAGGCCTATACGTTGACATCGTCAACGCCGCTGACCTTCCGTGAGATGGCCGCGAAGTTGACAGCGGGTTTGAGCACGCCCATTACGTACGTATCACCGAGCCCATGGCGCTTCTACCGCACGTTACAGCGGGATGGTCGCGAGCCCGGCTTGATCCTCGTGATGCTGCTGTTGCACTTGCTGCCACGATTTACGGGCACGCCCCCTGTGACGCGTACGGTGGCTGAGTTGACGGGCCGAGCGCCGATCGAGTTCGCACAATTTGTCTCGGCCCATCGAGCTGAGCTTTCCGGTGAGACGCCTTGCTGAGATTTCGAGAGTGCCGAAGTCTCGCTCGTTTGAGTGCGGCATCACCCTGCCGGTCGTGCGCATCTCTGCACCGCTCGGTGAGCCATGCGGTCAGAGGGGTGCCGATTTCTGTGCTTCGCGTGTTGCTCGGCGGTCTCTGCGTCCTCTGCGTAAGCGATTAAGCGGCCTGTTCGTCGTCGCCCCCCGGAACTCGTGCGCGACATACGGTACGCATGGGGCAGTGGATCTGATCACGCAGAGGCGCAGAGCACGCAGAGGACGCAGAGGCGCTCCGCCAAACCTCGCAGGATTTTCTCGTGCATACGCACGAAACCCATTCCCTCATAACATCCATCGTCGAGCGACCGGACCTGGACACCTTCGACATGTACCGCTCGGCTTCATGGCGCAAAAATCAGCGGAGAACTCGAGAGAGCCGTCTGCTGTGCGAAAGCCGTTCTAACCGCTGCTGACGACTCGCATCTCGAGAATTCCTGGTATCTCCTCGTCGGTGGAAGGATCGTGTCGAACACGAGGCAGTGCCACCCTTGGCGAGGCTCTTGCGCTTGCCTAGCGTATGACGCCCACTTCAGCAAGCCCAACTCGCGCAGTCGAACCCACGAACACCAGCAAGCCCACTGATATCGGCGATCCGTCGGTCATGGAGGCCAGCGCGGTGGCGGCGGCCTTAAACACGGAGATTGAAACCGGGCTCAGCGCGACAGAAGTGGCGAGACGTCTTGCACAGCACGGCACCAATGAACTGCGTGCTGCCCCACCGATTCCGTTCTGGCGGCGTGCGCTGGCGCAGTTTCAGGACCCGCTGATTTACCTGTTGCTGGCGGCGGTAGCAGTCGCGCTGGTCGC
>Ga0105048_10019704_pt1 | contig 10328 bp, 6 predicted proteins | sample MAT05_FD_78382 | JGI IMG/M metagenome (GOLD analysis project Ga0105048, IMG submission 78382) | Freshwater microbial communities from Lake Fryxell liftoff mats and glacier meltwater in Antarctica - MAT-05 | ecosystem: Environmental > Aquatic > Freshwater > Ice > Liftoff microbial mat | place...
GAGCAGGCCAGCGCGCCGCAGGCGGGGGCACACTAGTGCGCACCGCGGAGGGGCCGCGCCAAACAGCGGTAATCGTCGGCGTGCAGCTGCCCGATGTGACGCCGGTCGCGTTCGAGGCCTCGCTCAACGAGCTGGCGCGTCTGGCAGACACGCTGGGCCTGAACGTGGTGGGCCGTGTCACCCAGCGGCGCGGCGCGCTGGCTGCAGCCACGGTGGTGGGCGAGGGCAAGCTGCGCCAGCTGGCCGCGTACACCGGTGGCAGTGGCGTGGTTCCTACCTATTCGGCGCCGGGCAAACACCACGATCAGGACGAGGAGACGCCCTACATCGATGCTTCGGCCTACCAACCGGGCGCGCTGGACGACGAGGATGGCGACGACCCGGTGGTGGCCACCGCGGCCGAGCTGGTGCTGGTGGATCACGACCTGTCGCCCTCGCAGACCCGCAACCTGGAGAAGGCGACAGGCGCCGAGGTGATGGACCGCTCGATGGTGATCCTGTCGATCTTTCAACGCCACGCACGCACGCGCGAGGCGCGCATGCAGGTGGAAATCGCGCGCCTTTCGTACATGGCGCCGCGCCTGCGCGAGGCAAGTGCTGGCCAGGACCGACAACGTGGCGGCATCGGTGGCAAGGGTGCAGGCGAGTCGGCGCTGGAGCTGGATCGGCGCCGTATCCGCGACCGCATCTCGGAGCTGAAGCGCGAGCTTGAGAACGTGAAGCGCGAGGCCGACACGCGCCGCAGCCGTCGCTCGCAGACCGACACGCACACGGTGGCGCTGGTGGGCTACACCAACGCCGGCAAGTCGTCGCTGATGCGCGCGCTGACTGGCGACGAGGTGTACGTGGCCGACCAGCTGTTCGCGACGCTGGACACCACGGTGCGCGCGCTCAAGCCCGAGACCAAGCCGCGCATCCTGGTCTCCGACACGGTGGGCTTCATCAAGAAGCTGCCGCACGATCTGGTGGCGTCGTTTCGCTCCACGCTCGAAGAGGCCAAGGATGCCAGCTTGCTGCTGCACCTGCTGGACGCCTCGGACCCCGCGTTCCGCGATCAGTACCAGGTCACGCGCGACGTGCTGAACGACATCGGCGCAGGTGAGCAGGCGGGCCTGATCGTGCTGAACAAGGCCGATCGCCTTTCGGACGAGGAGAAGGCGGCGTTGAGCGCGGAGTATCCGGCTGCGCTGCTGATGTCGGCACGCAACGGCGACGATGTCGCGCGCCTACACCAGCTGATCGTCGCACGCTTCGAGCAGAAGATGCAGGAGGTCGAGTTCCTGATCCCCTACAGCCAGCAAAAGAAGGTGGCCCAGCTGCACGAGCGCTGCCGCGTGCTGGAAGAGAGCTACGAGGACGAGGGCACACGCATCAAGGTGCGCGCTCCCCACGCCGTGCTCGAGTCTCTGCGTCGCGAGCTCACGGCGCAGTAGCTCCGACGGTCGCCGCCGGGAGCTATCGTGCATGCCGTGTCGGCCCGCGCGCTTGCCTCGGAGGTAGTCTTGACTTGGCGCGAAGAGGGAATACAGCGGACCCATGGCCATCCATGCAATCGCGCTGGCGCTGCTGCTTGGGGCGTGCGCGCTCGCGGGCTGTCCCGACGTCACGTCCGGGGGCAAAAGCAAGAGCTGCACAAGGGCGTACGACCAGTGCGAGCAGCCGAACGGTGTGCTCGGTGTGTGCGACAGCGTGGAGTGTATGGAAGGCGCGAAGCCTCCCTGTCTGGTGTGCCGCTCCCAGCACTGACTGGCTGCAGCGCGCGCCGCGCCGCTGCAGCTGGTCGCGAACCCTGCCAGGCAGTATACGTCTCGCTCGAAAGCGCGCAGAGCAGGGGCGTTTGCGCGCCCTCCGCCAGAACGAGGCCGGCCACATGACGTATTGCATTGGGATCAAGCTCGACGCCGGGCTGGTGTTTACCTCCGACTCCCGCACCAACGCCGGCATGGACCAGATCAGCACGTTCCGGAAGATGATGGTCTACGAGCGGCCCGACGACCGCTTCATGGTGCTGCTCTCGGCCGGCAACCTGTCCATCTCCCAGTCGGTGCGCGAGATCCTGCAGGTCGAAAAGCTGCACGAGGGCGGCGTCGAGCCAATCACCATCTGGAACGCCACCAGCATGTTCGATGCTGCGCGCGTGCTGGGCAGCGCGATGCGCAGACTCTACCAGCAGGACGGCCAGGCGCTGCGCGACGCCGGCATCGATTTCAACGCCACCATGGTGTTCGGCGGGCAAATCAAGGGCGAGGCCATGCGCCTGTTCCTGGTCTACTCGGCGGGCAACTTCATCGAGGCCACGCGCGAGACCTGCTACTTCCAGGTGGGCGAGTCCAAGTACGGTAAGCCCGTGCTGGACCGTATGTTGGTGCCGCAGACCTCGCTCGACCAGGCCGCCAAGTGCGCGCTGGTCAGCATGGACAGCACGCTCAAGTCCAACCTGTCCGTGGGGCTGCCGCTCGATTTGATCGTTTACGAGCGCGACAGCTTCCGCAGCGACGAGATTGTCTGCATCGACGAGGACAACCCTTACTTCTCCATGATCCGCCGCACCTGGGGCCAGCGCCTGCGCGAGGTGTTCGAGAACATCGAGGACCCCTCCTGGGAAGCGGAGCAGGGCCGCTTTCCACTGCGCACCAATCAGTCGCGCTACGACGTGCTGCGCAAGATCACCAACCCGGGCGAGAAGATCATCTGAGCGCCTGCGCGCACAACGATAGAACTGTGCGAGCTACCGTGACGAGTGTGCGCTGCTGCGCGACGTTGCTGGACGCGGGTCTGTAGACACGCTCCTTGGGTCGCTCCGCTAGATCAACGACGCGACGGCGGCGTTCAGGTCGGCGCACTGCACCGGCTTCACCAGGTAGCCATCGATGCCCGCTTCCTTGGCGCGCTGACGGTGCTCGGGCGACGAGTAGCCGGTGACTGCAATGATGCGCAGCGCCTTGTGGCGCGGGTCGCTCTTCAGCAGCCGCGCCACCTCGAAGCCGTCCACTTCGGGTAGCTGCAGGTCCAGCAACAACAGGTCGGGAGCAAACGAGGCCGCCTCACGCAATGCTTCGTAGCCGTCGGACGCGGTGCGCACCTCGTGGTGAAGAGGCTCCAGATACACGTCCAGAAGACGGGCGTTGGCGTAGCTGTCGTCGACCACCAGGATGCGTTTGCTGCTCACGTGTTTGTAAGGTGCGCTTGCGGTCTGTGCCAGGTCAAGAGCATGCGCTCGGCGCTCGCAAAGTTGGCTCAAACCCGCTGTCAGACAGGCCGCTTCCAGCTGTTTCGAGCCGTGTAAGCAGGTTCAGCCAGCGTGCCAGACAACAGTTCGTGCGCCGCGCCTTCAGCCACGCTGCGGCGCGGGCAATTCCTGCTGGGCTTCCGGTGGGGGATAACGGCTCAGACTCCCGGTGCGGCGCGCGGCGCCCGCCCACAGGCCGCGGAAGAAGTGGCGCACGTTGACCCCCAGTGTGCGGGTGTTGTAGCCGCCCTCCTGGACCACCAGCGTGGGCAGCCCCAGGGCGCCGATGCGCAGGCCGTTCTCCTCGAAGTCGGCGGCGCTCAACGCCCAGGTTCCCGTGGGATCGGCCTTGGCCGTGTCCAGCCCCAGGCACACCACCAGAAACGAGGGCGAAAACTGCCGGATGCGGTTCAGCGCGTACGCCAGCGTGCGCGCGTACTGCGCCGACGAGATCTTCTCGGCCATCGGCAGGTTCAGGTTGAAACCCTGCCCCTCGGCCTCGCCAATCTCGTCGGCAAAGCCCGTGAAATACGGGTAGGCAAACTGAGGGTCGCCGTGGATGGAGATGGTCAGCACGTCGGGCCGGCGATAGAAGATGTCCTGCTGCCCATTGCCGTGGTGGTAATCGATGTCCAGCATCGCCACGCTGCCCTGGCGCGACAAGAACTGCGCAGAGATGGCGGCGCTGTTCAGGTAACAGAAGCCGCCGAACACGCGCCGCTCTGCGTGATGGCCCGGCGGGCGCACCAGCGCGTAGGCAAAGTGGCGGCCGTTCAGCAGGCTCTGTGCGCCGGTCAGCGCGCAGTCCACGGCGCGGCGCGCGGCGGGCCAGGCGTTGAAGTGCAGCGGCGTGAAGGTGTCGATGCAGTAGTAACCCGCGCGCACCGGCATCTCGCGCGGGGGTCGCGCCGGATTGCGGATGGGAAACACGTACGGATAGACCGAGGGCTTGTCCTTCAGGCTGGCGCACATGCGTTCGAGGTAACGAAGGAAGTCGGCGTCGTGCACCGCGGCCACGTGCTCGTCGGCAAAGCGTGCCGGCTTCTGGAACTCGAACAGATCGGTCTTGCCCAGCTCGCGCCTGATCACCGCCACGCGTGCCGGCGACTCCACATAACCGCGCTCGCGCACGTGGTGGATGTCGTGCTTTTCGTTGGCCACCACCAGCACGCGCAGGTCGCTCGGGGTTCGCGCCTCGCGCGGGGCCGTTTTGACCACCCGGCTGACATCCAGCTTCACCGGGTCATCGACGATGGAGCGCACCACCATGTCGATGTATTCGGGCGGGCACAGCCAGCCGTAGCGGCGCTCCAAAATGGCGCGCGTCACGTTGCGGGCATAGGCGCGGCGCAGGGGGCGCTGCTCGCCCAGGTCGTCGTACACCAGGTGCGGCAGGTCGGTGTCGCCTGGATTGACCGGCGCCTCGTAGGCGGTGTTGACCATGCGCCGCGCGCCGAAGCGTTTGTAGAATCGCAGCGGCGACTGCACCGTGGGCGTGAAGCCCGGCTTCTGCACCTTTCCCGAACCCTCGGGCAGGCACTCCAGGAACAGCCCCTTCACGTTCAGGATGCGACCCTCCTCGCGCACGCGCTCGTACAGCGCGCTGCCGATGCCCGCGCTCGCGCCGGGCACCGCCGCGATCAGATCGAGGAAGCAGAAGTCCAGGTCCGAGAAGTGCAGTAGCACCGCCGCCCCCGACAGCCCCTCGCGCGTCTCGGCCACAAAGATGATGGTGCGGAAGCGCGGCGTCAGCGGATCGCGCAGCTGGGCCGGCAGCGCCGCGATGCGTTCCTCGGGCAGACCGGGGAAGCGCGTGCGCAACAGCTCCTGCACCTTTTCGATGGCGGCGCGGTTGGCCTGCAGCACGTCGTCGTGAATCCGCCGGATACGGAACAAGCGGTCCTCCTGGTGCGAGTGGATGCGGGCGCAAACACGCCGCACGCACAGCATAGAACATTGGGCAGGCTAGCCAGCCCCCAAGCGACCTGCAGGCAACATTCCCGATAGGACCCCTTTTTGCTGCGCCGGCTCGACGTGCCGCCCTGCATCGCAGATCCTTCGCCAATGATCTGTCTCCTGTACGCGCACCCGTACCCCGACCGTTCGCGGGCCAACCTCGCGCTGCTGTCGGCAGCGGCCGAGCTGGACACGGTCAGCGTGCGCCCGCTGTACGACCTGTACCCCGATTTTGCCATCGATGTGGATGCGGAGCAGGCCGCCCTGACCGGCGCCGCGGTGCTGGTTTTTCAGCATCCCATCTACTGGTACAGCGTGCCGGGCCTGCTGAAGCACTGGTTCGAAAAAGTGCTGGCGCGCGGCTGGGCCTACGGCGACGGCGGCAACGCGCTGCACGGCAAACGTTGCCTGTGGGTCACCACCACCGGGGGCGAGCACTCCAGTTACGCAGCGGGCCAGCAGCACGGACGCCCGTTCCCCGACTACCTGCCGCCACTGGAGCAGACCGCACGCTTTTGCGGCATGCACTGGGAGGAGCCGTTCGTGCTGCACGGTGCCCACCACCTGACCAACCAGGAGCTGGCCAGCGAGGCCCAGCGCTATCGAACGCGGCTGGCCAAGTTGGTCACGCTGGGGGCGCCATGAGCGACCACGGCATGATGGTGAACGCACTCATCTTCCTGAGCGCCGCCGTGATCTGCGTGCCCATTCTCAGCCAGCTCAAGCTGGGATCGGTGCTGGGCTACCTGGTGGCGGGTGCCATTGTGGGGCCCTCGCTGCTGGGCCTGGTGGCCGATGTGCACGCCATCATGCAGGTGGCCGAGCTGGGCGTGGTGCTGATGCTGTTCGTGATCGGCCTGGAGCTGGACCCTGAGCGCCTGTGGGAGATGCGCGCGAAGGTGTTCGGCGGCGGTGCGCTGCAGATCGCCAGCTCGGCCGTGCTGCTGTTCGGCGGCTTTTCGCTGGCGGGCCTGGCCTGGCAGCCTGCGCTGATCGCCGCGCTTTCGCTGTCGCTTTCGTCCACCGCCATCGCCATGCAGACGCTGAGCGAGCGCAACCTGTCCAGCACACCGCTGGGCCGCGCCACGTTCGGCGTGCTGCTGTTCCAGGACCTGGCGGCCATCCCCATCATTGGCCTGGTCTCGCTGCTGTCGCCCAGCCAGTCGGCCGACAGCGGCTTCACGGGGCTGCTGAAAGGGCTGGCCGCGATCCTGCTGGTGGTGGGCGTGGGCCGCTATCTCACGCGACCCATCCTGCGCATCGTGGCGCGCACCGGCCTGCGCGAGGTGTTCACGGCCGTGGCGCTGCTGCTGGTGCTGGGCATCGCGCAGATCATGCACATGGCTGGCCTGTCGATGGCGCTGGGTGCGTTCCTGGCCGGCGTTCTGCTGGCCGGCTCCGAGTATCGGCGCGCGCTGGAGACCGACATCGAGCCCTTCAAGGGCCTGCTACTTGGGCTCTTTTTCATGTCGGTGGGCATGTCCATCGACTTCCATTTGCTGCTCTCGCAGCCGCTGTTCGTGCTGGGGCTGCTGCTGGCGTTCCAGGCGCTCAAGCTGCTGGCACTGGTGTTCACCGCGCGCGTGCTCAAGGTGGCCCGCAGCGATCAACTGCTGTTCGCCTGCCTGCTCTCGCAGGGGGGTGAGTTTGCGTTCGTGGTGTTCGGCGTGGCGCGCGAGCAGAAAGCGCTGCCCGGTCAGTGGGAGGGCGTGCTGACGCTGGCCGTGGCGCTGTCCATGGCGCTGACGCCGCTGCTGCTGCTGATTGCAGACAAGGTGCGGCTGTGGCGCAGCAAGGGCGAAGCGCGCCCCGACGACGAGATGGAGTCTCAGGACGCGCAGGTCATCATCGCGGGCTTTGGACGGTTTGGTCAGATCGTGGGTCGCCTGCTGTTCGCCAGCGGCATGCGCGCGGTGGTGCTGGACCACGATCCCGACCAGATCGAGATGTTGCGCAAGTTTGGCTTCCGGGTGTTCTACGGCGACGCCACGCGCCTGGACCTGCTGCACGCCGCCGGTGCTGACAAGGGCAGGCTGCTGATCAACGCCATCGACGACATGGACGACAGCCTTGAGCTGACCGACCTGGTGCACGAACACTTTCCCAACCTGACGGTGGTGGCACGTGCCCGCAACGTCAGCCACTACGTCGCGCTCAAGGCGCGCAAGGTCGAGGTGGTGGAGCGCGAGATGTTCGAGGCCGCGCTGATGCTGGGCCGACGTGCGCTTGAGAAGCTGAACGTGTCGCCCTACGAGGCCAAGGAGCAGGTCGACAAGTTCAGACGCCACAACATCCGCGGTCTGGACGCCCTGGTGCCAATCTTCCACGACGAGACGCGCCGCATGTCGCTGGCCAAGGCCGGCCGCGACGAGCTGGAGGCGCAGTTCGAGCGCGACCGCGCGGGGCTGAAAAAGGAGCATCAGCACGCCGGCTGGCAGAGCGAGGAGGCGGAGAAGGCGTGACGACGACCACGGGCTCAGCGCGCTGCGGCCAAGCGTGCATGGGCGGACGGCCCGCAGGCATGCGCTGCGAGAAGCTGGAGACTTCTGAGCGAGCAGATGCGCGTGTTACTGAGGGTGCCTCCTTGTCGGACGTAGCCAGCGGGGATGCCCCGGGAGGATGAGATGGAGATGAGCCCGGGCGAGATCGCAAGCCGCTTGCGCGCTGGAGACCTGATCGGTGATGACGAGTTCGACGCCTGGCTGCCGGCCTCGCTGCGCGGGCCCTCCGTGCGCTACTGGACGCAGGTGGGCGTGGCGGTGCGCGTGGCCCGCTGGCTGCGCTCGCGCGGCGTGTGCAGCGTGCTCGATGTCGGCTCGGGAGCAGGCAAGTTCTGTGTGGTCGGCGCGCTTGGCACCGGGCTGTCGTTCACTGGCGTCGAGCAGCGCGGCTACCTGGTCGACTGTGCGCGCTCGCTCGCAGCGCGTTTCTGTGTGTCGGGGCGTGCCAGGTTTGTGCACGGCGACCTCGACGCCGTGGACTGCCAGCTCTTCGATGCACTCTATTTCTACAACCCGTTCGGCGAGAACGTGGCGCCGCCCGCCGCCCGACTCGACGAGACGGCAGAGCTGGGGCGCGGTCGCTTCGATCGGGACGTGGCCACGGCGCAGGGCGTGCTGAGCCGCATGCCGGTCGGCGCGTACCTGGCCACCTACAACGGTTACGGCGGCCGGGTGCCCGACAGCTTCGATTTGGAGCACGCCAAGGTGGCGGGCCGCAGCCTGCTGCGACTGTGGCGCAAGGCGCGCGACGAAGAGGCAGGTGGCTACTGGCTCGAACTGGAAGAGACCACCACGTTTCGCGCCGCGGGGCTGCTCGGGCTGCCGGAGGGGCGCGCCTTCGAGGAGTGATGGGCCGACAGTACGGAGCAGCGGTCTTCGACAGCCGATGAAGAAACGCTCCATCGCGTAGTACTGCAGCAGCAGGGCCTCGCCCCAAGGTCGCAGAACTTACGCTTCGACTCAGTCCCACTTTGCGCGGCGCACGAACTGCACGCGTAGTCCCGCCTGCATGGTGAGGCCAATCCCGCGCTCTACATCGGGGAGCTTGCGCATGACACTCAGAATCGACAGCGTGGCCTGCAAGGGGCCGATCAAGGTGTAGCTGGAGATGAGCTGCCCACGCAGCCAGTGGTCGCCGTTGCGCCCAGGCGAGTTCCAGTAGTAGACGACGTTGCCCTCCAGCTTGAGGGTGCCCTTGGGAGAAACGAAGCTCCACGGTTTGAGCAAGAGCTCCGCGCCCAGGCCGGGTCGTGGCGTGGGGTCCTGTTCCAGCAGCTCGACCTGCACGCCGGCGCCCACCTTCAACGAGAGTACGCGCGTGAAGATGGAGCGCAGGCCCGCGCTCGGGCGCAGGAGCATGCGGTGAAAATCTGCCCCGTCGGGCCTGAGGAAAGCCGTCTCCAGGTATCCCTCCCCGAAGGGATGAGGATAAAACATCGGCTTCGGCCAAAAGCCGCGGTACGTGTAGGTGGTCTGCAGAAAGGTCAGATCCTGAGCCGTTGTGTCCGTGGCAAAGTTGCGGTCGAACGCCACCTGAAGCACGTTCTCGTAGAGGTAGTCAGCGGCATCGGCGTCGGCGTTCAGCACCAGACGCCCACCCACCTGACGCGAGTCGTTGGCCTGCAGCGCAGGATCTTCGTAGCGGCCGCGCCCCTGGACCGCCGTCAGGTTTGTGAGAAGCTGCCCATCAAAACGGACAATCCACTGTGTGCCGAGCAGCGGATCTGCGAGCGCATCACGCGGATCGCGGTCCGAGGGGCTCTGCAGCAGCGTCAGCAGGGCCCCTCGCAAGCTGGCGTTAGGCTCCACGAGCGGCTCGAAGTCGGCGCCTGGGGGCAGTCGCCCTGAGCGAGCCAGTACCGCGGTAGTCACGATGCGATAGTGCGCTCCGGGGATGGCGAGACGACCGGCGATCAGCGTGTCGCCCTTGTCCTGCTCCACGCCGATCAGCGTGAGCGGCCTCGGCCCCGCCAGCTGTTGACGCAGCGTACCGAGCCACTCCAGGCTCACCTTGGCGACCACGAGCGGCGCATCGAACGACACGACGCGCTCCACCTGCGCCGCCTGCAAGCGCTGACCTGCAGCAAAGTCCACCGTGGGCTGGAAAGCGCGCGGGTCGACCAGCGCGAGGTCTGCGCTGGCCAGTTGTCGCGCCGCCGCTGCGGACAAGCTCACCAGCTCGGCCGCATTCATGGGGCCCTGCAGATGGCCGCCGCGCAGCGGAGCGCTGCGCACGCGACAAAACTCGCCAGCCAACGTCGCGACCTGACCTGCAATCTCCCCATCCACGTCGGGAAGCCGCACGGTGCGCGCGAGCACGTCTGCATCACGCTCGCCGATGCGTTGCACACGTACGCCGGTGAGCGCGCCACGCCGCGTACCCACGATGGCGGGCTGGACATCGAGTGGACGTAAGAAGAGTAAGTTCTCGCCCGCGCTCGGGCTGAGCAGGAGGTCGGGCCGAAGCGCACGCGGCAGCTCACCCGCGAACGAGGCAAGCGTCACGGCGGCGGTTGCATCGGGCCCGTGGTCAATGTGCGCCACCACCAGGTCGACACCGATCTTCTTCGCCTCCTTCAAGCGCTGGACCATGACCTTGAGCGCCGGGCGCAGCGTGAGTCGTTCGCCCACGCGTGGCTGGA
>Ga0105048_10019705_pt1 | contig 10328 bp, 8 predicted proteins | sample MAT05_FD_78382 | JGI IMG/M metagenome (GOLD analysis project Ga0105048, IMG submission 78382) | Freshwater microbial communities from Lake Fryxell liftoff mats and glacier meltwater in Antarctica - MAT-05 | ecosystem: Environmental > Aquatic > Freshwater > Ice > Liftoff microbial mat | place...
GGATTTCGCTGTGGGTGGTGAAGTCCGACGAGATTGTCGCCAGCGACCCGGCCGATAGCGGGCCGTTGTTCGAGCCGGCGGAGTACAAGGTGTACCGGCATCCGACGTTCTACGACATTCCGGATGTGGTGAAGCATATCTGATGCCCAGCCTGCCAACGATCGAACAGGATCAGATCAATCACGCCAGGACCGCGCCCGATGGCGGGGCGTCCGATGCGCCGTCGTTGGTCCGCGACGATCCGTATCATGACTACCTCCTGCGGCTGGGTGATGATTCTCTGGTGCTCGGGCAGCGGCTCGCCGAATGGTGCGGGCATGCGCCGGGGTTGGAGGTCGACCTCAGCCTCGCCAATCTCGCGCTCGACCTGATCGGGCAGGCGACGCATCTCTACGATCACGCCAATGATGGCGACGGCGACGCGCTCGCCTTCCACCGCGACGTGCTCGATTATCGCAATTGCTGGCTGGTCGAGCAGCCCAATGGCGACTTCGCGCGGACCATCGCGCGGCAATTGCTGTTCTCGACCTACCAGCATCTGCTGTACCGCGAGTTGAGCGCCAGCCCCGACCCGTTCTTGGCGGGTCTCGCGGCCAAGGCGGTCAAGGAAGTGGCCTATCATCGCGAACTGGCGTCCGACTGGACGATCCGGCTGGGCGACGGGACCGCGGAGAGCGCGGGCCGCATGGCCGACGGGCTCGACTGGTGCTGGCGGTTCATCCCCGAACTGTTCGAGGTCGATGCCGTGCTCGAGGAATTGATCGCGCGGCAGACGGTGCCCGACCCGCGCGGGTTCGAGGGCGAGTATAAAGCGGCGATTGCTGGTGTGCTGGCTGAGGCCAAGCTGGAGGCGCCGGCCGACCAACGGCCAATCCTCGGCGGGCGGCGCGGGCATCATAGCGAGCATCTCGGCCATTTGCTGGCGGTGATGCAGCATCTGCCGCGCACCTACCCCGACGCGCGCTGGTAGGATGGCCGAGCATTTCCATGCGCTGCGGGTCGCCGAGATCGTGCCCGAGACCGATGAAGCCTTGTCGATCCGCTTCGACGTGCCGCCCGAACTGGTCGACGCGTTTCGCTTCAAGGCGGGGCAGCATCTGACGTTGAAGGCCGACATCGGGGCCGAGGAAGTACGGCGCAATTATTCCTTGTGCACCGCGCCCGACGAGGGGGCGATCACGGTCACCGTCAAGCGCATCGCGGGGGGCCTTTTCTCCAACTGGGTCGCGGAGAGCTTGCGCGCTGGCGACATGATCGACGTGATGACTCCGCACGGGTCGTTCACTGTGCCGTTCGAGGCGGGGGCGGCACGCCGCTATGTCGGGATCGCGGGGGGATCGGGGATCACGCCGATCATGTCGCTGATTCGCACCGCGCTCGCCCAAGAACCGGCGAGCCGCTTCACTTTGTTCTACGGCAATCGCGACAGCCAGTCGGTGATCTTTTTGGAAGCGCTGGCGGACTTGAAGGACCGTTACATGGGGCGGCTCGAGCTGTTCCATTTCCTCGCCGAGGAAGAGGGCGAGGTCGAGTTGTTCAACGGCATGCTCGATGCCGCGCGCTGCGGCGAAGCGGTCGACCGGCTGGTGGTCGACCCGGCCACTATCGACGCCTGGTTCATTTGCGGCCCGGGGCCGATGATGGACGCCGCCGAAGCGGTGCTGGTCGAGCGCGGGATCGCGAGCGACAAAATCCATATTGAGCGCTTTACTGCGGGCCGGCCATCGGCGGCGATTGCGGCGCAAATGCAGGCGTTGCAGGAAGAAGCGGCTGGGCAGACGATTTCGGTGACGCTCGACGGGCGGACCCGGCGGATCGATTTCGACGGCAGCTCGATCCTCGATTCGGCGCGCGCCGCAGGGCTGCCCGCGCCGTTCGCGTGCAAGGCCGGGGTGTGCGCCACGTGCCGCGCCAAGGTGACGTCGGGCAAGGTCGAAATGGCGGTGCAATATGGCCTGACCGAGGAAGAAATCGCCGACGGCTACATCCTGACCTGCCAGTCGGTCCCGGCCGGGGACGGGGTGGCGGTCGATTATGATGCATGACGTTTTTCGCATCCTGCGCTAGAGGCGGGCGATGCTGACCGCCACAAGCCACCGCCGGCTGGCCGACCTCGACCCGGTGAAGAGCGATAGCCTGCTCGCGCTGATCGCGCTGGCCAATGCCGATAGCCGCCCCGAGAAGATCGATGTCGGGGTCGGGGTGTATAAGGACGGCAGCGGCAAGACGCCGGTAATGCGCTCGGTCAAGGCGGCCGAGAAACTGCTGTGGGAGCGGCAGGACAGCAAGGCCTATCTCGGCGGTGCGGGCGATACGGTGTTTCCCAAGCTGATCGCGCCGATCCTGCTTGGGCCACATGCGTCGGACGAGCGGATTCTCGGGCTTCAGACCCCGGGCGGATGCGGCGCGCTGACGCTCGGCATGATGCTGGTCGCTGCGGCCAATCCCGAGGCGCGCGTGCTGATCGGGCTGCCGACCTGGCCCAACCATGTGCCGATCGTGATCGGCGCCGTGCTCGAGCCGGTGACCTATGATTATTACGACCGCGACGCGCACAAGGTGCGGTTCGACGAGCTGCTGGCGACGGTGAGCGAGGCGCGGCCCGGCGATGTCGTGCTGCTGCAGGGCGGGTGCCACAATCCGACCGGTGCCGACCTCGATGCCGGCCAGTGGGCCACGGTCACGGCGGCGATCGTCGAACGCCAGCTGCTGCCAGTAATCGACCTTGCCTATCAAGGACTTGGCAGCGGGCTTGAGGAAGATGCGGCAGGATTGCGCGGGGTGCTCGACGCCTGCGACGAGGTGATCGTGGCGCAGAGCTGCGACAAGAATTTCGGGGTTTATCGCGACCGCGTCGGCTGCCTGTTCATCAAGACCGGGTCGCTCGAAGCGAGCAAGATCGCGATGGGCCATGTGCTGCAGATCGCGCGCGAAATGTGGTCGATGCCGCCCGATCATGGCGCGGCGGTGGTGCGGGCGGTACTCGAGGACGACGCGCTGCGCGCCGACTGGCTCGTCGAGCTCGACGCGATGCGCGGGCGGATCCTGTCGTTACGCGCGCGGCTTGCAGAGGCGCATCCCGATTTGGCGTTCATCGCGACACAGAGCGGCATGTTCTCGATGCTGCCGCTGTCCCCGGCGCAGGTCCTGAGCCTGCGCGAGGAGCATGCCATCTACATGGCCGACAGCGGCCGGTTCAACATCCTCGGCTTGGCCGACGACGCGGTCGACCGGTTCGTCGCTGCGGTGGTCGGCGTGATTGGTGAGTGACGTGGCGGAGCGCGATCCCGAACTGAAGCCGGACGTCGGCGACGGAATCGACTGGAGCGAGGTAGCGCGGCTGGTGACCACCAGCCGGGCGCTCGACGAGCTGGAGGAGACGCGGCTCGTCCCCGAAAAGAAGATACTCTACCAATTCAGCGCGCGTGGTCATGACCTGGCGCAGGTGTTGCTCGGGCTGCAGTTGCGCGACGGCGATGCGGCGTGTGGCTATTATCGATCGCGGCCGATGCTGCTCGCGCTCGGCGTGCCGCTGGCCGATGCGCTGGGCAGCGGCATGGGCCGCAGCGGTGGCTATTCGGACGGGCGCGACATCGGCGTGGTGTTCAATTACCCTAATCCGGGCGGGGCCCACGCGCTGCCGATGTGCGGCGGGGTTGGCGCGCAATATACGCCGGCGGCGGGCTGGGCGCAGGCCGTGACCTACAAGGAGCGCGTGCTCGGCGAGCCGTCGATCGGCGCGATCGGGGTGGTGCTGGGCGGCGACGCGAGCTGCGCGACGGGCGGATTTTGGGCAGCACTAAACATTGCAACGACACAATCTTTGCCGATGCTATTTTACATCGAGGACAATGGCTACGGCATTTCGGTGCCGTCGGATTACCAGACGCCGGGGCGCGACATTGCCGCCAACCTCGCCAGCTTTCGCAACCTCGCCATCTTTAACGGCGACGGCACCGAACCGGCCCAGGCGGCGATGCTGATTGGTGAGGCGATCGGCCATGTGCGGGGGCGCAAGGGGCCGGCGCTGATCCGGCTGACCGTGCCGCGGCTCGAGGGGCACAGCTTCCAGGATACGCAAACCTACAAGAGCGAGGCCGAAGTCGCCGAGGAATGGGCGCGCGATCCGTTGCCCAAGTTGAAGAGCTTCGCGCCGCAGCTCGAGTGGGAACGGATCGAGGCGGGCGTCGCGCACGAGGTCGAGGCAGCCCGGGCCGAGGCCGAGGCGCGGGCGCCATCGCCGCCTGCGCGAGTGACGAGCAACGTGTTCTTCGAAGGCGAAGCGGCCGAGGTCGGCGGCGGCGCGGGGCTGGGCCTGGACGACACGACCGATGTGGCTGCGCCCGAGGGTCAGCGGATCAACATGGTTACCGCGATCCGCCGCGTGCTCGACCAGGAGCTTGGCGCCAACCCGAAGATGCTGGTGTTCGGCGAGGATGTCGGACCCAAGGGCGGGGTCCATGCGGTAACGCTCGGCCTGCAGGACAAATATGGCGTCGACCGGGTGTTCGACACCAGTCTCAACGAGGAGGGGATCGTCGGCCGCGCGGTCGGGATGGCGCTGGCCGGGCTGCTACCGGTGCCCGAAATCCAGTTCCGCAAATATGCCGAACCGGCGACCGAGCAGATCAACGATACGGGGACGATGCGCTGGCGCACCGCCAACCGATTTTGCGCGCCGATGGTGCTGCGCGTGCCGGGCGGCTTCTTCAAATGCGGCGATCCGTGGCACAGCCAGACCAACGAGGTGCAATTCGTCCATAATCCGGGGTGGCGGGTGGCGGTGCCGTCCAACGCCGAGGATGCGGTCGGCCTGTTGCGGGCGAGCTTGCGCGGGCATGATCCGGTGCTGTTCTTCGAGCATCGCGCGATGCTCGACGACGCCTGGGCGCGTCGGCCGTGGCCGGGTGACGCCTTTGTGCTGCCGTTCGGGCGGGCGTGGAAAACCCGCGAGGGCGATGCGATCACCATCGTCACCTGGGGCGCGATGGTGCCGCGCTGCGAGGCGGCGGCCGAGGGGGTCAGCGCCGACGTGATCGATTTGCGCACCCTGATGCCGTGGGACCGCGAGGCGGTGCTGGACAGCGTGCGGCGGACGCGGCGCTGCCTGATCGTCCACGAGGATCTGCGCACCGGCGGGTTCGGGGCGGAAATTGCCGCAGTGGTCGCGGACGAAGCCTTCCTCGACCTTGACGCGCCGGTAGCGCGGGTGACGATGCCCGACATCCCGAGCCCGCATCACCCGAGTTTGCTGGACCATGTGCTGCCGAGCGTCGAGCGAATCCGCGCCGAGATCGACCGGTTGGTGGGGTTCTGATGAGCGTCGAAATCCGCGTTCCCGACGAGCAGGAAGGGACCAAGGCGGTGGTCCGCGCGTGGTTGAAGCGGGTCGGCGATACGGTCGCGGTCAACGATCCATTGGTCGAGCTGGAAACCGACAAGGTGACCCAGGAAGTGCCGTCGCCGGCGGCGGGGGTGCTGAGCGAGATTTTGCTGGAAACCGATGCGGAGGCGGTGCCGGGGGCGTTGTTGGGGCGGATCTCGGAAGGATTGCCAGTCAGCACGCCCAGTTCCGTTCGTGTCGAGCGAAGTCGAGACACGTTCGCGCCACGTCCCTCGACTGCGCTCGGGACGAACGGAGGAGGGGAGGCCCGCCTTTCGCCTTCAGCAAAGCGCGCTCTGCTCCAGCATGGCATCGACCCAGCCGGCCTCACTGGGACCGGGCGCGACGGGCGGATTACGCGGGACGATGTTGATCGCGCGGCGACGGGCGGTACGGCGGCGCAGACTGGCGACGTCCCGCATGACCGGATGCGGCTCAAGATTGCCGAGAATATGGTTCGCGCGGTCAGCGAAGCGCCGCATGTCACCGCCTTGTTCGAGGCCGACTTTTCGGCCATCGCCGCGCACAAGAAAGCGCTCGCCGAACGCGGCACGAAGCTCAGTTACACCGCCTATCTGGTCAAGGCGGCGGCCGAGGCGATGGCGGTCGCTCCGGCGATCAACGGGCGATGGGAGAACGACCGGATCGCGATTGGACCAATGATCAACATCGGCGTCGGCACCGCGCTCGGCGACAAGGGGCTGGTGGTGCCGGTGGTCAAGGACGCCGGCGCGCTGTCGCTCGAGGACATCGGACGCACGCTCGACGACCTTACGACCCGCGCTCGTGGTGGCCAACTGACCGGAAGCGACGTGTCGGGCGGCAGCTTCACCATCTCCAACCACGGCGTCTCGGGCAGCCTGCTCGCCAGTCCGATCATTCTCCATGCGGGCCAGGCGGCGATCCTCGGCGTCGGCAAGCTCGAAAAGCGGGTGATGGTGCGCGAGGTCGATGGGGACGACGCGATCGTCATCTTGCCGATGGCCTATGTCACGCTGACCATCGACCATCGCGTCGTCGACGGCCACCAGACCAACGCCTGGCTGAGCCGGTTTGTCGAAATCCTCGAAAGCTGGCCCGCGGCCTAGAAAGCGGCGATGAGGCGCGCGCGCACCCCGCGATAATCCTGGTCATAATCAAATTCGGCGGCGAGCGACTTGGCCATGGCCAGCACCAGTTTCGAGCCCAAGCCGCTGCCTTTGGGCGGTTCGCCCGCGACCATGCCGACGCCGTCGTCTTCGACCAGCAGCGAAAAGCGATCATTGTCGGTGCGTGCCAAGGCAATGCGGATTTCGCCCGGACAGTCCGCGTCATAGGCATATTTGCAGGCGTTGCTGACCAGTTCGTTGACGATCACGCCGAGCGACACCGCTTTGTCGCGATGGAGGCGGAGCGGCTCGACGGTGAGGCGAATCGAGCGCGGGGCGACCGGAGTTGACCAGGTTTCCTCCAGCTCCTCGACGATCGCGGCGAGATATTCGTCCATCGCAATGCTGTCGACTTCGCCGGAACTGTAGAGCTTGCGGTGGACCTGCGCGATCGCCTGGATCCGCCGCTGGGTATCGTCGAGCGCCTCGCGCGCAGCCTCATTTTCGAGTGCGCGCGACTGCAAATGGACGAAGGTCGACACCAATTGCAGCGAATTGGCGACGCGGTGATTGACCTCCTTGAGCAAGGTTTCGAGCCGGTCGTTGGCGGCGAGGAGCTGATCCTCCACCGCCGCTTTTTCGGACTCGAGCCGAACCCGGGCGAGGGCGAGGGTGAAGGCCTGTTCGAGCAGGTCAACGAAATCCTCACCGACCGCTTTCACGACATAATCGTAGGCGCCGGCCTTCAACGCGGCCACCGCGACGCTGCTTTCTTCCGAGCCGGTGACGTAAACCACCGGCGGGCAGCCAGGCAATGTGCGCAGCTCGGCCAGCGTGTCGAGGCCGTTGAGGCCGGGCATGTAATGATCGACTGCGATGATATCGAAGTCGCCGGCCCGCGCCGCCGCTATCCCCTCGGTGCCGCTGCCGACGGTGACGACCTCATACCCGCGGCGGCTGAGCAACTTCTCGACCAGCGTGCGAAGCCCATCGTCATCATCGATATAAAGAATGCGCCGTGCCTGCTCCATCAGCCAGGGTCGATGTCCGGCACCTGTATCACCGAGAGGAATAGCCCCAATTGGCGGATCGCGTCGGCGAAGCTTTCGTAATTGACCGGCTTGGTGATGTAGACGTTGGCGCCAAGGTCGTAGCAGCGATCGATCTCAACCTTGTCGTCGGTCGTCGTGAGAATCACCACCGGGGTCCGGCGGAGATGCTCGTCACCCTTGATCCGGGTAAGGATGTCGATCCCGCTCATATCGGGGAGGTTGAGGTCGAGCAGCACCAGCGCCGGACCGTTCTTGCGCGGGCCATGATCGTGTTCGAACAGATAATCGAGCGCGGTGGTGCCGTCGAGAAAATGGGTCAGATCGTTGGCGATGCCCGCGCGGCGGATATTTTTCTCGATCAGGCGGGCATGGCCTTCGTCATCCTCGATCATGATGATGTTGACGGGTTGCTGGTCGGTCATAAGGCGGAGCCTTCGTCGCTGTAAGTTACTGGAAGATCGAGTGTAAATGTAGTTCCCTTACCCAAGGCAGAGGCAACGTCGATTGTTCCTCCGAGGCGATAAGCGAGTGCGCGAACGTGGGCAAGGCCGATGCCTTCGCCCGGCTGGTCCTGATGGCCCGAACGGCGGAACAGGTCGAAAATCCGCTGATGGTCCCTGGGGTCGATCCCGCGACCATTGTCCTGAATTTGGTAAATTGCCCGACCGCCCTTGTCCGCGCCGCGCACGACAATTCGCCCGGGCTTATCCGGCCGCTGATACTTCACGGCGTTTTCGATGAGATTGGAAAATAATTGCTCGATCGCGACGCGGTCGCTCACCAAATCGGGGAGCGTGCCATCGATCGTGATCGTCGCTCCGGTTTCCTGGAGGGGGTGCTCCAGCGTGTCGCGGATCGACCTCACGAGGCGGTCCATCGGCAGTCGCTCGGGCATCAAATTGCGGCGGCCTTCGCGGGACAGCTTGAGGATGGCATTGATCAGCCGGTCCATTTTCTGGGTCGATGAGCGGATGAAGCTGATCGCTTCGGGCAAATCCTCTTGCGCGGCAGTTCGTTCGTCCTGCTTGACCAGAGCAGGCGCCTCGGCCTCTAGCCGGTCGATCATTGCAGCAAGCCGGCCGGTGGCGGCTTCCAGTTCAGCGGTGAACCCCATGACGTTGACCAGCGGCGAGCGAAGGTCGTGCGAGACGATGTAGGTGAAGCGCTGCAACTCGTCATTGGCGCGCCTGAGATCGGACGTTCGCTCCGTCACGGCGCCTTCGAGGTCGGTATTGAGCAGGTGAAGCCTGTTGCGCGCGCTGGCCAGGTCGACGGTGTAGCGCCGCACCAGCCAGATCGCGCCAATCGCCAGCGCGATGAGCAACAGGCCGGTGATGGCGAGCACGGACTGCGATGTCGCCGCTGCGCTGCGTTCCGCCTCGATGCGGAGGGCAAACAGCCGCTCCTCCTCGGCCCGCATTTCGGCGGTGGTCGCGCGGATGCCATTGACCCGTCGCTGCTTCACTTCGTTGACGAATAGCGCGCGAGCCTCGTCGAGTTTGCCGGTCGTTGCCTCTTGCATGATGGCCTCGAGCGACGCGACTTCCTCGGCAAGGCGGGTACGCAGTATGGCGACATTTCGCCGCTGCACCTGATTGTCCCCAGTGAGTACGGTGAGCCGATCGACCGAAGGACCGATCTTGGCGACGTTGGTGCGAAAGGTTTCCGCGCGCTCCGGGTCGGGCGCCAGCAGATAGCCGCGAGACGCGGTTTCGGCGCGCTCGACCCAGACATCGACTTCGGCAAGTTCATTAATCACTCGATAGGTGTGATCGACTCGCTCGTTCGATCGCTGCGCGCCGATCAGCGTGAGGATGCCCGCGCCAAACGCCGACAACAGCAGGACGAAACCGAAAATGACGGCACCGACGGCAAGGAGATTGAAGCGGCGATCATCTAATTTCAGCATGGACGTGCTCGCCTTCGGGTCCGGCCAACGGACCTGCGGAATGGCGCACCCGCCAGGATTCGAACCTGTGACCCCTGCCTTCGGAGGGCAATATTCTACCCAGCTGAGCGATGGATGCGTGGCGCTCATCTAGCGGTAGGGCCGTGATCGGGCAACAGGGTCAATCGGCGAGGAAGGCGATGAGCGACTGGTGGAACGCCGCGCCGATGGCCACCAGACCAATGCGTGGCTGAGCCGGTTCGTCGAGATCATCGACTATTGGTCCCCGCTTGGCCAATCGACTCTCGGTTGATTTGAGTTAAACAACCACGTCCGCGTCATGCGTCGCGCGGGCGAGTCGCCGTTTGCTCCAAGGGGGGAGAGAAAAGGGTGAGTGATCGTCTGCGCGGTCGCGCGGGGTCCGCGCGGTGATTTTCAATTCGCTGACATTCGTTGCATTCTTCCTGATCGTGCTGGCGGTGTGGCAGCTGCGCTTGCCGTGGTTCGGCCGCAAGATGTTCCTGCTGTTGGCGAGCTACATTTTCTACGCCGCGTGGAACCCGCCATTCGTCATCCTGCTGTGGGTGTCGACCGTGGTCGACTGGTGGGCGGCGCAGGCGATGGTCAAATCGGAGCGACCGCTGACCCGCAAGCTGTGGATGCTGGCCTCGGTTGTGGTCAATCTCGGCATGCTCGCCTTCTTCAAATATGGCCAGTTCCTGCTCGACAATTTCGTCGCCATCGCGGCCTCGATCGGGATCGATTACCAGCCCGCGCAATATTCGATCGTGCTTCCGGTCGGGATCAGTTTCTACACCTTTGCGACCTTGAGCTACACGCTCGACGTCTATCTGCGCCGCGCCAAGCCCGCGAAAAATTTCCTCGATTATGCGCTGTTCGTGACCTTCTTCCCGCAC
>Ga0105048_10019707_pt1 | contig 10327 bp, 6 predicted proteins | sample MAT05_FD_78382 | JGI IMG/M metagenome (GOLD analysis project Ga0105048, IMG submission 78382) | Freshwater microbial communities from Lake Fryxell liftoff mats and glacier meltwater in Antarctica - MAT-05 | ecosystem: Environmental > Aquatic > Freshwater > Ice > Liftoff microbial mat | place...
CGCGACGGCGGCGGCGCGGGGGTTCATCAATGCGGTGATGAACATTCATCCCGAGCGGAGCCTGCCGAAGTTCTCGCGGTCGCTGTACTCGGCGTTCAGGCCCTCGGCGACGCGGAGTGGGAGCACCGGGCAGGCGGCGCAGTCACGGGTGGTGCTCTATACCGACTGCTTCACGACATACAACGAGAGCCACATCGGCGTGGCGGCGGGGCGGGTGCTGGAGCGGCTGGGGTACGGGGTCGAGCTGAGCGCGAGCACGTGCTGCGGTCGATCGATGATATCGGTGGGGATGCTGGAGCAGGCGATCAAGACCATCGATGCTGCGCTCGAACGGCTGCGGCCGGCGATCGAGGACGACGGGGTGAAGGCGATCGTGGTGTGCGAGCCGTCGTGCCTGAGCGCGATGAAGGACGACTGGCTGGCGCTCAAGTGCCGCACGCCGCTGCAACTGCGGGAGAAGCTGGCGAAGAAGGCGTTGCTGCCGGAGCAGTTCATCGATGCGGCGTGGGACGCACACCCGGCGGCGGCGAGCGTGGACCTTTCGTCGCTGGGCGGCCGGGTGCTGCTGCACGGGCACTGTCACCAGAAGTCGCTGTGGGGTGTCGAGTCGAGCGCGAGGCTGCTGCGGCGGCTGGTCGGGGAGCGGTTGACGGTGCTGGACACGGGGTGCTGCGGGATGGCGGGGTCGTTCGGGTATGACCGCGAGCGGTATGGGCTTTCGATGCAGATTGCGGAGCTTGCGCTGCTGCCGTCGGTTCGGCGGGCGGAGCCGGGGGACGTGATCGTGGCGGCGGGTACGTCGTGCCGGCACCAGGTCCACGACGGCACCCGTGGGCTCGCGGGCGGGGCCCGGCGGGCCCTGCATCCGATCGAGCTTGTGGAGCGGCTCGTCCGGTGAGGGTCGGCCGCGGAGGGATCAGCGGGCGGGGTCGGGAACGGACTTCCAGAGACGCTCGATATCGGCGACGGTCGTGGAGGGCTTTGCGCCGGCGAGCTGGGGGGCGAAGAGAGCCACGCGGAGGTCTTCGAGTGCCCAGCGGTAGGCGTCGAGCGCCGGGGGGAGGAGGGCGGTGGCGGCGGCGTGGGCGGCCCACTGGCCGGCATCGAGATTGACGAGCGCGCCGGCGCGGCGGGTCTGGGGGAGCGGGGCTTTGGCTTTCGCCGAGGACGGTGTAGCGGCTGGGGCGGCTGGCTCGCCGGCGGCTTCGAGCGACTGCCGCTGGCGGCTCATGGCCTGGGCGATGTACCCGGTGTATCGCTTCCAGTGCGGCGAGAAGGCGGCGAGGGCGGACTGCTCGACCTTGGAGCCTTCTTCGCGGAGGGAGAAGAGGCGTTCGCGCATGGACTCGGCGTAGATGGGATAGCGGCGGAGGCGCGGGTCGGGGACGTTGAGGAGGAAGCCGCGGGGCAGGAGATAGGTGGCGTGCTCGCGGATGTCGGCGATGGAGGCGGCCCAGAGGCGGGGCGTGCCGGAGGCGAGGCGGTGGGCGACCTTGGCGCGGGGTTCGAGGATGCGGGTGATGAGGTCGGCGACATCGCGCGAGACCGCGGCGAGGCGGTGGCGCTGGTCGGCGAGGCGCTGCTCGAAGTCGGCACGGGTGCGCACGGGGGGCTGGCCGAGCGTGAAGGCACGTTCGGCCATGAGGGCGGCGAGATCGGCCTTGAGCTCGGCGGCTGTGCCGAATGGCTGGTAGAGGCGGACCAGGTCGTGGAGGTTTGGGAGCGCTTCGAGGTGGTAGCCGAGGTCTTCGGCGCAGGCGAGGGCGAAGAGGCGGCGGACGCCGTGGTGGGTGAGGGCGGCGGCGTGTTCGGGGGATGCGGCAAGGGTGAGGGAGACGCTGTCGCGATCATCGACGAGGGCGGGGAAGGCGGGGGAATCGGGCGAGTCGGGAGTCGTGCGGTCGGGGAGGTCGTCGAAGGTCCAGGCGGTCAGGTTTGTCTGGGCGAAGGCGACCTTGGCGCGGGCGGAGCGGGCCTTGGCCAGTCGGGGCTCGAGCTTTGTGATGAGCGCGGGGAGATCGTGGGATTCGGCGATGGGACGGTCGAGCTCATCGAGGACGCGGACGCGGAGCTTGAGGTGGTCGGGGAGGCCTTTGAGGGCGGCCGTGAAGAGAGCGGGCGGGAGGTCGAGGGCGTAGAGAACGTGAATGGCTTCGGCGAGTGCGGTGGGAAGCGGGGCGGCGGCGAAGTCGAGCAGGTCGGCGAGGGACTGGGAGAGGTCGGGAAGCGGGGACTTGCTTTCAAGCTGGGCCCGCCTGTCCTTGGGGAGCTGCTTGAGGAGGACCAGGATGAGCTCGGGCACCAGGCCCGGGACGAGCCAGGCGGCGCGGTCGGGAGTGAGGGCGGGGAGGCTCAGGAGCGGCAGGGAGAGGGTGAGGCCGTCGTCGTCCTTGCCGGGCGCGAGTGCGTAGGCGATGGCGAGCGGCTTGGTTGCGCCGGGGAGGGCGATGGTGTCGGGGTAGCGGGACTGGTCGAAGGCTTCGGCGGCCTCGGGCTTGAGGACATCGGCGGGCGAGAGGCGGAGGCGGGGTTCGTTTGCGGGGTCGGCGGCGAGCCAGCGAGTGAGATCGTCGGGGCCGCGGATGTGTGACGGGAGTCGCGCGTCGAACCAGGCGGCGAGTTCGTCGTCGGTGCGGGCGAGGTTGCGTTTGCGGAGGCGATGCTCGGCATCGCGGGCGTGGGCGAGGGTGGCGCGGGTGTGCGCGATGAGTGGAAGGTCGGACTTCCAGCGGGCCTTGGCGAGGGCCTCGGCGATGAAGATGCGGCGGGCGGCGGCGGGGTCGGCCTTGGCGAGATCGGCGGGGCGGCGCGGGACGACGACGATGCCGCTCATGGAGACCCGCTCGAAGGCGCTCGGGACGCCGGTCTCGGCGTCGAGGTGGGGGTCGGTGAGCTGCCGCTTGAACATGTGGGCGGCGAGCTCTTCGAGCCACTCGGGGTCGATCTTGGCGACGGTGCGGGCGTAGAGGCGGGAGGTTTCGACGATCTCGGCGGCCATGATCCACTTGGGGGACTTCTTGAAGAGCGCGGAGCCGGGGAAGATGTGGACAACGCCGCCGCGGACGGAGCGGAAGTCGAACGAGCCTTGCTCGGCCTCGCGGCAGGCGACGTTGGAGATGAGGCCCGCGAGCAGGGCGCGGTGGATCCGGTCGGGGTCGGCGCGGGGGGCGCCGGGCGGCGCTATGGAGATGTCGAGATCGCGGGCGATGTCGCGGAGCTGGCGGGACATGTCGGACCATTCGCGCATGCGGGCGGGGGCAAGGAAGTGGTCGCGGCACCAGTTGAAGAGCGGGCCTGTGGAGAGCGTGGACTCGGCGTGGCGGTATTGGTCGGCGATGTTGAGGAGCGAGAGGAAGTCGCTGGTGGGGTCGCGGAAGACCTGGTGGGCGCTGTCGGCGGCTTCCTGGCGGGCGGCGGGGCGCTCGCGGGGGTCCTGGATCGAAAGAGCGGCGGCGAGGGTGATGACGTCGTTGACGGCGCCCTCGGACTGTGCCGCCAGGAGCATTCGGGCGACGCGTGGGTCCAGGGGGATGCGGGAGAGGTCGCGGCCGATGGGGGTCAGGGCGGCGGTGCGAGAGGGAGCGTCGATGGCGCCGAGCTCGAAGAGGGTGTGGTAGCCGTCGTCGATGGCGGCGGCGGGCGGGGGCTCGATGAAGGGGAAGGCGTCGATGGGCCCGAGGTCGAGGGCGAGCATCGAGAGGATGACGCTGGCGAGGCTGGTCCGGCGGATCTCCGGGTCGGTGAAGGCGGGGCGGGCGTTGAAGGAGGTTTGGGAGTAGAGGCGGACGCAGATGCCGGATTGAACCCGGCCGCACCGGCCGGCGCGCTGATCGGCGGCGGCGCGGCTGACGGGCTCGATGGGGAGACGCTGGATCTTTCGGGCCGGGTCGTAGCGGGCCTGGCGGGCGAGGCCGGTGTCGACGACGTAGCGGATGCCGGGGACGGTGAGGGAGGTCTCGGCGATGTTGGTGGCGAGGATGACGCGCTGGCGGTTTGGGGCCGGGTGGAAGATGCGGTCCTGCTCGGCGTTGCTCAGGCGGCTGAAGAGCGGGAGGACTTCGAGGTTCAGGCGGCGGCGGGAGATGGCGTCGGCGGCGAGGCGGATCTCGCGTTCGCCGGGGAGGAACACGAGCACGTCGCCGCTGGCGCTGGTGGAGGTGAGGTCTTCGACGGCGTCGGCGACGGCCTCGGTGCTGACTCGGTCGGGCTCGTCGTCCTGGCCCGGTGGCGGGGCGTAGCGGACCTCGACCGGGAACATGCGGCCGGAGACTTCGATGACGGGGGCGATGGCGGGGCCGCCGAAGTAGTCGCTGAAGCGCTTTGGGTCGATGGTGGCGGAGGTGACGATGAGCTTGAGGTCGGGGCGCTTGGGGAGGAGGGTGCGGAGATAGCCGAGGAGGAAGTCGATGTTGAGAGAGCGTTCGTGGGCTTCGTCGATGATGATGACGGCGTAGTTGCGGAGGGAAGGGTCGGAGGCGAGCTCGGCCAGGAGCATGCCGTCGGTCATGACCTTGATGCGGGTGGCACGGGAGGTCTGTTCGTGGAATCGGACCTTCACGCCGACGAGTTGGCCAAGCGGAGAATCACGTTCTTCGGCGATGCGGGCGGCGACGGCGCGGGCGGCGAGGCGGCGGGGCTGGGTATGGGCGATCTGTGCGGTGCGGGCGAGGCCCAGGTCGAGGCAGATCTGCGGGAGCTGGGTGGTTTTGCCGGAGCCGGTCTGGCCGCAGAGGATAAGGATCTGGTGGCTTTGGATGAGCGCGGCGATATCGTCGCGGCGCTCGAGAACCGGGAGGATGGGCTGGGGAGAGGGCGGGGGCATCGGGGCGGAGTTTATCGGTGCGGGGGGCGGGCGAACGGCGGATCGGCGGGAGCGCGGGGGACGTAGGATGGCCCAGCGATGACTATTCGGAGCGAAACGACCATGGACGGTCTTGCGGCGGGCGAGGGCGCGGGGGCGGCGCTGTGCGTGCTGGCGTCGGGTTCGGGGGGCAACTGCTCGGTGCTGCTGACGCGGCGAGGCGGGGTAAGTCGCGTGACGCTGATTGATCTTGGTTTGTCGCCGCGACGGACGTTTGCGGAGCTGCATGCGCTGGGGCTTCGGCCCGATCAGATTGATGATGCGCTGGTGACGCACCTGGATCATGACCATTTTTGTCTGACGTGGTCGAGGTACCTGCCGCGGCACGCCCGGCTGCGGCTACACGAGCGGCATGCGAGGCGGCTGCCGGCGCTGGTGCGGGAGCGGCTCGGGGACCGGGTGCGGCCGTTTGCGGGGTGCTTTGATCTTGACGACGGGCTGAGCGTGAGCCCGCTATTGATGAGCCACGACGAGGCGGGTGTGAGCACGTTCCGGCTGGATATGCCGGGATTCGGCGGGGGGTCGCTTGGGTTCTGCACCGATCTTGGGCACGTGAGCATGGAGCTGGTGCGGCACCTGCGGCATTGCCCGCGGAGCGGGAGCGAGCGGGTGGTGGACGTGCTGGCGCTTGAGAGCAACTACTGCCCGAAGATGCAGACCGCGTCGGGGCGGCCCGAGGCGCTCAAGCGGCGGATCATGGGCGGGCGGGGGCACCTGTCCAACGAGCAGGCGGCGGAGGCGATCCTGGCGGTGCAGCCGTCGGCGCACGTGGTGCTGCTGCACCTGTCGCGGGAGTGCAACGAGCCGGGGCTGGCGGCGCAAGTGCACGAGGGGGCGGCGTACGACGTGACGGTGGCGTCGCAGTTTGCGCCCACGCCCTGGGTCGGGGTTTCGCGGCGGGACGGCGCGGCGCGGGCGGCGGTGGTTTCGGCGCGGCTGGCAGCTTCGGCGAACCTCTTCACGGCTGTGTGAAAGGGTGAGCGCGTGGGCGAGCGGGCTGTGTCAATCGCGGGCGGGGTGAGGGGCGCGGGAGCAGAGCGGTGGCGCGGGCTGCTGGTCGCGGCGCGGTCGCGGTGGCTGCGGACGATTTTGCCGGCGGTTGAAGCCATCCGGGCCGGGGCCGGGTTCCGACGGGGCGTTGGCGTGCGGGACGCGGCGGGGGAGAACATAGCGTATTACAAGGAACTGACGCCCGAGCGGCTCAACCGGGCGTTGTCGCGTCGCGGGCGGGGATTCAAGGACTATCGGGTGACCTTCGCCGACGGGAGCAAGCTCGTGGTGCGGTGCTCGCGCGAGGTGTGCTACTCGGACCTTATGGGGCCCGAGGGGCTGCATCGCTATGCGCGGAGGGCGGAGCTGGTGCGGCCGGGCAGCCGCGTGCTGGACATCGCGCCGCGGGTGATGAGCTCGGGGTACGGCGGGGCGTATCTGGCCGAGTTGGTGGGCAGGGCGGGGAGCGTGGTGTGCTTGCTGGGTGACGCGCAGGCGGCGGTGTTCGCGGCCCGGCGGTATGGGGGGCTCAACTTGTCGCTTGAGAGCGTGGCGGAGGCGGGAGCGCTCGAGCTTAACCTGGTGGGCGAGGTGAACGGGGCGTTTGATGCGGCGATCGCGCTGGAGCCGGAGGGTGCTGGGATGGGCGTGCCGAGCCTGGTGCGGGAGATGGCGCGGGCGGTGCGCGTGGGTGGAGTTGTGGTGCTGGGGCGCGGGGGCGAGGCGGGGCGGCTGCACCCGGAGTTCATTGAGTCGCTGGGGCTCGAGGTGATCGAGATGGACGAGGGGGAGATGGCGATGAGGCGGGTGGAGGGTTAGGGCGCGGGAGGCCGCGTGCTTGCGGGGTTGACGCACGGGTTGGCAGCAGGGCACGACCTTGCTTCAGAGCAACCAAGGTCGTGGCACGGGTTTGGCACGGGGGCTGAGTCAGGGCGTTTCGGGGACGGCCCAGCAGGCGACGCGGTGGGCCGGGTCGGCCGAGTGGGCGCGGGGTGCGAGGGGGGGCATCTGGGTGTCGCAGCGTGGGAGCTTGACGGGGCAGCGGCCGACGAAGGGGCAGCCCTTGGGGGGGTTGAAGGGGCTCGGGACGTCGCCCTGGAGCACGGTGATCGGGCGGCGGTCGGCGGGGTCGTCGATCGGGTTGGCGCCGAGCAGGGCCTTGGTGTAGGGGTGCAGGGCGCGGCGGTGGAGGTCCTGGCAGGAGACTTCTTCGACGAGGTTGCCCAGGTACATGACCAGCACGCGGTCGCAGAAGTGCTCGATGACTTTCAGATCGTGGCTGATGAAAAGGATGGTGAGGCCGAAGTCTTCCTTGAGCTGCATGAGCAGGTTGAGGACCTGGGCCTGGATCGAGACGTCCAGGGCGCTGACCGGCTCGTCGGCGACGATAAACTCGGGCTTGACGGCGAGGGCGCGGGCGATACCGATGCGCTGCCGCTGGCCGCCGGAGAACTCGTGGGGGAACTTGTCCTTGGCGTCTTTGCGGAGGCCGACGCGGGCGATGAGGAGGTCGATGTACTCGTCGGTGGCGGCGTCGAGATCGTCGCCCTCGACGACATTGTGGAACTGGATGGCCTCGCGGAGGAGCTTTCGGACGGTGAGGCGTGGGTTGAGGGAGGAGTATGGGTCCTGAAAGATCATCTGCATCCGGCGGCGAAAGGGGACCATGGCGGCGTGGTTGAGCCGGGTGATGTCGACGCCCTGGAAGGTGATCGAGCCGCTGGTGGGATCGGTGAGGCGGACGATGGTTTTGCCGAGGGTGGACTTGCCGCAGCCGGACTCGCCGACCACGCCGACGACCTCGCCGCGGGCGATGGAGAGGGAGACACCGTTGACAGCGTGGACGTGGCCCTTGATGGTGTTGAGAATGCCGCCGCGGACGGGGAAGTGCTTGACGAGGTTGTCGACGGCCAGGAGCGGGGCGCTTGGGTTGGTGGTGAGGGTCGTCATGGGGCGGCGGCCTGGGAGAGGGGGAAGTGGCAGCGGACCTCGCGGGCGGGGAGGATGTCGAGGACCGGGAGGCCGAGGTTTGGGCGGCCGAGGGCCGGCCCCCCACTGCTCCGGGCGACGGGCGCACCGGGCGCGACGGGATCGAGCGTGGGTTCGCGGTCGATGCAGAGCTGCTGCTTGAAGCGGCAGCGGTCCTGGAAGCGGCAGCCCCTGGGGAGGTCGAAGAGGCTGGGGACGATGCCCTCGATGGTGGGCAGGCGGCGCGGCACGCCGGGAGCGGCGGGGGCGCGGCCCTTCTTGGGGATCGACTCGAGAAGGGCCTTTGTGTAGGGATGGCGGGGGTTGTGGAAGATGTCGAGGACGGGGCCCGACTCGATGACGCGGCCGGCGTACATGACCATGACGCGGTCGCAGACCTGGGCGACGACGCCGAGGTTGTGGGTGATGATGACGATGGCGGTGTTGAACTTTTTGCGGAGGGCGTCCATCAGGGCGAGGATCTGGGCCTGGACGGTGACGTCGAGCGCGGTGGTGGGCTCGTCGGCGATGAGGATGTCGGGCTCGCAGCAGAGTGCGATGGCGATCATGACGCGCTGCCGCATGCCCCCGGAGAGCTGGTGGGGGTATTCGTCGATGCGGCGATCGGGCTCGGGGATCTCGACGAGGCGGAGCATCTCGATGCTGCGGGCGCGGCGTGCGGCGCGGTTGAGGTCGGGACGGTGGTACTTGAGGGCTTCGGAAATCTGCCAGCCGACGGTGAAGACGGGGTTGAGGGAGGTCATGGGCTCCTGGAAGATCATGGCGATGCGGTCGCCGCGGATCTTGCGCATGGAGCGGTCGTCGGCGGCGGCGAGGTTGTTGCCCTCGAAGATAACCTGGCTTGCGGGGTCGATGATGGTGGTGCGTTCGGGGAGGAGACGCATGATGGACTTGCTGGTGACGGTCTTGCCGCAGCCGGATTCGCCGACGATGCCGAGGGTCTGGCCCGGGAAGAGATCGAAGGAGACGTCGTCGATTGCGGTGACGATGCCGCGGTCGGTGCGGAAGCGGGTGGTGAGACCGCGGACGCGGAGGATGGGCTGGCTGTCGGCGGGGGTCAACGGAAGAGGTCCTGCTTGAGCTCGGGCGTTTCGAGGACGGGGCGGCGGCGGTCGGGAGGGAGGGAGATCGGGGCTGGGGGGCGGTAGAGCTCGACGGGGTTGCCGGCGGCGTCGACGGCGGAGATCTTGGGGGGCGAGCCGTCGCCGGCGTCGCGGATGGTGATGATGGCCAGGCCGATGCGTGCGGGATAGGCGAAGCTCAGGGGCGGGGCGGATTGCGCGATGAGTGAGGCGTCGGCGAGGCGGACGACGACGTCCTCGACGGGCTCGGGGGTGAGCGGTGACTCGGTTGCGTCGGCGGTCGACCAGGTCTGGCCCGGGACAACGCGGACGAAGAGGACGCGGCCGGCGCGGAGGCGGCCGAGGGTTGCGTCGACGGGGAGCTGGACGTGGCCCTTGAGGGTGGCCTGGGTCTGGTTATCGATGACGAGTTCGGGGCGTTGGGTGCAGGCGGAGAGCATGCAAGCGGCGAGGCAGAAGAGAGCGATCACAGGCGGGAAGCCTGTGCCGCCGGAGGCAACGAGACGGGGATTCGCGGGGGTGGTGGTCATCCGACGTGCTTGGGGTCGAAGGCGTCTTGAAGCGCATCGGAAACCACGTTGAAGGCGAGGACGAGGACGAGCATGAGGATGGTGGCGACGCCGAGCTGCCAGAAGATGCCGTTGATGACCTCGCCGCGGGACTGGGAGATCATCAGGCCCCAGCTGGAGCCTTCTTTGACGCCCAGGCCGAGGAACGTGAGGATGACCTCGCTTTTGATGGCGCCGATGAAGAGGAGGGAGGAGTTGATGAACATGAGGTGGAGGGTGTTGGGCAGGACGTGGCGGAGGAGGATGTAGCGGCGGGAGAAGCCGATGACGGTGGCGGCCTGGGCGTACTCGAGCTGTTTGATCTTGAGGACCTCGCCGCGGGTGACTCGGCAGGGGCCGATCCAGAAGGTCATGCCCAGGGCGACGTAGATAGGGATGAGGGTCTTTTCGAGGGGCGTGCCGAGGAACATGAAGCTGAGGACGGCCAGGAGGACGAGCTGGGGGAGGCTCGAGAGGGTGGAGTAGAGCCAGGTGACGGCGTGGTCGACCCAGCCACCGAAGTATGCGGCGGCGGCCCCGAGGACCGCGCCGAAGAGGACGCTGGCGATGGCGACGATGAGGCCGACCTGGATGGCGATCTTGGCTGAATAGAGCCCGCGAACGAGGATCGAGCGGCCCTGGTCGTCTGTGCCTAAGAGGAGGCGGGCGCGGTGGAGCGTGCCGCGGAGACCGGGGGGGACGGGCATGAGGCCATCGACGGCGACTTCGACGGCGGCGAGGTCTTCGAGGTAGCCGGGGCCTTCGGTGAGCTGGCGTTGACGGGCCTCGATGCCGCCGCGGAGCTCGGCGAGGCGGGCGGTGGGGAAGGGTGCGGAGCCGTCGCGGACGGCGTCGGC
>Ga0105048_10019712_pt1 | contig 10324 bp, 7 predicted proteins | sample MAT05_FD_78382 | JGI IMG/M metagenome (GOLD analysis project Ga0105048, IMG submission 78382) | Freshwater microbial communities from Lake Fryxell liftoff mats and glacier meltwater in Antarctica - MAT-05 | ecosystem: Environmental > Aquatic > Freshwater > Ice > Liftoff microbial mat | place...
CCGCCCGTGTTGACCTTTTCGAACACCTGGCACACAGCCTCGCGAGGCGTGTCTTGGGTCAGCTCGATGGCGGGCACCTTGAACTGCTGAAAACGCAGCCATATCTCATTGCGAAACTTTTGCATGAACTGCATGGCTTCGGCACTGAACTGATAGTGCGCACTGAAGCCACTTTCCCAAGTCATGAAGCCTTGAATATCGAACAGCAGTGACACGGGGAAGACGCGCTTTTCAAACTGAGCGGTTGAGGTGCTGATGTCCAAATCAACCTTCCGTCCAAAGTCGGACGTAACCTTCAGGCTCTCAGGCACGGAAACGACTGCATCTTCACGGTCTGCTTCAGGTTCAAGGCACATGGCCATGTCGAGAAAGTAGACGCGGCGAATTTCGGTGCCTTTCTCAGTGCGTGTCTTGACAGGCTGGCCACTACGCAAGGCCAGATACATCGAGGTCAACCGTTGCTGGCCATCCAATACAAACGTCTTCGGCTTGGGTGCTGGCTGCAGGACTACGCCTTCGAAAAGTCGAGGCTTGAAAGGCACCCCTCCAGCTTCAAGAAACATCACCGCCCCGATGGGGTACGACAGCGACAGGCTGGCGATAAGCGACTTGATGTGGTTGTCGTCCCAAACCCAGCCACGCTGAAAATCAGGCAGTTGGGTATTTCCCTTGGCAATGTCATCCAGCACATCCTTCAATGCTGGCTCAGCGGTCCTGAAACTCATAGGGTTCCCTGTGTTTTTGGTGAAATTGTTTGTTCGTCGTTGGGCAGGATGACCATGAAGGCCACAACCTCAAAGTCGTCGCTGCCAGCAAATTCGCCCGGCCGGGCGTGGGTGCCACCGGGGGAAAACAGGCTGGCCACCGCACGCTCTTGATTTTTGCCAACCACGGAGCCAATGGCTGCGGCCAGCAGTTTTTGGGCGTTGCGCATGTCTTCACCTTGGCGGGTGGCTTTGTCAAAAAGGGCACACGCACCGTCGTCGGTTAGCTCACGACCCAAGGCCAGGCGTTTGAGCCTGTCTAAGATGCGTTTGGCCTGAAGGTAGGGCAGCAGCACGGTGCCATCGTCACCCACATGTACCAGGTAGTGCGGGGCTAACGGATAGTCTGACCCCATGCCCGAACCGGTACCATTAGCGGTCAGGTCGCCCTCTGCCCTTACGCAAAAAATGACACCGGGCGCAATGTCGGCATTGATGCTGGTGGTGACTGCGTATGCGCCCATGGGCAGTCCTTCGAGCTTGCCGGGGTGCGCTTTGAGGTACTGCGCCAGGTCGATGCGGAAGTCGGTGAGGGTCAAGTCGGTGATGGAGACGCCGCTGGACAGGTCCTCCATGTCGATCACGGTGTCTTGGAGTTTGAGCAACTGTTTACGACGGTACTCCAGATCGTTCATGGGGTTGCCAGATTGCTGCTCGATCAGGTTTTCTTCACCTGTGGCAGACACGTCCAGCAGCACCATGCGACCGCTGACGCGCTGCTCCAGGCCAATGTATTCCTCCAGCTCCATGTTGGGCCAAAAGTTGACCAACTGGATGCTCTGGTTGGGCGAGCCAATCCGGTCAATCCGGCCAAAGCGCTGGATGATGCGCACCGGGTTCCAGTGGATGTCGTAGTTGACCAGCCAGTCGCAGTCTTGCAAGTTCTGGCCTTCTGAGATGCAGTCAGTGGCAATCAGCAGGCTGACATCGCCCTCATCAGCCAACTCTGCCGGGCGCTCTTTGGCGCGGGGGGCAAAGGCCGATAGGACGCTGCTCATGTTCTTGCGCAGACCCGGCAGGGTGGTCTGAATGCCAGCGCTGCCGGTCACCAACGCTGAGTCAATGCCCAGCGTGGTTTTGGCCCAGTCGGCCAGATGTTGGTACAGGTAGCCTGCCGTGTCAGAGAAGGCGGTGAAGACAATAATTTTGCTGTTGCCTGCGTTGATGGGGTGGCGGCACTTCTGCGCAATCATGTCGCGCAGTTCGGCCAGCTTGGCATCACGAGAGGCATCTACCTGCCGGGCAGCAGCCAGCAAGGTGGCCAGGCGGTTGCGGTCTTCGATCAGGTCTTGTTTCCAACGGATGAGGTCAACGTCACTGAGCAACACTTTGACCTTGCGGCCTACCAGCAAAGACTCAAACGCTGGGTCTTCAATGTCCACGTCGGCAATGTCGATTTCTTCAATGCCCTCTTCACCAGCTGCACCCGCCATGTGGGCTTCAATATGAGCCAAGGTGGTCTCGACGTCCTTGAGCTGCCTGCCCACTGTCAGGGCAAAGGACGACACGGCGCTTTCCATGCGCTTGAGTACGTTCACACGCAGCAAGTGGATCAGACTCTCTTCACGGTCGGCTTGCCGAAAGAAGCTTTCGCCACCGCGAATTTGGGTGCTGTACTTGGCATCGTAGGCGGCTTGCTTGTTGGGCAACACATAACGCAAAGGAGCGTAACTGGCCAGGTTCAAGCGCCGGATTTCCAGGTTGATGTCTTTAATGGCCCTGAACTGGCCGGCCAAATCGACATCGGCCTTGATGTTGATGGGTGGCAGGCGGTCAGGAAAACGCCCGGTTTCACTGGTGCCGTAATACTTTTCCACATGCCTGCGCGAGCGGGCAATCGTTAGGTGATCCAGCAGCGTGAAGTAGTCAAAGCCAAGCATTTCGACCAGCTTGGTCGGAGTCTTGTCGGCATCCGGCATGTCCAGCCAGCGGTTGAACTGCGCTTGCGCCTTGCGGGTGGTGGAGTCAATGCTGGCAATGCCGTGCTCCAGCAGAGCGGTGTCGTCGCCTTCGGTGACGAAAGCAATTTGGTTGCGCAGGTCGGCCAGACGGTTGTTGACCGGGGTGGCGGACAGCATCAGCACACGAGTTTTGACACCCTCTTTGATGATCTTGCGCATCAGGCGGTCGTACCGCGTTTCGTTGCCTTGGCGCGGGGTTTTCTTGTTGCGAAAGTTATGTGACTCGTCGATCACCACCAGGTCGTAGTTGCCCCAGTTGACGTGGGCCAACTCAATGTCACCCGACGTGCCACCGTCGCGTGACAGATCGGTGTGGTTCAAGACGTCGTAATTGAAACGGTCAGCCGCCAGAATGTTGCGCCTGTCGTTGGCTTTGTACAGCGTCCAGTTGTCTCGCAGGCGCTTGGGAGCCAGCACCAGCACGCGGTCGTTTCGCAGCTCGTGGTATTTGATGACGGCCAGCGCCTCAAACGTCTTGCCCAAGCCGACGCTGTCGGCAATGATGCAACCGCCAAAGCGGGCCAGCTTGTCAATCGCGCCTACCACCCCATCGCGCTGAAACTTGAAAAGTTTCTTCCAGACTACGGTGTTGCGAATGCCGGTGGCGGCTTTGACGATGCGGTCTTCGTCCATCTCGTCACCCTTGTCACCAAACAGGTGATTAAGGATGAGGGTGTAAACCGTGAACGGGTCGCGGTGCTCGCCCATGGCCTGCAGGGCAGCGATCAAAGCATTCTGGCTTTCAGGCTGGGCGCGCAAAACAGCCCATTGCTGATCGAACCACTTGGCAAGCTGGACAGCTTCATCCGGAGTTTCAGAGCCTTGAATCAGACTCAGTGGGTTACCGGGGGTCAGCCCCAGACCGTCAGTGCTGAAGGCAAAAGAACCCAGCACCACTTGCTCAGCATGGCCCGCCGCGTTGCGCATGACCGCAGCACCTTGCGGCACACGACCGTGGGCATGACGCATCTCCACCTTGGCAGATATCCATTTGGCACATTGGTTGGCCAGCCAGCGGGTTTGCAGACGGTTACGGGCGGCACGGTCACCGGTTCCGCCCAAAAATTCGAGTTCGTCGAGATGAGGTGGCAGCAACAGTTGCACCCGCTCAAGACTAGCCAGTGCCTGTCGCAACTCGGCAAACGCGAACAAAGAAAACGTGGGCGTGACGCACCCAAGTTGATGCCCGCCCACTAGGTGCGGAAGAATCAGGTCAATGACCCGGTCTGATCCACTGTTGTGGATGATTTTCATGAAGTGCCACTCCCTGCCCTAGCCGCCTGTGTTGGCGATTGATTGCGCCGCAATCCAACTATCGATATCCAGCCGCTTGAACCGCCAAGTTGCCCCGACTTTGAAGCCGGGCAACTTTCTGTCAACCGCGAGGCGGTAAACCGTTCGCTGGTTGACACGCAGGTACTGGGCGACTTCTTTGACGGTCATGACCAGTTCGGCGGGTGCATTCATGGGGGTGGATTCAGCTTTTTATTGTGTCGAGGGAGTGTAAGGCAGTGCAACGCATAGCCTGGACTCACAACCCATTGAGTGCCTGATAAAACCGAATTTTCATAGTTGGGAGCCAAAAGTAATCAACTCCGCCGCTTCTTAACTGGTGACGGCGAGCGTTCAGTCCAGACAGTGGTCTTTTGCTCCAATAGCCGTTGCAACATGTAATTCGTCTTTCGTTGTTCCGATATCAATTCCAACAGCAAGGAATCAGTTCTGGTTTCAGCAACCGTTTCGATCCACTTGTCGGCATCAAGGTCGTATCAACCCATCGGATCATCTGGTGTTTCAACACCGTCAATTGCACGGTCACCCTGTAGTTTCTCGGATGCTCTGACCTCAATCGCTTTCTTAAAAACTGTCCGTATCGCATGTCTGCCGTGATTTATGAAAACAGTGGCTGGCTTGGGGTCAAGCGTTGATTTATCGCTACTTTTGACCTTGAAAATAAAGTCCATTAACCCGCTTTGATCTGCATGACCAGAGTAATAGCCCTGCAACTGAATAAGCTTTAGGGTCACATCTTCTGGATTGAACTTTTCGTCCCCTATGACCAATGGTTCAACCGGCAGTGGAGTTCCCTCTTGTTTGGCGAGGCAGACGGCTTGAATTGCGCCACCCAAGGAACCGGTCGCCATATAACCATTTGTAAGAAGCACCGCTCGTCTTTTCGTTTTCGCGGTCAAGGTTTTTTTGAAATGTTCCAGAACAGGGCCACCATTGCACATTCCGCCTCCTGTAATCAGGATGCGACCCGCTTCTTGAAGGACTGATGGTCTTGGTGTTTTATAATTCGTTTTGTAGCTAATCCCATGAATCCCGATCGGAATAGTGATTTCTTCTTCGTTGGCCATCGGAAATAGTTTTTTCACCAGCGAATCAACTTCATTTTCGTCGGCAAGGTTAAACCGCTCAGCCATGTACCGGTTACGATAGACAGTTTCCTCTGAATCAACACATTGCCTGCGGCAAAGCTCGTCCCGGAAGACTGAACTCATCTTTCTTGCCAAGGGTGAATCCAAAATAATCTCAACTGGATAATCAACCTGGCATTCCAAGATTAATTTTTTAATATTGGCGATTGAAATTTCAGAGTTCTCTACAAGGTGATAATTTTCTCGGCCTGCATCTTTATTTTCAGCAAAGAAATTTCGCCATCTGAGTTGTTCTTCTACAGGCAGAATATCAATTGCGTGCAATAGGCATTTATGAACAACGTGATTCCAGGCACCATTTTCAAAATCATCGTATAAATCACTTGGAAAATATAGTGGTGCTTGACTTAATTCAACGGAAGAATAATATTTTTTAAAAATGAGGTACAAATCAAAAAGTAATTCTTGTGTCCGTTGTAGTGAAAATGCGGGGATGATAACCAAGCTCTTTTTGTTAAAAACTTCTTCTTGAACGATTTTCCTTAAGCATTCAATTCGTCCTTCGTAGTTTGAACTTTCAGGATCGCGATCTTTACCTCCGTAAGTAGATTCGACAATTATCGCCTTCGGGTAACCGAAAATTCCTTGGCGTCCAGCAAGTAGTGGTTGATAAGGATTTTGTTTTGTGTTGTTCCCAAGGTCACCACTCATGACCAAGTATTCTTTTCCACCGCTTTGATTCAACCATCCGATAGTGATAGACGATGCGCCGAGAATATGAGCAGACGTTGTGAATGAGGCAAAAAGATCATCAGCAATCGGCAACAGTCTGGACAATCCAAAATCCGCTCTGTCATCAATATGTTCAAACCGGATGCTGTTTACATCGCCCTCTGAAAACAGGTTTTTATTGTGGAACGCGGAGTCAAGCAGTGAAAATCGCGCCATCCGTGCAGTGGCTTTGGTACAAATTACCTTTCCGTTGAAGCCATCTTTGTAGAGTTTGGGAATAAGACCGCAATGATCCTGATGCGCATGGGTCAAAAGCACAAATTTGATTTCAGCAGGATTGAATGGGAACGCCGACGAATTTTTCTCATAGTCGTCACCTTCGCCCTGAACCAATCCGCAATCAACGAGAAACTGGCTACCTCTTCGTGGGTAATGAAAATGTGTGCATGACCCAGTGACATGCCCACCGGTGGCACCGACAAATCGAAATTTCATTGACGTTTCTCCCTGTTTAGTTGTCCTGATCGTACCTTGCCGCAGAGCAAATGATCCGCGAAAAACGGCAGTGGCAGCGTGTAGTGCAAGCCGGTCAAAAATGCGCCGCCAGGTGCATTTGGGGGCACCCGCCTCGCGGGGGGCGAAAGCCCGTCCGGGACGGACTGAGGGGGGAAACCAGCCCCAGCTGGGGGGCGCCAGCCCGTCCGACAGGACTTGTGTGCGCCGCTTCGCGGCTACTCTGCATTTCAAGATGTGCGTTAGCACAGCCCAACGGGCCGATCACGTCAGTGTGAGTCTGCAAAAGGCAGGGTAGCCGCGAAGCGGCGCACACGTGTTGGGGATGGGGTGGGGAGCCGCCAACGGCGGGGAGGGGTGAGGGGCAAAGCCACTCCCCCCTCCCGTAGGGCTGAAAGCCCTGCGCTGCAAGGGGAGCCGCGTAGCGGGGAGTGCAACTCCCGCCACAGGCGCTTGCATTTGGGGCCAGATCACAACACAGAACACAACCCAGTGAGTGCAAATCGATATACTTAGTTCGATATATAGTGATTGCAAACTCAATGCTTATCACTATAATAAAATCATGGAAGTAGCCACAAATAAACCAAGCCGCACCACGGCTGCCAGAGCCGTTCTTGCCTCCAAATTAGGAGATATGTCATCTTTGGAAAAAGGCAGAGAGCGCACGCAAAAAGCAGTCGAGTGGATTTATCGCTGGGGTTGGGCCAGCCCTACCACGCTGGAAATTTTGGCGGGAACTCAACGCTCGGGTTTGGCCTTGCGGCTCTTGAAAAACAACCTGTTGGTCAGCACCAAAACGTTGAGTCGGCGCACGGAGAAATTTTTACCCGGTACGTTCTTGACATTGACACACACCGGCAGGCACCTGGCAGAAGTGAATCGTGAAAACCAAATGCAATATGAGTGCCGACCGGAACGCATCAATCAGAACCACCTGCTCCATGACGAGATGGCACAACGCGCCACCGCTGAGCGCTTAGCTGCTGGCACGATCAAGGACTACGTTACTGAGAAAGAAATGCAGAGCCGGAGCATGAACTGCTTCAAGCACCCCGATGTGGCCTGGATTTTTCCAGATGGTTTGACAGTGTCAGTTGAAATCGAGTTGTCACCAAAGTGGGAGCGCGACCTCCACACTTTCGTTCATTCGACCTTGGTTTCACTGAGCAAAAAAGACGGCCCTGCGAGATTTGATCGAATGGTATTAGTGACCGATTCACCTGCCATTTGCAAACGCTACCAAGCTGCTTTCCTGCCCGGTGCGACTTACTCACTTTGGAAGAAAAATGACAAGGGGCGTTGGGTCGCTGTTCAACAAGCTCAGGTGCCAAGTTGGTCGAATGAGCGCATCATGTGGAAATTGATATGAGAAAGCATTTCTTTATTGCTTTCGCTTTGATCATCCTTTTTCTGGGTGGTTGCGACGCCAAGAAAGAGTTGGACAAGCGCAACTCAGAAATCAGCCAACTTAACGCGTTGTTGAATGAACAATACGGAAAACGAGCCGCTGAACTTGACTTTGCTGAGCGTGCGGTCGGCATATACCAAGGATGCACTTTCTTATTCAATGTGTGCCCTGAAGTCACGCTAGCCGTTGGTGAAAAATATGTACGTGAGGGATTCTCAGGTTCTTCTTCTGCTTGGTGGTGGGCGGCATTTGCAGGCAAGCTCACCTCCATTGCCGCCGTCATGGGCGCTTTGCTTTGGCTGCCATGGCACCTGTTTGTACTGTTCACACGACCGGCACAGAAGGAAGTTGACGAGGCAAGAAAGTTGATTGAGGGCCTGGATACCAAAGTCAAAGACGCAAATCGTAAGCGGACGCAGACTCAACAGGAGACTTCCGCAATGAAGCGGGAATACCAGCGGTTTTCCGCCGCTGTAAAAGCCATGGAACAAGCTGGTGTCAATGCCAACTCCAGGCTTGAAGCCGCACAGCGTGAACTAGCTGAGATCAACCGATTGAAAGAAAATTTCAGGCGGTTTTGATTTCCTCATAGCATCCTCAGTTCGCCTGCTTTGACAGCGAGTATTATTCTGGAAGCCTGTGAAATAGCAAATCTGCCCTCGCCCTGGTACAGGCCATCATTCCTGATTTCGGCAACGGTCTGATCACCTTTCATGACTGTCGTTTTGCCGTGAATGAGGCAGGCGATTTCCGATTCAGACATCAAGCCATTTGATTCAATCACCCCTATATGACTTTCGGTTTCAAGACTGCAAGATTTTGTTAAACATCCGTCACGAGCATTGCGCGCAAGTGTCATGAGATACGCTGTCGCGTCGCGAGCTTCCGGTAATTTCTTCTGTGCGACAGCCAGTAGGTCCGCTTGAAGTTCCACTGGCATATTTTTGACTAGGTCATTTAGCCGATTCAAGGTTGACTCTCCGTGATTGCCGGCTGCAATAAGACTGCTGAGCGCTGGAAGGATGCCTGGAGACTCAATCTGCATCTCGCCTCCTGCCCGGTGAACCTCACATATGTTTGGGTTCTGAACGTTTTGCTCTTTCAAGTGGCCACCACCCTGCATTTCCTGTGGTGGTTCTTCTTCTCCTTCTTTTTTCTTTATAGGGTCGCCCTGACCGCCGGTCTGACATTCGTCCTGAATCTCGGACAGCGTCGTCCTGATTTCAGGATGACACCCCCCAACTTGCAGGTATTCTTTTATTGCCATGGCATTGAGTGAGAATTTGTAGCGCTCTGCCGGGTTGTTCTTGAGTCTATGCAAGCTTCGAGTGACCCAACCCATGCGCGTCAAGTCGCGCAAGGCGTGGTCGACTCCGTCGCGTCCAACGATGCCTTGCAATGATGCAGAAATGTCGAGACGGGTCGCCACTGGCGTGTTCGGTCGCGACTGATTTCTATCTAAAAAATCGAGAAAACCCAGCACTGCCGCACCGGCAAGTCCAACTTCACTGACTGCCCAGCCGTGGATTTGTATAAATCTGCCTCCGGGGACCTGTGGCAGTCTACTTTGCCCCATGGCCAGCCTCCGGACCTTTGCCAACCGTCTTTCTTGGCCGACCACGTTGCTTGACAACTACTGGGGTCGAAACACTGGTAACATTTTCCGACTCCAAAACTGGGATAGGTTGACCACCCCCTAGGCTACTAACAAACAATTCCAAATCAACGCGTCGAACTAAACGACGTGTTCCCAAACGAAATGTTCGAACCGGAAATTTTCCGGCGCTCATCCAATTTCTTACAGTTTTTTCAGCGATTCCGAGGCATCGTGCTGCCTCTTGCACCGATACCAGTAGTGTTTTGTCCATGGTTGTTACTCATCTGTCGTTTCGGCGCTCTTAGGCGCCCCAATCCAAGCCGACTGAGGATTGCCAATCGCTGCATCACCTGCTGAATCAAATCGGGAAACGATTTGATTCAGCAAATGAGGGATTGACGAGACAAATGGATTTTTCCCGCGTGCCCGTAACACCAATTGCGCACGTCAATTGAGGACGGAAACCAAAGCGGTTCAAAAATCAATAAATGAGTGCTTTGCTCCCATGCAGCGGCGTCGGCTGTGTGAGCCACCGCATGTAAACCGGAACATAAGCTGTTGAAGGGCTGATAAGTCAGCCGCAGAGACCAGAGTTTTGCATCTGGATTTTTGTGGATAAAACCACTAACTGTAAATATGTTACCACGATCCAAGCCCGCCCTATCCCTTACCGGCCCTACATGGCACTGAGTGGCCGAGCATCAATGCACTGGGGACGATTTGGGGACAATCACCTAGGGACTTAACAGGCAATTAAGGGACAACTGGGGACAATTTGGGGACACTCAGGAAGTGAAAAGGCATAAAAAAAGCCCTACTGTTTAAGTAGGGCTTTTCCGTAAGTCATTGATTTCAATAACTTATTTGGCGGAGCGGACGGGACTCGAACCCGCGACCCCCGGCGTGACAGGCCGGTATTCTAACCAACTGAACTACCACTCCTGGTAGCTAACGTTTACTCTTTC
>Ga0105048_10019714_pt1 | contig 10323 bp, 7 predicted proteins | sample MAT05_FD_78382 | JGI IMG/M metagenome (GOLD analysis project Ga0105048, IMG submission 78382) | Freshwater microbial communities from Lake Fryxell liftoff mats and glacier meltwater in Antarctica - MAT-05 | ecosystem: Environmental > Aquatic > Freshwater > Ice > Liftoff microbial mat | place...
AGAGCCGCGTGGATGGCATCTGCCGCGGCGACTGGATCTGTCTTGCCAGCGGCGCTTTGCTCGGCAAACTTTGCGACCGCCTTGTCAGCGATCAGCAGCCCCGCCAGGTCGCCCGCCACCACTTGTTGCTCTACCAGGCGCTGCTTCAGCGCATCGAGCGAGAGCGGAGCATCGCGCGCGCTGCTCTTGTCGACGTTGTCGCGCGGCAGCAGGTACCAGGCGCCCGCAGCAAGCACGGGAATGGCGACCAGCGCGGCAATCAGCCGACCCCGCCGCGGCATCGGGGTGGACTTCCTCGGCTGCTCTGCCCGAATGGGCTCGAGCCCCTTGGCGCGCATGCAGGATGGGCAACGCGCAGGGGTTACGTCGCCGGCGACTTCAAAACGGTGATTACAGTGGACACAGAGGTAACGCATGGCGCGCCAGGTGTACCACGTGAGGGCCGGGGGTCCGAGGGCTCGCACGACCTGTCGGCGGCAGCGAGAACCTTTGCGCTGCCGCCGACACCTCGCATCTGCGCTTGTACCAGGATGTACAGCCGGCGCCGCGCAACGCGCTCACGGCTCGCGAAGCACACTCAGACGTTGCCGATGCCGCTGCTGCGAGGCCACGTATTCGTCGTCCGAGAGCCCAATAGCGCGAGCGATGCGCCGCAACAGATTGGTCTCTTGCATGTCGAGCGCCTCGTCGGCCGCTGCCAGATCCACCAGCACCTCGAACACCTCCAACCGAGCGTTGCGCTCCAGCCCCTCGTACAAAACGCGCGTGTAGGCCTGCAACGGTTCGTGCGCGAGCTCGGCGATGTGTTCCTGAAGCAGCTCCTCGATGGACTTGAGCGACCCCGGTTCGAGCCCGTGCACCTTGAGCAGCGCATCGCGCACCGCGTCGCGCTCCGCCTCCGTGTAGTTGCGATCCGCGTGAGCCACCGTGGCCAGCAAGCCAGCCACTGCACCGACAATGGCAACCGAGTGCTCGTCCGCACCGGGCATCGAAAGAGCGCACAAGCGCCGAAGCTCGTCGCTCGCGGTGGGAGCACGTTCCGAGGTTTCACCGAACAGCCACGTGAAAAGCATGGGACGGAGTTTACAGCTCCTCAAGAGCACGGCGCCGCAAATGTACCGCTTCTGCTTCAGCAGCCGGGCACCTTGCCGTCAGCTGACGGGTTACTGCAAGCGGTTCCGAAGACGGACACAGCACCCGACAAGGCCCCAGAAACGCCGTCGGGGAGCCCGGTCCTCAACGGTGTACTCGAGCATGTCACCACTGAGGGGGCGACAGACTGCCGTCAGGAACGGTCCATCCTGCGAGCGACGCATTGCTATTCGAGTCGCACATTCCGTCGCCCACGTCAGTCGTCGGACCTGCACGACGCCATGGTCGGATAGCTGTTGGCCATGTTGTCGATGTTGCGAAACACCTTGCTGCGGTCGGCATCGATCTTGAAGCAGTCCCACGCGCCGCCGGTGGAGGGCACTTGGTTCTCTAGGGGGACGAAATCGACAACGTTGCTTCGCTTCAGGGAGACCCCATCGGAGATGTAGGGATCGCAGAACTTCGGTTTGCTCGTTCCGCACAGCGTGTTTCCGAAGGCTCCCGTGACCATCAGGCAGGCCACGTTGGCGTTCGCCGTGTCGGGTTGATCTTGAGAGACGCCCGTGTGACGCCTCGCTCCCGACTCGTCTATGTCGCCCCAGAGGCGAACCGAACTGAGCGTCGCGGAGCGAAGGGTCGCCTTTGAGGCAAGGGCGTTCGCTGCCAGCGTAATCCCGGGCTTCATGTCCCCGTCCTCGTCGATCACGCGGCAGTCGGTGACGTCCTCATCTAGACTTGGTTTGTTCGGTGAGAACGGCAGGGTGTTCTGCGCCCAGTTCGCAACGCAGGCAGACTTGTCAGTTGCGCTTCCCGCTGCGCAAAGGCCGCGAGCGACGGTCTCCTGCTCAGGACAGCGACAGTCTGCCCCCGGAAGAAGCCACGGTTTCTTCGCGCCCTTCGAGTATGGATCTGGGGCGGGTGCATAACCTGGCAGGTCAGCGCTGGGTCCTGGCGCCGGAACGCCCGCGGACGGCAGCGGGCAGAAGGTTGGGCGGCCACGACGCCAGCCTAGCGTGTCTTGCTCCGGCCCACGCTTCTCGCGGAACCACTCGGGCGCGCCGGGCAACCCCGCGACTGGCGACGGCACCGAAATGACGGACACCTTGTCTTCAACTTTTGTCGCCAGATCTGGCAGAAGCTCCGCAGCGGCCCTTCCAGACAGCGCTGAGTAGGCTCGCGTAGAACAGGCGCTTTCGCGCATGACCAGGTCACCCTGTGGATTCAGGGAGATGCGAATCCGACTGATGCCTTCATTTCGGGTCACCAGCGGTGTGATGTAGGCGAAACTGACGTTTCGAACCGCGTAGTCGCCGATCAGGGCGGCCCTCTTGGAATCGATACACAAGTCCTGGACGCACGAGTTTCCAGCGGCGCAGGTTCCGACGCCGCAAGTCACGGGCTGCCCGCAGTTGTTGACCTTCGTTCCGCACTGCGCGGCTCCGCAGGTTGTCGCCGTGGGGTCTGGGCGACAGCAGGTGCCCGTGAGACAAATCTCGTCGTCGGGGGTGCCCGGCGCTTCATCCGTGCCGGACGGACACCCACAAGCGGCGCAGGCTCCCTGAGACGCGCATGTGTTCTGGCAGGAGACCTCACTGTTACCGCAGTCGACCGAACAGCCATCGATGTTTTGCAGGCCGCATTTCCCGCCGCACAGCTCGGCGTCAGGTCGACATGCGCAGGTTTTTCCTGCCGTGCACGAGCGCGCCGCTGAGCACTGTCCCGCGTTCTGACCGCAGGTCACTGTACCGCCGCATCCGTCGCTGGCGGTACCGCAGTCGAGACCAGCACAGGCCGACAGGTCCACCGAACAGCCGCACTGATTCTGCGTTCCTCCGCCGGCGCACGAATCGTATTCGCCAGTGCAGACCTCATCTCCACCGCAGTTGAGGTCGGGGCCGCCGCATCCGTCAGGGATGGTGCCGCACGCTTTCACGCCATCGGCGCTGCTGATGCTTTCGCACGTCTTCGGCGTGCAGCCGCACTGGTTTGCCGTGCCGCCGCCAGCGCAGGTCTCGAACTGCACCTTGCAGGCGTCGGCGCTGGCACCGCACTCCAGCGCCCCACCGCAGCCGTCGTCGGCCTCGCCGCACTCGTACTCCAACTCCAAGCAACCCTTCGGCACGCACTCGACGTCGGAGTCCATCGTGCCGCCAGCGTCGTCACCGCCCGAGTCGGCCCTGCCACCATCGCGGTGGCCGCCGTCCTCGTCTTCCTCGCCGTCGGTACCGGGGGTGCGGTTGCTGGAGCTACAGCCTGCGAAGAAACCGAGCGCAAGCACGGCCCAAACCAAACCTATTTGCCGGCAGAGTTGCATAAGTCTCGTCAGCAAAGCCCACTCCCCCACGATTGCCACAATGCTTGCGGCCAGCGGGATGAAAGCAGGGGCGAGCTGGCCAAAAGTAGGGGCGAGTGGACGCGGTCCCTGACCAACGAGGGGCCCCTTTTCAGGTAGCGCTGCCCCTAGACCGGTTGCGCACCTCGCCGCCGCGTGTTTGCCTTCGGGCCGCAATGAGTTTCCCAGAGCTTCCGAAGGCATACGACCCCTCCCTGACCGAACGCAAGTGGTACGCGTTCTGGGAGGAGAAGAGTCTCTTTCGTGCCTCCAATGACCCGACGGACCAGCGGCCCACGTATGTGATCGCCATGCCGCCGCCCAACGTCACGGGCAGCCTGCACATGGGCCACGCTTGCCGCACGACCTTCGAGGACGTGTTGATCCGCTACCACCGCATGCGCGGCTTCAATGCGCTGTGGATACCGGGCACGGACCATGCTGGCATCGCCACGCAGGTGGTGGTGGAGCGCAAGCTCAAGGCCGAGGGGCTGTCGCGGCACGACCTGGGCCGCGAGAAGTTCGTGGAGCGGGTCTGGGAGTGGCGTCGTGAAGCGGGCGACCGCATCCTGGCCCAGAAGCGCACCATGGGGGCCTCGGCCGACTGGACGCGCACCAGGTTCACCATGGATCCGGATCTGTGCGAGGCGGTCCGCGAGGCCTTCGTGCGGCTGTACGAGGAGGGGCTGATCTACCGCGCGACGCGGCTGGTGAACTGGGACATCGTCTCGCAGACCGTGCTCAGCGACCTCGAAGTGGAGACCGAGGAGGGCGTCGAGGGTGAGCTGTACGAGTTCGCCTACTTCACGGAGGACGGCGACGAAATCGTGGTTGCCACCACGCGCCCCGAGACCATGCTGGGCGACACCGGCATCGCGGTGCACCCCGACGATCCCCGCCACAAGGCGCTGCACGGAAAGCGTGTGAAGCATCCGTTCGTGGACCGGCTGATTCCCGTCATCACCGACGCCGAGTTGGTGGACATGTCGTTCGGCACGGGCGCCGTGAAGCTAACACCGGCCCACGACTTCAACGACTTCGCCAGCGGCAAGCGCCACAAGCTGGAGGAGATCAACATCTTCACGCTCGACGGGAAGATGAACCAGAACGGGGGAGAATTTCAGGGACAGGACCGCTTCGTGGCGCGCAAGGCGGTCAAGAAGCGGCTGGCCGAGCTGGGTCTCGAGCGCGGCTCCAAGAAGCACATCATGACGCTGCCCAGGTCGCAGCGCTCGGGCACCGTGGTGGAGCCGCTGATCTCGACGCAGTGGTTCATGAAGATGGACGAGCTTGCCGCGCCCGCCATCAAGGCGGTGGAAGACGGCGACACGGTGATCATCCCGAAGGACTGGGAGAAGACTTACTTCCACTGGATGCGGAACATTCAGGACTGGTGCATCTCGCGTCAGCTGTGGTGGGGACACTCCATCCCGGCCTGGTATTGCCAGAGCTGCGAACACGTCAATGTCAGCCGTACGGACGTGACGGTCTGCGCAAAGTGCGGTTCTGCTGAGTTGAAGGCGGATCCCGACGTGCTGGACACCTGGTTCAGCTCGGGTTTGTGGCCCTTCTCTACCCTTGGCTGGCCCAGGCAGACACTCGACCTCGACAAGTTCTACCCAACCAGCGACTTGGAGACGGGCTACGATATCCTGTTCTTCTGGGTCGCCCGCATGATGATGATGGGCATCCATTTCATGGGGAAGCCGCCCTTCAAGCGGGTGCTGCTGGCGGGCATGGTCACCGACGAAAACGGCGACAAGATGTCGAAAGTCAAGGGCAACGTGATCGATCCGCTGGATCTGATCCACGGCGCCACGCTCGATCAGCTGCTGGAGAAGGCCAAACAGAACGGCACCAGCGAGAGCGGCATCAAGAACATCAAGAAGATGTACCCGGAGGGCTTCGCTGCCTACGGCTCCGACGCCGTGCGCTACACGCTGCTCAGCTATTCGCCGCAGGCGCGCCGCATCGCGCTAAGCGTCAAGCGCATCGAGGGCTACCGCAACTTCTGCAACAAGCTGTGGAACGCCGCGCGTTACGCCATGATGCAGCTGGACGGCAAGGAGGCGCTGGCGACTGGCGAGCGTCCGCCGGCCACACTGTTGATCAACCGCTGGATCCTGTCGCGCCTGGATGCGGCTCTCAAGACCGCAAACCAGGGGCTGGGCGAGTACCGGCTCGATGACGCCTCGCTGGCGCTTTACCACTTCGTTTGGAACGAGCTGTGCGACTGGTACCTGGAGCTGACCAAGCCGCTGCTCTCGGGCAGCGACGCTGCGGCCGCGCAGGAAACACGCGACGTGCTTGTGCACGTGCTGGAGACCACGTTGCGCGCGCTGCACCCGATGATGCCCTTCATCACAGAGGAGATCTGGCAGAATGTGCCAAGGCACGACGGCCTCGGGCTGGCTTGCGCGATCAGCAAGTATCCCGAGGCAGAGGGGCTGCGCGACGAGCGCGCCGAGCGCGAGCTCAGCTGGCTGAGCGGGGTCATCAGCGCTGCACGCACCATCCGCGCCGAGCACGACCTGGCGCCGAAGAAGCACCTGCCCATCACGCTGCGCACCAGCGACGCCGAGAAGAGCGCCCTGTTCGAGGCGCAGCGCACCTCCATCGAAACCCTGGTGAACGCCACGCTCACGCTGGAGCCCGCCAGCGATTCGGTGCCCGAGCACACCGCCACCGCGGTCGCAGAGGGCGTGACGGTGCTGGTGCCGCTCGCAGGCCTGGTCGACATGGGCAAGGAGAAGGAGCGTCTGGTGCGCGAGCTTGCGAAGGTCGAGAAGGACCTGAGCTCGCTCACCAAGAAGCTTGGCAACGCGGACTTCCTTGCGCGCGCGCCCGCCGATGTGGTGGCCAAGGACAAGGAGCGCACCGCCGAGCTGCAGAGCGCCCGCGGCAAGCTGTCCGATGCGCTGGCCAAGATGACCTAGCCAGCCGAACCGCTACTCCGGCAGCTCCGCCTTGAGTTCGGTCAGGTCCTCCAGGTACTTGAACAACAGCTCCTCGAAGCGCCGATTGCCGAGCCCGCCCAGCTGCTGCGCAAGCGAGTTGGCGGGCCTGTTCATGTAGAGCGTGCTGTACGCATGTCGCACGCGGGCCACCAGCGTGGGCATCTTCTGCACCGAGGGCGACAGGTCTTGCGCGGCTGCGAACTGATCGTTGAGCACGGAAAGCAGCCGCAGCGCCTCGGACACGTGGTCGAGATCGTCGGGCCGTACGCGCATCGCCTGTTCCGCGCTCTCGCTGGGTCGACGCTGGGTCACGGGACGCTCCCCTCTCGGTTGCCTTTTTTGAGCATAGCTTGCCGTGTCGAGATTTTGTCGACCCAAGCGTGAGGACAAGGGCCGCATAATTGTTTTACCCTCAACACAGCACAGGAGAGCCTGATTTTCAGGTGCGCTCATGGAACCCACGTTTCAAAAGAAGCTGGAAAGCTGCAAGAGCCTGCCCACACTTCCCGCCATTGCTGGCGCGATAGTGCGCCTTTGCCACAGAGACGACACCGACATCGTGGAGCTGAGCGGGTTGATCGGGAAGGACCCGGCCATCGCCGCCAAGGTGCTGAGCATGGCCAACTCGATCATGTTCGTGGGGCGCGCAGGCCCCTCCAGCACCATCAGTCAGGCGGTTGGGCGGCTGGGCAAAAACTCGGTGATGACCCTGTCGCTCAGCTTCACGCTGGCGCGCATGACGGTCTCCCGCCCAGAGAGGTTCGATTACCGCCGTTTCTGGAAGCGCTCGCTGCTGGCTGCCACGGCGGCTGGCTACCTGGGTGAGCTCACCAGGCAGAGTCGCGAGGAGGCCTTCCTGGGCGGCATGTTCCAGGACATCGGCATTCTGGCCATGCACGAAGTGCTCGGCGACGCCTACTCCGATGCCATTCGCTCGGCCGGCAATGACCACCTGCGCATGGAGCGCATGGAGCGCGAGGCGTTCCACACCGACCATCGTGAGGTGGGCGCCTGGTTGGCCGGCGCCTGGCGCATCCCCGACTACCTGGTTCACACGACCAAGGGCAGCCACAACCCCGCGTCGCACGACGTATCCCGCGCGCACGAGGCGTTGGTGAAGTGTGTCGCGCTGTCTGGCTACGTGGCCGATGTGTGGACAGGTTCGGACGACCGCAACGCCGCCACCAAGCAGGCGGCCGAGTGCGCGCGCATGTGGCTCGACATGGGCAGCGAGCAGTTCCTCAAGCTGCTCAATCAGGTCGCGCGCGCCGTTCCCGAGCTCTCTCGCCTGTTCGAGATTCCGGTCGACGACAGGCAGCTGAGCAGCACCCTGGAAGAGGCCAAGGACGCGCTGGTCAAGCTCAGCCTACGCAGCGCGCACGACGCCGAAGAGGCCATCTCCAGCGTGCATCAGCTGGTCAAAGACAAGCAGGTGGCCGAGACCCAGGCGCGCACCGACGCGCTGACGGGCCTGGCGAATCGGGGGCACTTCGACACGCAGCTGCAGAAGGCCTTTGTCAGCGCGCTGGAAGTGCACCGGCCCTTGAGCATCATCTTCTGCGACGTCGACCACTTCAAGAGCGTCAACGACAAGCATGGCCACCAGGTGGGTGACGCGGTGCTGCAGCACTTGGGAAAGCTGCTGCTGCGCTGCTCACGTCAGCTGGACGTGCCTGCGCGCTACGGCGGCGAAGAGTTCGCCATCATCTTGCCGGGCACAGACCGGCTGGGAGCCAAGCTGGTGGCGGAGCGCCTGCGCAAGATGCTGGAAAAAATGGACGTGCCCCTCGGCGGCGGCAAGGTGCTGCAGGTCACCGCGTCGTTCGGCTGCGCCACCATGGATGACACGTTCGTGCCCGCCGACGCGGCGATGCTGCTCAAGGAGGCCGACGCCTGCGTGTACACGGCGAAGCGCGAGGGGCGCAACCGTGTGGTCAGCGAGTCGTAACCGACGCCTCTCGTGTCGACCAGCCGGTTACTTGTCGACCAGGCGGTCCCACAGTTCGAGCTGACCGGGGATGACCTTGCCTGCGTGGACGATGACCCCCTCCAGCGCCAACAAGATGCGCTTCATGGCCAGTCCGCCAGAGTAGCCGCCCAGGCGCAGGCCCGTCTCCACCACGCGGTGACAGGGCACCACGATGGCCACCGGGTTTACGCCATTGGCCATGCCCACGGCGCGCATACCACGCGGCGAGCCCACGTCGGCCGCGATGCCGGCGTAGCTGCGCACGCTGCCGCGCGGGATGTTTCGCAACGCGTTCCACACGCGCACCTGGAAGTCGGTTCCGCGGAGATCGACCGGAAGCTGCACGGGGTCGACGTTCTCACCGGCCGCAAAAGCCAGCAGGACGCTGCGATAGGGATCGGGGACCTCTGCGAAGGGGGGCGCCTCGATGCCACGGTCCATCATGTCGGCCGCCAGCTCGTCCTGCGAGCGCGAGGGCAAGGCGAGCATCAGCAGGCCACGTTCGCCCCACACCAGGCTGACGTCACCGATGCCGGGCAGCAGCAACGTGCCCTGCCAGAGGCCGTCGCTTCGCGCCTCCTGTCCGGAAGTGTTAGCGTCGTCGAACATGCGCGGGTCGCTCACGGCTGTTACTTTGCTCTTCCTCGGCGCTTCATGCATCCCGAGCTACCGGATGGTGCACGATGGCAATCTGTACTTCGAGCGCTGTTATGGTGCCGATTTCGACCGCCAAGTGGACGCCACCAAAAGAGAAGAATGCTGGCAGGCCTGGCTTGGGCACTACACGCGCCATCAGCCTGCCCACCGGGTGGACTACGCCATGCGGCGCATCGAGGCGCTGCAGAACGGCGAGCCCATGCCCACCCTGCCCGGCCTGGCGGGCGCCAGCGGCAACCAGGTGCCCGTCGACCCGGGCCTGAGCACTCTGGTGGGAGGCGGAGCGCCACGACTGGCCGCCGTCAGCCAGGATGCCGATGCCGGCACGCTCTCCAGCGAGATCCCCAACGGCTGCCTCGAGGCCTGCAACACCTTCGACAGCCAGTGCGTGTCCGAGTGCCCCAGCCGCAACGTGAACTGTCGCAACGGCTGCACACGAGAGCGGGCGATCTGCCTGGGCGGCTGCCACTGAGCTTTGCAAGCCCGTATTTACCCGAAGAACCCTGCATAAAACACGCGTTCTGTTCACGCAGATGTAAGGGCTCGCGGCGAGATGTAAAAGATTGTCAGTGGGGCGGATCGGTGCGGGCGGCAGGGATCTGCTGCATGCCATAGTCCGCGCGATGCGGCCCCAACTGGGGCTGCCGCGGACTTCTCGCTCCCACCGCCCGAGGGCGTGCTCCTTTTTTGCTCCCACCGCCCGAGGGCGTGCTTCTTTTTTGCTCCCACCGCCCGAGGGCGTGCTTCGACACCCACGCATGCTGACGATTCCAAACATCCTCATCGCGTTCGCTGCCATCTCGGTCGGCCTGTACTTCGTCGGGGTGGTCGCGGCTCTCGTCCACATCCGCAGCCGGGACGGCAGCCCCAGCATCCCGGCCGACGCACCGCTGCCCGCGATCAGCCTGCTGAAGCCGATCAAGGGACTCGAGGAGAACCTCGAGAAATGCGTGCGCAGCTTTTTCGAGCAGGATTACCCGGGCGAAATCGAGATCGTGTTCGCCAGCGCGTACCGAGATGACGCCGGCATTCAGGTCGCGCGTCGCGTGGCCAGGGACTACCCGGGCGTGCGCGCGCGCTTCGTCATGACCGACGAGAACTGGGGGCTGAACCCCAAGGTCAGCAATTTGCAGGGCGCTCTGCAGGCGGCAAGCCACGACCTGGTGCTACAGACCGACGCCAATGTGTGGGCCCCGCGCGACTACGTTCGCAGCGTCGTGCGCGAGCTGCTGGCCAACGACGCCTCGCTGCTTTCCAGCCTGGTGTGTGGCGTGGGCGAGCGCTCCATCGGCGCCGCCATGGAGAACCTGCAGCTG
>Ga0105048_10019715_pt1 | contig 10323 bp, 4 predicted proteins | sample MAT05_FD_78382 | JGI IMG/M metagenome (GOLD analysis project Ga0105048, IMG submission 78382) | Freshwater microbial communities from Lake Fryxell liftoff mats and glacier meltwater in Antarctica - MAT-05 | ecosystem: Environmental > Aquatic > Freshwater > Ice > Liftoff microbial mat | place...
CTTTTTGGAATAATCGAATACGACACAAAGAATATAAATAATGAATACATTCAAGGCATAACTCTTGAAATTAACAAATTTAAAAAATTTATAGAGAGTTACGAAGGTGAATATATTTTGAATATAATACAGGAAAAATACCCAACTGAATTTGCTAGAATAGATATTATTGAGCAAGCATTCATAATAGCAATATGGGAATCCAAATTAGTATCTGAAGTGCTGGATTCAATTACTGTAGCTATAAATATACTTATCAAGATTTACAACCTACAATTATTTAAAGACTTAAAGCAATTTACCTTACTTGCTAGAGCCCTAGATTCTGATTCTGAAGAGATACTCAAGATATCTGATTATTCATCATATCTGAATATGGCACATTACCCATTAAAGCCCGTATTAACACAATTATCCAAAACATATTCTAACCTTATCAAAGAAGTTGAGCAGACTAATAATATTCAAGACTATCTAAATCAAATTAAAAACATTAGTGAATCTAACTCCTTTATTAAAGGTTTAGATCTTTTAGGTAGAGAATTTTGTGAAGATCTTTTTAACCTTACCGTATTAACAGAGTATCTTAAAGGCAATAAGACGTATAATAATTACTTTATTCTAAATGCTAACAAAATTTCATTTGAAGATATTGCTACTGAACTTGATAAATTTCAGTTAATAATTAAACCAGAGGTAGATACCCAATCAACACCTGAGGATATATTAAATACACTTGTAGGTTACTCAGTTATCAATAAGGATGTCCCTCCAATAATTGGATACATACTAGCACGTATACTAAATCTAGAGGTTCTTTTGAATCAACTTGAACTAGATTTAAAGTTTTTTACTGATAAGTACGAGGAATTTAAAAAACTATTTAATATATTCTTCCTACCTATTTATTTGGCTTTTGGTAATGACTTTCCATCTTTCTTTTCGACTAAAACTAATCATATAACTCTTTTAACAGATAGGTTAAATACTTTTAATAATATTATTACTAAATTACTAAATATGAGTGATGATGAATACACTAAGTTAATTTCTGTAAAAAATGAACAGCTCGCTAAAATTGCTAAGAGGGAGTACCCGCTTAGACAAGATCCTTTAGATCATCTCGGGGTCATTTCAAGTATTTTTACAGTTGCGGGATCTTTGAAATTGGGGCTTGAAGAGCCTAAAGATTTGACCGAAACTGATGACCAAATATTCAATATATTTGAATTAATATGCAATTTAGCTGATGAGGTTTGTTATGCTTATAATTTATTTGCTATAGATGAAAAGGATAAAATACAAATGACTGATGATGAATCTAGTGATGCTGCATCAAAATATAATTATTTAATGGAATTATTTTCTAAGCTAGGATTAATATTTTTATCAGATACAGAGGGTAGGATTTATTTATCTCAAGGATATATTAATGTAACTGAAGAATACTTATTTGGATGGAATATATAGTTTAATTACTCAGATTAGCTTAAACTAATTTTACTATAATTCTAAACCCTGGTGTTGTTAAACCATTGGTAGCATTACCAACTCTAAATGATCTTCTATCTGTTTGCAAAGCTCTATCTAATGCTAATTCTCCATCATCACCTACATTAGGAGTACCATTTTCAGAAAGCTCAAAAGAAGCTGGTGCTACACCTACAGGAGCTGCTGCGACTCCACCTACCGCAGCCAAAGCAGCTGCTCTGGCTGCGGCACTAGGCAATGGTGTTGAAAACAAATCATAAGCATTCAGTGCTATTACAGATACGTTGAGTTCATACCTATTATTAAATACGTCTCTAGTTATTGTTCTTCCTGCTCCTATTCTTAACTGTATATTGTTAGATGGAACAGTTTGAGCTGCTCCGTCAGTAGATTCCATGTAACCAGATGTAGCAGAAAAAGCGCCTATAGCGCTTGTAGGAAGAGGTAGCACTGTCCGTGGAAACAAGGTAGGTGAATTTGCTAAACGGTTAACTGGGGAAGCATAAGCACTCCATTGACTATTTACCTCAGTTATCAATTCTGCACCACCTGCTAAAAAATTTGCGGCATATGTATGTACCCCTCTTTGTTCAGTAGTTGTACCTATAAAAATACTCATTGGAGGGAATAATTTTGCTTCACCTTTGGCTTGAATTACTAATTTAACTGTACCTAAATTATATTCTGTGCTTACCGCAGGTCGGGTAACAGTATTGCCAGCGATTAGTGCTCCACCTCCAGCTAATATTGCTCTAATCCTACTGACAGGGATTATTAATTCATTACCTGTCACTTCAAGTGTTGGAGCTTTGTCAGCTTCACCAGGGAAACCAACACCTGAGCCTCCAAATTCACCAAAGGTATCAACTGCTGATAATCGAGCCTGTGCATACGCCATACCTGCTGTGTTTCCTGATTGCTTAGCTCTGGCAAATATGTCTTCCCATTTCTGCTTGTCTGCCAATAATCTCTGCCTTCTTCTTGATTTAGCTGAATTTGAATCTACCCCAGGAGTTATACCTCTAGCTCTATCCATAGTATCTTCAATAGCTGCAGCACCTCTACCTACAGCAAAAACTCCATTTCTAGCTAATCTACCCCCAGCAATAGCACCCCTTGCACCTAGTGCAGGAGCTGATCGGAATGTTACTTTAGCACTATCTTTTAATGCATCAATTGGAGTAGTAATAAATGCTGGAATACCTATATTTCCACCCAATGCTTTATCAATATCATCTAAAGTTTTTGGTATTGAAAAATATACACCTAAGCCTACAATTCCAAATAAGATATCAGTAAAGCTTTGTGAAGAACTAGTAGGGATAGATTCAAAAATACTTTTTAAACCTAACAAAGGTGGTATAAAAATACCCCTCTGGAAATTAGGTAACTGTTCATTTAAAACTCCACTTGTAAAAACATAAGTTACAATAAACATTAAATACGTCACAATATACATAGCAGATGCCGACCCCATCAGCTTTATATAATTCATTACCGCTTTTGTACTATTACCAGGAACAGCAACCGAGGCGAAAATAAAAGGAGCAGCAACAGGTGCTAATATAAGAGTAATATACTTTTTTAATAATCTCCATGCAATTTTGATACCTATCCACACCATCATAAGACTAACTATTGCATTAATAATTTCACCAAACCAATATGCTGCAGTACGGGGTTGGCCAGAAATAGATGGACCAGCTAAAAAATCTAAAACCCTTCTTATAATATCCATTACAATAAAGCTATTAATTCCGTTACCATCAATTGCAGTACCTGTTCCAGTGACATTAGAATTTGCCACACCCTGAACCTGATCACTTACATCGACAATATCTCTAAAATTCCAAACATTTATTCTCTCATCATCAACGTACAAACCTCTATCACAAGGGTCATCTGTTGTACCTGTACTTTGTGTTGCAGGATCTGCACAACCCGGATTATTCGCTCTGAGATTATATAATTCCCTTGCAGGAGCCCCTGGTGCAAAAAAGAATGAATGGACAACATTAGTACCTACAGCTATCGCATCAATAAATACTCCTGAGATGGCGTAACTTAATGGTACAAGAATCATAGCCATTGCTATGCTTGGAATAGCATTTTGAATTTGTACAGTCTCTTTACCACCAATTTTTTGCTGGAATACAATTGAGAAAGCAATACCTATAATTATTAATATTAAAAAACCGTATACTATATTGACAGACCAACCCCAAAAGGTTTGTATTGGTTGTAACAAATCTGATCCGGTTCCTGGAAAGTATGGTGCTGGTTCAGCAGCACTCACACGGCCAGTAAGAGCAAAAACTTTATCTTGCAAATAATCTTGAGTACTTAAAGGTCTCTGTTCAAGAAGTGTGTTGTTAAAACCTGCCATATAATTTAAAGCTCCTTGATTTTGATTTGTTTTGTACAAAGCACCCAAAGTCCCTGAAACATAACCACAAACATAATTACCAAATGTTGCTGTACCAGCAAATAAGGTTTGAACAGTATCGATTGACACACCAAATGCATTGGGTGCCAAAAATGTACCTGCTTGGCTACCGTCTGTAGGTACGCAATCATCTCTAAGTCCATTACCAGGTGTGAAAAATCCGAATTGCCCTTGGCTATATGAAGTTTCTAGCAATGGTGCTGCTTTTGTATTTGGAATAGGTATGGAAATGAATGCAAAAAATGCTATAAAAGCAATAAAAATATTTATGTAAAGTCTTTTTATTTTCAACACAAAAATAGTATATATCATACAAATATCCATAGCAATATCTAAGTATAATTTGCAGTGGATCAGTTTTGAGTTTAAGAGTTTAGTTCAGCTCAAGAATTTCTATGAAATATAAACGACTGATTTAGCTTATCTAAAACTGTGCAAAAGGCGGCTTCAACAATAATTATGATGCCACAGGCAAGGGTAATATATAATTTCAATTTTTTGTAAAATTTAATAATAAGATTATAGTAAATTAGTTACTCTGAAAAAAAGCACAAAAAATACACAAAAATGTGCTTTTTTTCAGAGTACTCGATTAGATGGTAGTACAGTATTTGGTCTTTTTTCATAATACTAGATTCGATGGCAACCTCATCTTGAGTATATTTTCTTAACATTTAATAAGTTGTTTAACGTGAGTTTTTTTAGTCTGATTAATTGTATGGTAGTCTTGTTTGAAGTAATTTTTACGATTATTTGATTAATAAATAGCTGCATCGTGATTGTATTTTAAGTTAAAGTCTAACTATGTGTTAACTTATACAATTAACAATTTGGACTAATTTGCGTCATTTTTAAAGAAAAAACAATATAAGCATAGTTACAACATCTTAATTTCAATGTAAAATTATAATGTGAAAATATATACAAAAACTGGAGACAAAGGCGAAACTGGAATTATTGGCAAACGATTAAGTAAAAGCTCCAAGTTAATAGACACAATAGGTACTTTAGACGAGCTAAATGCATCAATCGGAATCGCCTTAATAAAATTGCAAATTGCCGATTTTAAAAAAGAGATTGAAACTCTTATATATATACAAAACTCAATCTTTGATTTAGGCGCAGTTTTAGCCAATGGAAAAACAGAACGGGATTTCTCAAAACTTATTACTAAGATTGAAAAGAACATAGATAATATGGATGCAAAATTGCCAAAGCTTCAGAATTTTATATTACCTGGCGGCTCAGAAGCTTCAGCTTACATACATTTAAGTCGAACAATATGCAGGAGAGCAGAGAGATACTTAGTTGATCTTTTAGATAATATAGATTTTAATTATAGAATCTTACCTAATCATTTAAAATTTATAAATCGCCTATCCGATTACCTATTTATCCTTGCAAGATATACGAATTTCAAGTTAGGATGTGAAGACATTCTCTGGAATAATAATAAATAAATAATTGACATATATTCAGCATGGATCAAAAAAAGTTTAAAGGGTTGTCATCAGAAGTAGTTAAACAAAAGAGAGGCTTAGGCCTCTCAAACGATGTTATTGATACTTATACACCTTCAATAAGCAGGATATTAATACGAAATATCTTTAGCTTAATAAATATAATCCTAATACCTTTGATGACCGTATTATGGATATTCGGCTTGAGAAGTGAGGTCTTAGCATTCAGCTCATTTGCAATAATCAATACTGTAGTATCATTCTTAGATGAACTTCGAGCAAAAAAACAATTAGACAAATTAAAATCAGAGTTCCAACAAACAGCAACAGTGATCAGAGATGGCATAGAAGAGAGTATTCCGTTGGCCGAAATTGTAGAGGGAGATATTATTATTGCCAAAGAGGGTGAAGGGATTGTTGTTGACGGAGAATTGCTTAGCGCATACTATTTACAATTAGATGAGTCAGCCCTAACAGGTGAATCTAGCTATGTTGCAAGAGATAAAGGTGAAATTATTAAATCAGGTAGCTATATAGTAACAGGAAACTGTATATATAGAGCAGATAGCATTGGGAAAAATAACTATCTTAATAAGTTAGGTAAAGAAGCACTTTCATACTCAGAAAAAAGAAGTTCTATTCAAATAAATGGGGATAAATTGATACTCGCACTAATCATTTCTTGCATAGCTTTGGGCGTATTAAACTTTGCTCTAGCAAAAGCGGAGATTCCTTTAGAAGATAAATTATTAAGCTTAACGACAATTGTAGTTTTAATAATCCCCCAAACATTAATATTTTTATTCACCTTAACTTTCACAATTTCAATTATCAAGTTGTATAGACTAGGAGTTTTAATTCAAAAGGGTGGAAGTATTGAGGAATTATCTAAAATTGAAGTTATTTGTTTTGATAAAACTGGGACTATAACAACAAATAATATGTTCTTAAAAGATATTAAGTACTGGAATACTTCTAAAGAGGAATTTGGCAAATTGTATAACTCAGTTCAAGATAAAATTGTAAGCGTAAATAAAACTCAGTCGATTTTAAATGAATATTTTAAAGAATCAGAAAAGCTAGAAATAAGTAATTTCGATCAAGTTCCGTTCACATCAAAAAATAAATTCAGCTTAGTTAAAGGCAAAGTTGAGGGTAAAGAATTTACATTAGAATTTGGTGCATTAAGTATTTTACAAGATAAACTCGACAAGAAAGTTATTAAAGAAGTGTCCGAATATGTCGAAGCTTCTGAACATGAAGGAGATAGAGTTTTAGTTGGGTTACTTTTTGATGAATCAAATATAGGCTTAGCAAATACAAGCAAGTTAATCGTTTTCAGAATTGAAGAGGAACTTAATTTAGGCATTAAAGACATCTTCGAAAAACTCAAAGAGCAGAGTATAGATATCAAAATTATTTCTGGTGATAGTCTCATATCAGTTCAAAAGATTTTGAAAAAACTAAATATCGATTCTAGTAAAGCGGTAGACTTATCAAAAGTAGCCGAAAAAGATTTAGACGAGGTAATCTTGAATAATAATATATTTACACGTGCCAAACCTGAAGATAAGTTAAAAATTATTAATAAGCTTAAAGCTAACGGGTTAAAAATTGCTATGGTTGGAGACGGGATTAATGACGTTCTTGCACTCAAAGCATCAGATGTCGCAATTGCTATGGAACATGGTTCTAAAATTGCAAGAGAGGTGTCAGATATAGTTTTACTAAATAATGATTACTCTAAGATTCCACAGATATTTTTTGAAGGGGAGAATATTGTATATAACTTAAAATTATCAACTAAGCTATTTTTAGTTAAATCAACTTTTACAATATTTCTAGCTCTCTTTTTCACTTTACAAAGAGAAACTATCCCTATAAATCCTGCCTCAGTTTTAATATTTAGCTTTTTAGGCACCAGTGCTCCAAGTTATGTAATTATATTTACACGTCAGTTGGTTAAAAATAAAACTCCATTTTTTAAAGATATTTTATCGAGTACTGTTCCAGATGGTATTATTTTTGGGACTTTGTTTCTGTTATTTTTCTTTATTAATAGAGGAGCGTATTCTAGAGAGCAGATTAATTCAGGGCTAATTATATTAACTCTATCTATAAGCATTATATACTCACTGATTTTAGTTTGGGAATCAAAAAAGTTAAGTAACCTTCCATTGTCTATATTTATATATGTAGTGCTAATGGGAGTTGGTGTTTTCCAAACTATTTTACCAATGACTCAATATTATTACTTACCTCATATACTTTTGGCTTTAGCTATAATGTTAATAGGTTCATTAATTATATTTGTTGCCTTGGCTAAAGTTTTAAAGAAAAGGAGTTTGAAGTGGATACTTATTAGATTATTAATTTCTGTGATTTGGATTCCTGCCGTTTGGGTTTTTCCGTTTAATGATTATTACAGTCTTACAAATTTATCAGTAGACTTTATACCATTAATTGCTATATTCTCAGTGGTGTCATTTATTTTATTAATTGTTAGTAGCAAATTATTTCACTCAAAAGTTAATTAAATTTTATGGCCGGTATTTTGACAATGCTTACTGAATTTATTATTAACCTTGTTTCATCATTAGGTTATTTAGGACTATATTTAGCAATGTTAATTGAGGCTACAAGCCTGCCAATTCCTTCGGAAATCATCATGGGTGTTGCAGGATTTTTAGTTTACAAAGGTGAAATGAATTTATTTTTAGCTGCTTTTTTTGCAGCTTTAGGAAATATTACTGGCTCAACCTTAATTTATTTTATCGGTGCAAAAGGTGGTAGGCCTATTATTAAGAAATATGGTAAATATTTAGATTTTACTGAAGAGAAATTTGATAAAGTAGATGCTTGGTTTAATGGGTATGGAAACAAGATTATTTTCTTTTCACAACTTTTGCCAATTGTGCGTACCTTTATTTCTTTACCAGCTGGGATTTTAAAAGTTAATTTCCCAAGGTTTATGGCCTATACCTTTGTAGGTTCATTTATTTGGTGCTTGGGACTGACTTGGGTCTCATCTTTGCTAGGTGCCGAATGGGAGAAGCTTTCAGATTATTTAAAGCAGTTTGAGGTTGTAGTAATTATTGGAATTCTTGCGCTAATCGCTTATTTTGTTCTTAAAAGAATTTATAAATGGAGAAAAAACAGATTGAATATTGATAAATAATTTTCAATCAATCGCTTCAAGAATTAATGTAGTAATTGTCTAATTTTGTGCATAATTTTAATTAGCTCAAATCTATTCTTTCCAGCAATTTTCATATCACCTAGGTGATTAAGCTTATTCAGTATAGAAATTTCTGAAGGGGAATCTTCTTTTTCTATATCTCGCAAGACTAAAAGTCTGAAATATTCAGTATAAGATATACCTTTTTTTTGATACAACGAGAGACTTATCGTATAAATCTATTCTGATAAGAATATTATTACGTACTGTTTTCAAGATTTTGTTGTTGCTCATAATCTGTACTAATGAATAAATTAAATACCTCGACCTTCTTACGGATTTATACAAGCACTATTATATTTTAATGCTAAATTGGACAACTATTACTTTAATCCAAAAATCAATGTAGCTTGGAGTCCAGTTAATCAAACCATTCTTTAATTTGGCAGTCTCTAAAATCTTTTCTCACTAAACTTAACGACTAACACGATGCTCTAACAAATTTTAGTTCTCTTACTCCACAACCCAACTAGGCACCAAATCTTAGCCTAGCTCATATCGATACAAACCAATACTAAAAGTATTAGCTAAGTCAAAACCCAATTTGGCACAATCTAAGCTGAGCTAGATCTTTCGCTAACCAGTTACAAAAAGATTGCACTAATGCACAACCTATCTTGCTAGCGAAATTAAGCCTGATCATCTAAACCCTTAATTGGGCACTCCGGTAAAGAGCACATGTTTGTGTATTATTTGTGTATTTTGTGTGCTTATTTTCAGAGCATTCATAATGATATAGTCATTTCCTAACAAAAACTTGTTAACTCAATATTTTAATTAAATTTTATCGTGCTGTTACTACAAAACATCACTATGAGGGTTTTAGTCTAAAATTCTTAATATGCTTAAAGTTATTGATGGACTTAAACTTTTACGCTATTTCATTTATATTTAAACATTAGAAGTTAAAAGACGTGAAAGAACCTGTAACTAAGAATCAGCATAATTGACATACATAGCATCTTAAAGCATTTGTTAATTTGGAAGAGTCATTGAGCAAATTATTATTAGCCAATATATTTTACTTGATTTATAATAGTATCTAGTCAAAATAAAATTAGGAAGTAACCGTTTCAAGTCTTAAAAAGATTTAAGGTTAATCATTGTAATTGATATTTTGACAACTTTAATTAAACAACATACAAATTTAGTACTTTAAACCATCATGAATGAACGCTGTTTTAAAGTTTAAAATAAGTTTTTAAATTAATAAATAATATTATGAAAATCATAGATTCATGGGTAGATGAAAATTATAATAGTACAAACAAACTTTATGAGTTTGAAAATAGACTTAAGTTTCTACACGTAATTAAAGACGGGATAAAAGATTTCAATATTCAAGTAGTTATTAAAGCAGGTAGCTCTTTTGAAGATAGCCTTAAAGTACCAAGAGGAACTGCACATTTTTTAGAGCATATGTTTTTAAAACCAAATAAAGTCTTTAAAGACCTTAAAGCCATGGATGACTTTACTAATGGAAGCTCAACAAAAGCCATAGTCTTTTGTAACGCAAAGACTTCAATGAAATTTATAAATTTCTTTACTTATGGACATGAAAATGGGGCATTAAGAATGGTTGAATATCTAAAATACATCCTAGATTACCCTTTTGAAAGATTTCAAGAATTTATCGAAAATGAAAGAGGCGTTATTAAGTCCGAATTAAAACGTGGATATATAAAGGA
>Ga0105048_10019721_pt1 | contig 10322 bp, 6 predicted proteins | sample MAT05_FD_78382 | JGI IMG/M metagenome (GOLD analysis project Ga0105048, IMG submission 78382) | Freshwater microbial communities from Lake Fryxell liftoff mats and glacier meltwater in Antarctica - MAT-05 | ecosystem: Environmental > Aquatic > Freshwater > Ice > Liftoff microbial mat | place...
AAGGAGCCACGCCGGTTCTACCCGCAGCGAGAGCTGGCCGCGCACGTGATTGGCGTGGTGGGCACCGACTCGCACGGTCTCGATGGGCTCGAGCTGGCCTTCGAAGACGAGCTGTCGGGCGACCGGGTGAAGCGCGAGGGGTTTCGCGACGCCAAGGGCCGCAAGCTGATGACCAACGGGCTCGAAGATCAGATCGCCAAGCAGGGCGCGACGGTGACGCTCACCATCGACCGCCAGCTGCAGTACGTGACCGAACGGGCGCTGCTCAAAGCGGTTGAAGATGCCAAGGCCCTCAGCGGCATGGCGGTGATGCTCGACCCGAAGACGGGCGAGATTCTCGCGCTGGCCAACGCGCCGCGGTTCAACCCCAACTCGCCCCAGGGCACTGCTCCGAGCACCTTTCGCAATCGGGCAGTCACCGACACCTTCGAGCCCGGCTCGACCTTCAAGGCCTTTGTCATCGCCAGCGCGCTCGACAGCGGTGCGATTACCCAAGACACCGAGTTCGACGGCGAGAACGGCGCGATGGTGATCGGCCGGCACGTGATTCACGACACGCACCCGCACGGGTTGCTCAAGCCGCAGCAGATTCTGCAGGTCTCGAGCAACATCTGCGCGGCGAAGGTGGCGGCGAAGATGGGCCGCGAAAAGCTGGTCAAGAGCTACCAAGACTTCGGCTTCGGCGAGCGCTTCGGCCTCGGGCTGCCCGGCGAAGGCCGTGGCGTGGTGCCGTACCCCAAAGCCGAGGTGCAGCTGGCGACGGAGGCCTTTGGTCAGGGGCTCACCGCGACCTCCCTGCAGATGGCGGCGGCCTATGCGGCGTTGGCGAACAATGGCGTGCTGATGAAGCCCTACCTGGTCTCGAAGGTGGTCGACCCCGACGGGGTGGTGCTGCTCGAGAACAAACCCATCGAGCTGCGGCGGGTGGTCTCTGCCAAGAGCGCCCGCGCGGTGGTGGCGATGCTCGAGACGGTAGTCGAGAAGGGTGGCACCGCCCCCAAAGCGCGGATGGACGAGTACCGCGTGGCGGGCAAGACCGGCACCGCTCAGAAGGCCGACCCGGTGGCGCGCGGGTACAGCAAAGAACGGGTGGTCAGCTTCGCGGGCATGGTGCCAGCCGAGAACCCCCGGGTGGTCATCTTCGTGGTGATTGACGAGCCCAAGCCGGGCTTCGACGGAGGCGCGGCTGCCGGCCCCGCTTTTAAGGAGATTGCGTCAGCGGCGATGCCATATTTGGCGGTACCTCCATCGCGGGCGGCTCCAGTCATACCGCTCTCACCGGCGGCGGTTGCAGCGGCGGCGGCGGCGGCGAAGAGGGCAGAAAAAATCGCAGAGAAGAACGCGCTGGCCATCGAAGGGGTGGGTGACGCAGTCATCGACGACGCAGTAACGGGAGACGCGGTGCGAGTGCCCAACGTGGCCGGGTTGGCTGGCCGAACGGCGATCGCCCAAGTGTTGAGTGCGGCCCTCGAGCCGCGGCTGAGTGGTAGCGGGCGGGTGGTCGCGCAACACCCGGCGCCGGGAAGTCTTGTCGAGAAGGGCAGTCGCATCAGCTTGGAGCTGGCAGGCAATTTGCCCTCTTCATCACCTTGACGGTCGCGACCTCGCGGCCAGGAAGACACAGTCATGAAGCTCACTGAGCTGCTCGCAGGCGTAGGCACCGAGCCGGTTGCATCGTCGAAGGCAAAGGCCGACGTCACCGGGTTGTGCGCCGATTCGCGAAAAGTCAAAGCGGGCGATTTGTTCATCGCTCTGCAAGGAGGTAAGGCCGACGGCGCGAACTACGCGCAAGAGGCGGTACAGAAGGGTGCGGTGGCGGTGCTCTCTGAGAAGCCACTGCCCGGCCTGGGTGTGCCGGTGTTCATCACCTCAGGCACCCGCAAGGCGCTGGGCTTCATCGCCGGCAATTTCTACGGCAACCCGGCGCGCGAGCTCGTGCTGCTGGGCGTCACCGGCACCAACGGCAAGACCACCACGGCCTGGCTGGTCGACTCAATCTGCACGGCGGGCGGCGCAGCGGTCGGCGTATTCGGCACCATCGAGGTGCGCTGGCCGGGCGTGAAGCGCGTGCCGACTCACACCACGCCTGACCCCATCGAGCTGCACAAGACGATGCGCGAGATGCTCGACTCGGGCGTCGACACGGTGGTGATGGAGGTCAGCAGCCATGCCATCACCCAGGACCGCATTCACGGTCTGACCTTTCGCGCCGCGGGGTTCACCAACCTCTCGCGCGATCACCTCGACTACCACAAAGACATGGAGGCCTACTTTCAGGCCAAGCGTCGGCTCTTCACCGAGAACTTGTCTCCGGGCGGCGTGGCGGTGGTCAACGGCGACGATACCTATACCAACCGCATCTACAGCGAGATGCGGCAGCTCAAGCGCACGGCGTGGAAGTTCTCGCGCTTCGGCAACGCAGAGATCTCGGCAGCGGGCACTGAGCTGACGGTCAACGGCATCAAGGCGACCCTGAAGACGCCCGCGGGCGACATCGCGGTAAAGAGCTCGCTGGTCGGCGCGCACAACCTCGACAACATTCTGACCGCCGCGGGCATCGCGCTCGGCTTCGGCGCGGGTCGCAAAGACGTGGTCGAGGGCATCGAGCGGCTCAAGCGCGTGCCGGGGAGAATGGACAAGATCGACGGCAAGGGCATCAACGTGCTGGTCGACTACGCCCACACCGACGACGCGCTGGCCAAGGCGATGGAGTCGGCCCGCGGCATCACCAAGAACAAGCTGTTCGTGGTCTTCGGCTGTGGCGGCGAGCGCGATACCGGCAAGCGCCCGTTGATGGGTGAGATCGCCGCGACCGCCGACCTGCCGATCGTCACCTCCGACAACCCGCGCGGTGAAGACCCTGACGAGATCATCGCCGAGATTCTGCCCGGCCTCGAGAAGGGCGGCATGCGTCGCATGAGCCCCGCCAAGGCGCGCACCGGTGACCGCGGCTACATCGTGGAGGCCGATCGCGCGGCGGCCATCGCCCTGGCCATCTCGCTCGCCAAAGAGGGCGACACGGTGCTCATCGCTGGCAAGGGCCACGAGGGCTATCAGGAGCAGGGTGGCGAGAAGAAACCCTTCGACGACCTGGCAGAGGCTCGCAAGGCACTCGGCTCATAGCCATGGCGATTCGGCTCTCCGACCAGCAGGTGGTTGAAGCAACGGGCGGGGAGCGTGCCCGCGTCGGCGCGCGCGCGTCATTCGGAGCGGTGTGCACCGACAGCCGGTCGGTGACCGCGGGCTCGTTGTTCGTCGCGCTCAAAGGCGAGCGGTTCGATGCGCACGATTTCTTGAAGCAGGCCGTGGCTCAGGGCGCCGCGGGCGTGGTGGTGCAGAAGGGCCGTTGGGCCGAGTTCGATGTGCCCGACATCGCCGTCTACGAAGTGCCTGACACGCTGCACGCGCTGGGCAGGCTGGCCCGATTTCATCGAGACCGGTTCAAGCTGCCGGTGGGAGCGGTGACCGGCTCGAACGGCAAGACCACCACCAAAGAGCTGATCGCCGCGATTCTCGAGACCCGCGGGCCGGCGCTAAAGACACAAGGCAACCTGAACAACGAGATCGGCGTGCCGCTGACCCTGTTCAACCTCGAGCCAAAGCACGTGGCAGCGATCATCGAGATGGGCATGAACCACATGGGCGAGATCGCGCGGCTGACTGAGATCGCCCGCCCGCACGCCGGCCTGGTGACCACCGTGCAGCCCGCACATCTCGAGAGCCTCGGCAGCATCGAGAACGTCGCCAAGGCCAAGGGTGAGCTGTTCTGGGGGTTGGGCCCCACCGCGACCGCGGTCGTCAACGTCGATGACCCGCATGTGGTGGCGCACTCGCGAGGGTTGGCGGCGCGAGCGCTGACCTACGGCCGCGCTGAATCAGCTGAGGTGCGGTTGACGGCGTTCGAGAGCACCGGTCGCAGCGGGCTCTCGCTTGAGATCTCGTTTCTGGGCGTGAAGTACTCCATCGCCTTGCAGTTGATCGGCGATCACAACGCGATGAATGCCACCGGGGCCTTTGCGATGGGCATTGCGCTGGGCTACCCGCCTGAAGCGTGTGTGGTGGGCCTCGAGTCGGCGCGCCCGCACGCACGGCGTCTGCAGATCATCGATGGGCTCAACGGGGTGACCGTGATCGATGACTGTTACAACGCGAACCCCTCGTCGATGACCGCGGCGCTGCAGACACTCAAGGGTCTGGCCGATGCTGGCCGCGCAGTTGCTGTGATTGGCGACATGCTCGAGCTGGGTACAGATGAAACGGCGGCGCATCAACGGTTGGTGGCGCAGGCCAAGGCCAATGCCACGGTGGTCGCGTTCTTCGGCCCTCGAACCCGGGCCGCCAATGGTGACGATGGGTTCGTCGACATCGAGGCGCTCAAGACATTTCTGGCCGGCGAGCTCAAGAGCGGAGACACGGTGTTGGTGAAGGGCAGCCGGGGCATGAGGCTCGAGCGGGTCGTCGAAGCGCTCACCGGCAGCGCGCCGAGTGGAGCGCACTGACCATGCTCTATCTGCTCTACGAGTGGCTCAAAGATGGCGACGCGGGCAAGTGGCTCAACTTCTTGCGCTACCCGACCTTTCGCATCATCGCCGGCGGCGTCTCGTCGCTGGTGATCGGCATGGTCTTCGGGCCCGCGTTGATCGAGCGCTTGCGACTCGCGCAGCACGGCCAGAGCAACGTGCGCGAAGACACGCCCGAGTCGCACCAGAAGAAGAAGGGCACTCCCACGCTCGGCGGCTCGCTGATTTTGCTCGGCATCTTCATGGGCACGATTCTCTTCGCTGACTTGAGCTCACGGGTGGTGTGGGTCGCGCTGTTGATGACCTTCGGCTACGGCTTCACCGGGTTTCTCGACGATTACCTGAAGCTGTCGAAGAAGAACTCGAAGGGTCTGCCGGGGCGCATCAAGCTGATTCTGCAGACGGTGTTCTTCTTGATCAGCGTCTTCGGCTTGCTCTGCACCTGGGAAAACGGCCCGCACCTGCTGATCGAGACCAAGCTCACCATTCCTTTCGTGCCGACCAAGTGGCTCAACCCCGACCTGGGGTGGCTGTACGTGCTCTTCGCCTGGGTGGTGGTGGTGGGTACCTCAAACGCGGTGAACCTCACCGACGGGCTCGACGGTCTGGCCATCGCGCCAACGATGATCTCGGCGTTGGTGTTCACGGTGCTCTGTTACGTGGCCGGCACCTCGGTGGAGATCGCCGACTACGGCACGGTGAACGGCGTGCGACAGATGGTCGGCATACCGGTGCACCAGTACCTCGGGGTAGCGAGCGTGCAGGGTGGGGCCGAACTGGCGGTGTTCTGCGCGTCGATCGTCGGCGCGGGCATCAGTTTCTTGTGGTTCAACGCCTACCCGGCGAGCGTCTTCATGGGCGATGTCGGCTCTCTCGCGCTCGGCGGGGCCCTCGGCACCGTCGCGATGCTCAGCAAGAACGAGATCGTCAGCGCTGTGATTCACGGCGTATTTCTGGCCGAGATCATGTCGGTGATGATTCAGGTGGTCAGCTTCAAGACCACCGGCAAGCGCATCTTCAAGATGGCGCCGCTGCATCACCATTTCGAAAAAGCCGGCATGTCAGAGACGAAGATCGTCATTCGTTTCTGGATCGTCTCGGTGCTCCTGGGAGGCGTCGCGCTCGCGTCGCTCAAACTGCGATGAGCTCCAAGATCCTGAAGGGCAAACGCTTCGTGGTGGTCGGCCTGGGCAAGAGCGGCCTCGGTGCGATCGAGCTGCTACATCGACGTGGCGCTACAGTACTCGCCCTCGACGAGAGCCCGAAGAGCTCAGTGCCCTTCCTCGGTGTGGAGCTCGCGGTCGGGTTTCCTCCTGAGTATTGGAAAGGAGCCGAAGCAGTGGTGGTGAGCCCCGGCGTGCCGCTCTCGAAACCCGAGCTGCAGGCTGCGCGCGATGCGGGCGTGCCGGTGTTCGGTGAAATCGAGCTGACCTGCCGTTTCATGCCCAAAGGCGCGGGCCCGATTCTCGCGGTCACCGGTACCAACGGCAAGAGCACCACCACCGCGTTGCTCGGCGAGCTGGTGAAGCAGCAGCACCCGAACACGTTTGTCGGCGGCAACCTGGGCACCGCGTTCTCGACCGCCTACGCCGACCCCGAGCGCGCGCCGTACGACTTTCACGTCATCGAGCTCTCGTCATTTCAGCTCGAAGGTCTCGACGCCGCCGCTCTTCTCGGCGCCGCCATCTTGAACCTGACCGCCGACCACCTCGACCGCTACCCCGACCATCGCGCGTACGGCGCGGCCAAGGCCCGCATCTTTCGCAACCAACCCGAGGCGGGCTTCGCGGTGGTGAACCTCGACGATAGCGAGGTGCTCATGCTCTCGAAGTCGGCGCACGTGCCGCTGTACGGCTTCACCCTGAGGCCACCGCCGATGAACCAGAGCTTCAAAGGGTTCGCGATGGGCGAGGCGAATAGGGTGATGCTCAGCTTCGGTGAATTCGAGCCGTTCGAGGTTCACAACCGGGCGCTGCGTGGGGCTCACAACCTGCAAAACGCGATGGCGGCGGTGCTGCTCGCGGCGCGCGCCGGCATCTCGCATGCGGCCATTCAAGCGGGGCTCAAGTCGTTCGTTGGGCTGCCGCACCGCCTCGAGTTCGTTCGCGCGCTCGACGGCGTGGAGTGGATCAACGACTCCAAGGCCACCAACGTCGAGTCGACCCTGGTCGCGCTCAACGCGTTCGACGGGCTGGTGTGGTTGATCGCCGGAGGCAAGGGCAAGGGCGCGTCGTACGAGCCACTGGTGAAAGCGGCCAAAGGCAAGGTCGACGGGGTGCTCACCATCGGCGCTGATGCGGCCACCATCGCGGCGGCGTTCAAGGGCGCGGAGATCAAGATCCTCCCCTGCAAGACACTCGAGAACGCGATCGAAAAAGCACGCTCGTTGGCCAAGTCGGGCGACACGGTGCTGCTCTCGCCGGCCTGCGCTTCGTATGACCAGTTCAACAACTTCGAGCACCGTGGCGACACCTTCAAAACGCTCGTGAGGGCCCTGTGACCACCGACTCCCGCAGACTCTCGTACGACCCCATTCTGCTCGGAGCGGTGCTGCTCCTGGTCGGCTTCGGTCTGGTGATGGTCTATTCGGCCAGCGCCATCACCGCTCAAGACAAGCTGGGCGACAGCTTTCACTACCTCAAGCGTCAGGCCACCGCGGCGGGCATCGGGTTGCTCGCCATGGTGGTGGCGATGAAGCTCGGCTATCGGCGCATGGCGCGGCTGGCCTACCCGCTACTCATCATCAGCATCGTGCTGCTCACGTTGGTGTTGATACCGGGCCTGGGCACGACTGCAGGCGGCGCGAAGCGGTGGCTCCGATTCCCCGGGGTTTCGTTGCAGCCGGCCGAGGTCGCCAAGCTGGCCTGGGTGGTCTACCTCTCGTACTCACTGGCGAAGAAGCGCGAGAAGGTGCAGAGCTTTTCGATCGGCTTCTTGCCCCACCTGGGCATCGCCGGGTTGTTGGTGGCGCTGTGCATGCTCGAGCCCGACTTCGGCAGCTCGGTGGCGTTGCTGGTGCTGATGTTCGTGATGCTCTTCGCAGCCGGCGCGAAGCTCTCGTATTTGATCGGCTCGGTGCTGGTGGCGATACCCATCGCCTACACCGCCATCGCCTCGTCGCCGTACCGCATGAAGCGCATCACCGCCTTTCTCGACCCGTGGGCCAATCGGCAGGGGTCGGGCTACCAGGTGGCCGAATCGCTGATGTCGATCGGCTCGGGCGGCATGACCGGGCTGGGCCTGGGCGACGGTCGGCAGAAGCTGTTCTTTCTGCCCGAGGCCCACACCGACTTCATCTTCAGCATCATCGGCGAAGAGCTGGGCCTGGTCGGCGTGGGTCTGCTGATCGCGCTCTATGGGGTGATCATCTGGCGGGGTCTGAAGACCGCGCTCGCGGCGCCCGAGCCGTTCGGCACCTACCTCGCGCTGGGCATCACCTCGCTGATCGCCTTTCAGGCGGTGGTGAACATGTCGGTCGCGATGGGGCTGGTGCCGACCAAGGGCCTGACCCTGCCGTTCATTTCGTACGGAGGCAGCTCTCTCATCGTGCTGATGGGCGCGGCCGGGTTGTTGTTGTCGATCAGCAGCGCTTCTGATTCGACCAGCGGCGGCAAGCGTGAGCGCACCACCTCCAAGTCGGTCAAAGCGGTCAAGCCCTCGCCCGACGTGCGCGGTGGAGTGCCCGCGTGAGAGTGCTCATCGCCGGCGGCGGCACCGGAGGCCACCTCTTCCCGGGCATTGCGCTCGCTGAGGAGGTGACCACCCGTCACCCGAAGAACGACGCGGTGTTCGTCGGCACCAATCGCGGCCTCGAGGCCCGGGTCGTGCCGCAGAACGGGTTCGTCTTCGAGGCGATACCCTCGCGGGGGCTCAAGGGCATGGGCGCGGGGAAGGTGTTTCTGGGGTTGATGCTGTTGCCGGTGAGCTTCTTGGTGGCCGCGCGACACCTGCGCAAGTATCGGCCTGACGTGGTGGTCGGCGTCGGTGGCTACTCGTCGGGGCCGGTGGTGATGGCTGCCTGGCTGATGCGAATACCCACCGCCATTCAAGAGCAGAACGCGCTGCCCGGCTTCACCAACAAGGTGCTGGGCAAGCTGGTCGACGCCGCCTTCTTGTCGTTCGAGACCAGCAAGAGCTTCTTTCGCGACGCCAAGTCGCACGTGCTGGGCAACCCGATTCGCAAGGCGCTGCTCGAGAACTTTCTTCGCTCGAAGGTGAAGCACGAGAAGTTCACCTTGTTCGTCTTCGGTGGCTCGCTCGGCGCGAAAGGGGTGAACGCGCGCATGCTCGAGGCTCTGCCGTTTCTCGAGTCGGTGAAGGCCGACCTGCGCATCGTGCACCAGGCGGGCTCGGCTGACTTCGAGCACGTGAAGCAGGGCTACGAGGGCAAAGGGTTCGAGGTCGACGTGCGCGAGTTCATCGACGACATGTCGGCGGCGTACTTGTCGTGCGACCTGGTGATCTGCCGGGCCGGCGCCACCACCCTGGCCGAGATTACCGTCTGCAAGAAGGCCTCGGTGCTGATCCCGTTTCCCTTCGCGACCGATGATCACCAGGCGGTGAATGCCAAAGCCCTGGTCGATGCGGGCGCGGCGGTGATGTTTCGCGAGGCCGAGCTGACCGGCGAGAAACTGGCCTCGGTGATCATCGAGCTCAAGAGCGAGCCCGCGCGCCTGGCGAAGATGGAGAAAGTCGCCGGCACCCTCGGGCGGCCCGAAGCGGCGCGAGAGATCGCCGATGTGCTGCAGCAGCTGTGTCTCGAGAAGTGGGGCGCGCTCACTGGGCAACCCCGGTCTTCGCCTCCACTGCGGCAGAAAGAGAAAACGCCATGATGCCTTCGCCGATCACCAGCCGGTTCAAGACGCGGCACACCGCGCGGGTTCATTTCGTGGGCATCGGCGGCATCGGCATGTCGGGCATCGCCGAGGTGCTGATCAACCTGGGCTACGCCATCTCGGGCTCCGACTTGAAAGAGTCTGACGTCACCAAGCGCCTGGTCTCGCTCGGAGCCCGCATCGCCTACGGGCATCGCGAAGAGAACGTCACCAGCGACGTCGACACCGTCGTCATCTCGAGCGCGGTGAAGAAAGACAACCCCGAGGTGGTCGCGGCCAAGCGTCGCAAGACCCCGGTCATTCCTCGCGCGGAGATGTTGGCTGAGCTGATGCGGCTCAAGTACTCGGTCGCCATCGCCGGCTCGCACGGCAAGACCACCACCACCTCGATGGTGGCCACGGTGCTCAACGCCGCGGGCCTCGACCCCACCGCGGTGGTCGGCGGCAAAGTGAACGTGCTCGGCTCGAACGCCAAGCTCGGCAAGAGCGACTTGATGGTCGTCGAGGCCGACGAGAGCGACGGCAGCTTCTTGCGCCTGCACCCGTCGATTGCGGTGGTCACCAACATCGACCCCGAGCATATGGATCACTACGGCTCGCTCGACGCGCTCAAGCACGCCTTCGTCGAGTTCTGCAACCGGGTGCCGTTCTACGGGTTGAGCGTGGTCTGCCTCGATCACCCGAACGTGCAAGCGCTGCTGCCCAGCCTCGAGAAGCGCTACGTCACCTACGGCACCACCCACGCGGCCGACTACCGGGTCGAGAGCATTCGGCTCGACGGGTACGCCACCACCTTTCGCGCCTTTCGACGAGAGCACGACCTCGGCGAGTTCACCGTGCAGATGGTCGGCGCTCACAACGCGCTCAATGCGCTCTCGGTCATCGCGGTGGCCGAAGAGCTCGACATACCGCTCGATACGGTGCGCAAAGCGCTACGCGAGTTCGGCGGCGTGCAGCGACGGTTCAC
>Ga0105048_10019726_pt1 | contig 10319 bp, 7 predicted proteins | sample MAT05_FD_78382 | JGI IMG/M metagenome (GOLD analysis project Ga0105048, IMG submission 78382) | Freshwater microbial communities from Lake Fryxell liftoff mats and glacier meltwater in Antarctica - MAT-05 | ecosystem: Environmental > Aquatic > Freshwater > Ice > Liftoff microbial mat | place...
GGAAATTTTTACCAGAAGGGTTTAAATAATCTAAAAAAAGGCAGGGAAGAAAAACCGAAAGCTTTTGTGATTCCCGCCAGCCAGCATGATCCCGCTATGGCGGCTTACCTGGTGAACCAATTGCGTGGACAGGGTATTGAAATACACCAGATAGATACCGGTAAAGCAAAGAATGATTACGTGATACTGCTGGATCAACCCTACCGGAATTTAGCCGTAAACTTACTAACCAAACAGAATTTCTCGAAAGATGCCAAGTTTCCACCATACGATGATATTGCATGGACGATGGGACTTCTTTATGGTGTGGATGTAAAGACCGAGGACACCGTGAAGCATGCCGCTGCAATCCTGAAAAAAATTACTGCGGATGTTAGGTATGAAGGAACCCTGAATGGCTCCGGAACCAATTATGTGCTGCATTACAAAGCCCAGAATAATGTGTTGCCGGCATTATACTGGATGAAACAGCAAAACAAACAGGCCAGCGCAAGTATTGCAGAAACCAGAACGAAATTGGAGGGCGTTACCGATACACTTGCTGCAGGTTCGGTATTATTTAAGGGGCTGAGTAAAAACGAAGCTGCAAAAATAGCGTCGCAATTTGGGCTGAACCTGGAAGCCACCAGTGCCAAAGCATTCGCAAAGCAGCACGATGTAACCCTGCCAAGGGTGGGTATTTACCATACCTGGTACGACACACAGGATGCAGGATGGTCGAGATACACATTTGAGCAGCGTGGCATACCTTACACGTATATCAATAAAGACGATCTAAAACGAGGTGGACTCAGAAAAAGGTTCGACGTCATCCTCGTTCCAACGACTGATGGTGGCGCCAGTGAATTCATTAACGAGATTGACCGGAAATTTGGGCCGATGCCCTATACCAAAACCGCTGCATTCCCTTCGCATGGCTTTCCTGATTCCACCAGCGACATGACGGGCGGCCCGGGGTTTATGGGCATGGAAAACCTGCGACAATTTGCAGAAACAGGCGGCGTGATCATCAGCCTTGATAATGCTTCTACGATACTGGCCACTGCAGGGATTACCAGCGATCTGCAACCTTACACGGGTGCCGGACTTTTTCACCCCGGCTCGGTGGTACAAGCGAAAGGCCGGAAAAAAGACGATCCTGTTTTATATGGCTTCCCGGAAACCTTCCCAATTTTTAAAGGCAACGGCCCCTTACTACAGCTTAAAAAATATAACAGGGACCTTATGGTTCTACAATATGGCAACCAGGTGTTGAAAGATGAAGAAAAATATACCGGCCCGATATTAGGCAAGCCCGGAAGCGATACCGTGACTGCACCCAAAGTAGAACCGAAGAAAGATATGCCCTATGTATTGTCGGGCATGGTGCGCAACGAACAAACCATCATTGGCCATGGCGCTATTTTTAATGTGCCGGTTGGGGAAGGCCGTATAATTGCTTTTACTTTTGATCCATTACACCGCTACCTTAATTTGCATGATGCACCGATGGTTTGGAATGTATTGATGAATTGGGATTGGTTGGGGAAGTAGGGAGGTTTTGTTCCAGCTTTTGCAAACGGGTATAATTGGGTTTTCTACACTTTTAATAACAATTATAATGGGTCAGTCGGCAACACTTTACAGAGTATCGGACCATAGGTTCAGGCAAATTGAAAAATCGGACAAAGAGCATCAGGTAGATTTTCATTCTGAGCCCGATGCAATGTTCCAGGGTTCTTTTATGGGTCTTGAATATATTTTATTGAAGGGGCAAGATGCTTCTACGACTGAATTAATAAGCCAAACCATCCATGACCTGGTTGCAATCGGTAGATCAGGTGTTCTGCTTTGGCCGGATAGACGGTATAAGAATATCCATTGACCATGAAAGCTTTCCTATCCGCTTTACGATAAGACAGCCCGTTATGACGCTGCCATTCTAAAACCTAGGTGATGACAACACCCCCACAAATCATAATGTCATCATAATGCTTGTCATCAAATGAAATGATGACATACTTAGTGATGACATTTATAGAAAATGTACCACAGTATGAGAAAGGATTCACTGGTTGGCACAATCTGCCATCAAACTGGTATCAGCATGAGGGATCTGGCTATCTTTTCGGGTGCCCATTAAAGTGATTTGAGCCGCACGGGAAACCACACACGTTCTATCCCTACAGAAGGCTTACTGGAGCTTGCCGGCCTGTACATAATGCTGAAAAAACATCCTGCAAAAGGAATACCTGCTCCATTGGCTTCAGAAACTGCGTACCTGCAGAAGGAGGCCGAATGGCATATTGTTCAATGCGATCCATTACAAAAAAAATTGGCTGCTGTGCAATTTGCTTATCAGCAGGGAGCCAACACGCTGAAATTACTGGACGCCTACACTTCGAATGCAGCCGAACCATTGTCTCCCAGAAAGCAACGCTGGCTGGAAAACCAACAGCATTATGCCACTGAAAAAATGGCTAAAAATGGATGGGTGCGGCAAAAATAAATTGCTATCAAAATAGCAATGCTGCAGTATAAATCGGAATTGTGTAAAATTGATGGTATTGAACCGGTTAGCAAATAGTGTAAATGGTTACTAATTTAAATGTCCAATAGCCAGACAGAGACATACATTTTTAGTCGTTGGCATTTCAATTTCAGCTAAAAGAAGTAAAACTATTTTTCAAATCCTACAATCTGTGGGGATTAGTAAAATTCAGACCGTTTATATTTATAAAATCTCTTTCATTATAATTAATAATAAAATTATTGCGCCATTATATTTAGTTTGGTTTCATGGTACTAGCCCTGTACTGCATTAAACTATCATTCAAATAGTTGCAGAATTTGGTAGCTCCAATATTGTTCATGTGGTTGGCATCTTTCCAGTTAATATTGCTTTGCAGGTCTTTAAATTTTCTTACATCAGCCATATCTATTATTGGCTCAGTCGATTTTGAGCGAATGTATTGCAGCAGTCTCAAATGGTCTTGCTGCCTGTACACATTGTTATTGTAAGTAGGGGGAAAAACAATAAACAGTTTAATATGGTTCTCTTGGCATTGTTCAAAGATGCTGTTTAGTGCAGTTAACCTTGCTTCAATAAAATTTTCAGATACATTTTCCGGATACGGCAAAGTTCGTCGTTTGGTAGTATCGAATACATCGGGGCTTGCTACAAACCCATTGTAATACGCTGTCTGTTTTGCCCTTACAAAGTTGGATATGATGCCCGGCACCTGCCCATTAAACCGATACATTTTAAATAATAATTTAAACCGTTCCGGGAGACCAAGCCCTCTGGTATACAGTTGCAGTTTTGGCGACAGATCGTAAAACGGGTACAGTGGTATCAATTCTTTATTAGTTACCTCTTTTACAAAACCAATAGCATCCAGTTGAAGCAACAACGTTTTGGGAACAATTTTAGCGTTGATCATGATGTCTATAAGCAAACTCACATATAGCACATTGCCGGCACCACTAGCTCCGGCATTGTAACCTTCCCCATTTATAGCGGTTAACAGGCCAGGGTTAAATTGAAATTCTGCCCTTGATGTACCCATAATTATAAAATCAATATTCGTTTTTCGCTTCAGAAGATAGGTAACGTTGCCCTTTGCAATTGTTTTTTCGAAGATATATTTCTCAAAAATAAAAGCAATAACCCTATCGCACAAAAACACAATAGCGAATACGGCTGCTATTTTAATTATAATTTTGTTCATACTGTCAGAATTGAAAATAAATAAATTGGGCACCCTCGGAATTGCCAAATATGATGACACAAATAATCAGGAAAACCGAAAGCCCCGTAAGAAAATAGTCGCCATACCTGAAAGAATACAATTTATCAAAACTGTACTTTCTAAATATTAACAATTCGGCACTAATCAATAGGGCTAAAGTCAGGATGATAGAGCTAAATATATTGGTACCAGAACCCCAAATCGCTGCTATTCTGAAATCGGTGAAAATCTTTTTTATAATATCAATGGCCTGGCTAAATGTGGTGGCCCTGAAAAATATCCAGGTAAAACTAATTGCAATAAACACATATAGTGACCGGGTGAATTTTACAATCCAGTTTGAGGGGTTTTTCAGCGATACGCTGAAGGCTTTTTCCAGAGAAAGAAAAAAACCGTTGAGTGCCCCCCAAATAACAAAATTCCATGACCCTCCATGCCAGAATCCCCCGATAAGCATAGTGAGCATCAGGTTTCTGTATGTATTAATCTTTCCTTTTCTGCTGCCGCCAAAAGATATATACAAATAGTCCCTCATCCAGCTTGATAAAGAGATGTGCCACCTCCTCCAAAACTCTGTAACGCTTTTAGAAAAATAAGGGATGGCAAAATTTTCTTTAAACTTGAAGCCTAGCATTCTTGCAGTACCAATAGCCATATCCGAATAGCCCGAAAAATCGCAATATATCTGAATAGCAAATAATGCGGTGCCAATTAAAAGCTGGCTGCCAGAATGATGCAGATAATTATTGTAAGTCCAGTCAACATATACACTTGCCGTATCTGCCACCACTACTTTTTTGAACAGGCCCCAGAGGAACCTGGAAAAACCAACTGAAAAATCGGCATATGTTATTTTGTGGTTGCAGGTCTTTAGTTGGGGAAGTAGATTGTTAGCCCTTTCTATAGGTCCTGCTACAAGTTGCGGAAACATCATTACAAAATTGGAATATACTAGCAAGTTTTTCTCGGCTTTAATATTGCCACGATACACTTCTATAACGTAGCTTAAACTTTGGAACACGTGAAAGGATAAACCAATCGGTAAGATAATATCCCAATGTTTCAGTTGCCGAAATCCGGCCCAATTCCAATTGTCGATAAAAAAGTTGTAATATTTAAAAAAAAATAAAACAAGGCAGGTGTTGAGAATGCCAATAAGCAGGTGTTTCTTTTTGCCTTTTTTATCTGTATGCTGCTCTATTTGTATGGCTGCATAATAGTCAATTAATATGGTTAAAAACAGGATGAGAACATACTGCGGAATAAACCACATATAAAAAATACAACTCGCTACGAATAACAGAATTTTTCTGTGAATGCCATTGAGATAATAAAAAAGAAAAAAAACAATTGAGAAGAAGATTAAGAAATTTATTGAGTTAAAAATCATTAATGCAAAGTTGTTAGTATTGGCTTTTTAATTGGGGCAAGAATTTATTTTTCTTTTAAAAGCATTATTTTCTTTTCCTTATTTGAACTTTTGGAGGAATGAGTTCAGCAATATTACGCATGCTGCTTGTTTGGTGCGGCTTAAAAGTTGTGTCGATACATACTGCCAAGTTTTAAAATATTGTATCATTACGCCTTCAACCTTTCCCTCATTTTTACCAGCATTTCGCTTTCCACTATTTTTTCCGCCAGCATAATCATGTTTTTAAACGCTTCGGCTCCACTTATGCCATGGCCTATAATTACTGGCTTTTCTACTCCTAAAACGGGAGAACCGCCGTACTGCTCAAAATTAAACCGGTCTAAGTAGGGGTGTGTTATATTTTGTCGTTGGGTAATAGGGTAGAGCGATTCCAATAGTTTTAATAAAATGTTGCCGGTAAAGCCATCGCAAATCATTACATCCGACTTATCCTCTAAAATATCACGGCCTTCAATGTTACCAATAAAATTGATTGATTTGTTATTCTTTAGCAGGGGATAAGTGGCCTGAGCTAAAAGGTTGCCTTTACCCTCTTCTTCGCCAATATTTATAAGACCTACCCTTGGGTTGTCAATTCCTAAAATGTATTGGGCATAGCCAGAACCCAAGATGGCAAATTGATTAAGCATTTCTGGCTTGCAGTCTGCATTAATACCCACATCCATTATCAGGCCGGTCCTTCCGTTTTGGCGTGGCACAATGGTGGAAACGGTGGGCCGGATAACGCCTTCGATGGTTTTAATGGAGAAAATGGTACCCACAAGCATGGCCCCGGTATTGCCGGCGCTGATAAACGAATCAATTTTACCCATTTTTAGCAAACCAAAACCTTTTGCAATGGATGAATCTTGCTTTTCTCTTAAAGCTTTTGTAGGATGCTCATTCATTTCAATCACCTGAGTAGTGGGAATGAGGGTGTAAACTGACGCTGGTACATCGTATTCAGCAAGCAGTACTGTTATGGCGGTTTTATCGCCAATTAGAAATAATTGGGCAGGATTGTTGGTTTCTTCAAGGTATGCTACAATGCCTTTCACCGCTTCGAGCGGGGCGAAGTCGCCACCCATCATGTCCAATCCAATATTCATAACCATTTTTTTTAAGACAAACCTATAAAAACATAAAAAGTGAGCCGATAAAATCTGCTCACAAAAATATGGTTCTTTTTTTCCGTTAAAATAGGTTGCGGCTTTATTTCTTAACCGGCGAATTCTCGGATACAACCTGCCCTTTGTAGTAAAGTTTTCCTTCGCTTACATGGGCACGGTGGCGAACATGTGTTTCTCCTGTTGTGCCATCTACGCTGAGGGTAGGGGCAAGTGCCTTATAGTGTGTACGTCTTTTGGCGCTGCGTTGTTGGCTATGGCGTCTTTTCGGATTTGGCATGATCTAAAATTTAGTATTCTGTATTAATTGATTAACGAGTTATGATTTACGATTTACGATTTGTTTCCTACCGGCATTGGTTGCCTAAACATTAACCATAAACCTTCAACTTTATTATTTTGATCCTTATACTTGATTCTTGCATGTTTAACCTATGTGTCTTGATCCCTTACGAAGGCAAGTCTTTAAATTGCTCCAATCCTTTCCACATGTTTCCTGTTTCTTTTTTTACTTCTACTGATGGTTTCATGTCTCTTAGTTTTTGCAGCACTTCCTGGTTGCAGTGTGGGCCACCCATTTCTTCTTCGCTGCACATTCTTTGCATGGGTATGCTAAGGTTGATAAATTCAAAAATCCATTCAGCTACATTGAGGTGGCTTTCCATTTTTCCAATATAATACACATCCGGATCCTCCTCGGTAGTATTCATCTCCTCTGGGTTATCCACCAACTTCACCATGATGTTGAAATCTTCAAAAAGCTGCATGGGAAGATTATTTCCACAACGGTCGCAGTTTAAATTCAGGCTTCCGCCTATTTCAAAATGCAACCGCATAAAACCTGTGTTTTTTTCCAGTTGCAACTTTATATTGGCTATGCAATTGGTAAAATCCTGCTGGTCGTACCCTGCAAAGAACTTGTCTGTAATATCATACACGTATTCATGAATGCCTGGCTTTAACCCCACAAATGCTATTTCAAACGTTCTTTTGCCACTCATGATAACCCGCTGTAAAAAGGTCGGCAAAAGTAGGGTTTTCATTTGAAGAATTTCAGATGAATTTAGATTAAATTTTCGCTGGCTGGTTATCTTTCTTATACTTATAAAAGCCGGACTCTTTTGAGCCCGGCTTTGGATTTCATCTTTATTGCAACGTCAAATTTCCCTGCACAATAAATGGCTTGCCTGCCACCACAGTTATTTTAGCACCGGTAGCAATCGTTACCGGCACATTTAAAGTGGCACTGCCGCTTGGGTTTATGTATATCTGGCTTCCGGCAGGAAGCGGCGATGGGGGTATAATATTGTTGTTCCAGTTGGCGGCAACATTCCAGTTTCCATTACCGGTAAAAACATAAATGGTTGCAGGCAATGCCCCAAATTCATCTGCGCCAATTACTGGGGTTGGGCTCCTCACAGTGCCATCTATATCAATGGATATTTCCGGAACAGGAACGCCCCGGTCTTTTAGCGTGGAGCCAACCTGCAGGTGAAGGTCAGTTGCAGTAATAAAAATGGGATCTACTGAAAGAGAGTTAGCGTCTCTTGATACGCTGTTGGTAATCCAGTTTGCAAGGGTAGGAGATTGTATGGCATTATAGAAACCCACATTGTTAAGTACACCGCTGGTAGTGGTAATAAAAAAGTCGTTGTAATCAGAAACAAAGTTCGTGGCAGCGGTGGCCATGTAAATACAGTGGTTATCGCCAATGCACTGCCTTGTTATATGGACAATGTTATTTTTAAACTCTATACCAGCGGCACTGCCGGTTTGATAGATGCCCCGGGTGTCGTAAGTGGCAGACGCAGTTGTTGGGCCATCAAGCAATATACTGTTAAAATAATATTTTGCATATGGCGAAGTGGTATTATACAACCCATACTGCGTGCCAGAACTATTGAAGGCATAGATCATATTGTTGCTGAAAACGTTCGGCTTTTCAAGGGTGCCGTCAGTAGATGAATATATACCATAAGCAATGCTTATACTGGTAGTATTTCCTGTGAATGGATCGTGTATTTTATTACGCGTAATAATGGAAGCAGTAACGCCTGTAGTAAGGAAAATGCCATTAAATGTACTTACCGATGTCCTTATTGGCCTGCTAATTTCGTTGCTTTCTACCAGCACATTTGTGTTGCCGTTTAGGTAAATGCCATACAAGTAGAAATCGGTTATGGTATTGTTTTTTACCACATTACCAATAACGGCATTTGTGGTACCGTTTCCAACTATAGAAATACCCGAATAGCCTCCGGTAATTGTATTGCTGACAAAAGAATTATTATCACAATCGCTATTGCCGGCGGTAGTAGGCGTTCCTGTAGCTGTAGTATTTACCACAATACCGGCATAGGCAGTAGAGGCTACAGTTACGGGTGTACTGGTCAATGTGATGGTACAGTTGCTGATAGTATTATTGTCGGCATTATTCAGCAGGTGAACGCCGTAACCATACTCCGTGGCAGTTGTACCTGTAGCTTGTATCACGAAATTGTCAATTGTTACATAATCTGTTCCGTTCAGTTTTATAATGCCTCTTTCGTTTGTATTGGAAGAGAGGAAACTAACCGTAGCCCCATTGCCATTAAATAGTATCCTGTTTGTGGCGGAGGTACCGGCAATTGCCGGTATTATTACCTGTTCGTTATAGGTTCCTGCAGCCACATTAAAAGTTACAGGCCCCGCTACACCGCAACTCATTGCATTAACGGCATCGGCAAAAGTTTGAAAATTAGTACCGCCTGTTGCCGCTGCACTATTGATAGTAAAAGTTCCGGTAAATGGAGAAGCTACTTCTACAAAAACTGGCAAAGAAAACTGGGTAACCTCGCTACACGTTACTGCGGCTTTATAATAAGCCGATGTGGTGGGGTTTATGGCGAACCCAGGATTAGCCGAGGCGGTGCTTACAGAAGTATAGGTGCCATTTATGGTGGCCGACATGAACCATTCGTAAGACTGGCCAGACCCGTTGGAAAGTCCGGTCAGGTTTAGTGCTACAGCCCGGCCGTTGCAAACTGGCAGGGCAAAATTTGAGGTGGCAGTCCCTGCCGCAGGAGGGGCTATGCAAGCCAGGGTAGCAAACTCGTATGCCCCGGCATCGGGGTTTGTTCCATTTCGCACAGCATTTATAACATCGGTAGTTATGCCAACCGGGGTTCCAATATCATTTATGTTACCTGCGGCGGGTGTAAAATTGCCAGTGCCGGGGCTTACAAAAAATGGGTCATCATAACGTGAGAGGGCTTCCATTCCACTGCTGGCCTGCCAGCTACCAATGGTTGTAAAGCCTGTTCCGGCGGCCGGTACACTGGAACTGCCGCCTATTCTGGCAATTTCATTGTAAGCGCCACCCGTAGAAGTTATATTGTAAACATTATTGTTGAGAATATAACTACTCACATTGTCGGTCTCAAAAAAGATGGCTTGTTTAGGCGCATCACCGCCCTGGCTTATTACCACAATATTATTTCTAACGTCAAGCCCGGTGGGGGCAGTACCCTGTTGGTAAATGCCCCTGGCGGCACAGGTGGAGCAGGTGGCAGCTACATCGTTGAGGTAAATAGTGTTGTGATAAATTTTTACATTGCTGGAGATGTTATTAAGGATGCCGTTGTGGTTACCGGTAGATCCAATGTGATCGTACATCAGATTGTTGCTGATAATATTCTCGTTACCAACTGTAGCGTTGCAGGCGGTTAGGAATATCATAAAGGCAGCGGCGGTGGAATTACTACTGGCACCAAATGGGTTGTGCAACCGGTTCTTGAACACTTTGCTATTTAAGCTGATTCCATTTAACCCCACACCCCTGTAGGTGGTTACGGCTGTGCGGTTTGGTCGGCTTATGTTATTGCCTTCTATTACTGCATTGTTGTTGCCATTTATATAAACACCGTACTCATAAAAATCCTTGATGGTATTGTTCACTATCCGGTTGTCGTTGATCATGCTGTTGACGCCATTGGCTACCATGGCAACCCCTGCATAACCGCCATTTATGGTATTTGCCACAATTGTGTTGCCATCGCAAAGGCTGGAGCC
>Ga0105048_10019727_pt1 | contig 10319 bp, 20 predicted proteins | sample MAT05_FD_78382 | JGI IMG/M metagenome (GOLD analysis project Ga0105048, IMG submission 78382) | Freshwater microbial communities from Lake Fryxell liftoff mats and glacier meltwater in Antarctica - MAT-05 | ecosystem: Environmental > Aquatic > Freshwater > Ice > Liftoff microbial mat | place...
AGAAAAGATTAAGAAAGATAAACTACGACGTAAATCCTTTGTCAAGACATACGATATGCTTTGCAAAATAACTGCAGACTATCTAAACAAGCGAGTAGGTTGTTGCTAATACCCCTTTAATCCCCTAAATAGGGGAAAATAGATAGGTATTAACGTCGTGGAGATTGTTTTGTACGTCTGGCTTTTCCACCTGTACCAATATGGCGTCGCTGTCGTACACGTGCGTCTACAGTTAGTAGGTCGTTTGCACGTAAACTAGGCTTGTGAGCGACATCGTGCTTTAGAAGGGCTCTGGCGAGGGCTAGGGATAGAGCTTCAAGCTGTCCTTCCTTTCCACCACCAAGAACTTTGGCTTCAAAATGAAACTTGCCTTCGGTAGAAGTCATAACAAATGGTTTACTGTATGCGACTTTGGAAAATTCGCTTGGAAAGTACTTGTCAACAGATTTTTTATTGACCAAGCTTTCTCCTTTACCAGGAATTAGTTTTACGATAGCAACAGCTTCTTTTCGACGTCCAACTGTGCTTAATGTTTTTTTTGTAGTTACCATATTTATTTGCTAAATCTATCAGCGTGGGTGTGATTCTCATCCACAAAAACTTTTAATCTTTTCATTCGATCTGCGCGCAAGCTGTTTTTTGGAAGCATTCCATTGACACCGTGCTGGATTACTCTACGAGCATCTCTTTGGAGAAGTTCTTGGAGAGAGAAGGTTTTTAGACCACCTGGGAAACCGGTATAGTGATTGTATTCTTTTTCTTTAAGTTTTCGACCAGTTACTTGAACTAATTTTGCGTTGGTTACTACGACATAGTCACCTTGATCTAGATGATACGAGAAACCTATTTTGTGTTTACCCATAAGAAGCTGAGCAATGTCTGTGCAAACTCGTCCCAAGTTTTTGGAACTAGCATCTACTAGATGCCATCCTCTTTTGATGTCTGTTGTTTTTACGATTGTGGTTTTGCTTGTCATAATTATTTAGTAGATTTTTTTACAGGTGCTTTTTTGGCAACACGAGTAGTAACTTTAACTGCTTCTTTTTTTGTTTCAGCTTTGTCTGAAACTGGTTTAACTACTTCTGCTTTTAATTTTTCTTTAGAAAATTTTAGATCTTTTACTAAAGATAATTTTACTATAACAGAGTCGTCACCTTGGCGTCTTTTGATAAGCTTGATTGTAGTGAAGTTGTCGTTTCTACCGGCAAATTCACGCATCATAACTTCACATATATTGTTTACCCAAGCTTGGGACTGAAGTGTTTTGAACATTTCACGACGGGAAACTAGGTCGCCTTTTACAGCAAAACCTGCCATTCTTTCGACATCACGTCTTACAGCGTTGGCTTTGGTTTGTGTAGTTTCCACTTTACCATACTCAAATACTGTTCGTACAAGAGACAAGAAAAGTGCTTTTCTTTGATTGAATTTACGGCTTAATGTATAGCCAAATTTACGGTGACGCATATGATTTTATTGATCTGTCCACTTGTAACCGTGTTGTTGCAACCAAGAATCTATAACTTTTAAGGATTTTTCGCCTACGTTTTTAGATTTACTAACTATACCGCGACCACCTTTGGTAAGTTGGGCAATAGTAGCAAAGCCTGCTTTTTTAAGAGCATTTGTAACTCGGAGAGGTAATTCGATTTCTTCAACTGAGACATCTTCGCCTGTAACTGCAGCTGCACCTTGATTTAAGGTTACGACTTCTTCGTGATATTCCTTTGGATCTACAATTTGACTGTAGCAGTGAATAAGGTCTAGAGCAGCTCTTTTTGTGGCTTCTTCTGGATTTATGGATCCGTCGGTTGTGACTTCAAGAGTTAGCTTGTCAAAATTACTTTTCTTTCCTACACGAGTAGGTTCGACTTGGTAATTTACTTTTAGAACTGGAGTAAAGTTTGCATCGAGGATAATTTCACCAACTACGTCGGTGGTTTGTTCACGAGCCATGGTATATCCAACACCTTTTTCAACTGTAAGTTCGATATTTAGTTTAGCTTTTGGATCGGTAAGAGTAGCAATATGGATATCTTTGGTAACAACTTTGCAACTAGAACTGTCTTCTATGTCGGCGGCTGTAACTACACATTCACCTTTTTTAGATAAAGTTAGCTTGATAGGTTCATCACCTGCTAGAGTGAATTTGATTTTCTTTAGGTTTAGAGAAACTTCGACTAAATCTTCTTTGATTCCTGGTAAAGTGGAGAATAAATGAGCTGCACCGTCGATTTTGACTCGAGTGATGGCTGCTCCTGGGATTGTAATAAGTAGTGTTCGGCGTAGTCCTTCGGCAACTGTGTGGCCAAAACCTCCAACTAAAGGAGAGAGTTCAAATTTACCGAAAGATCCGGTATTTTTAATAGTTTTTAGGTTGAATTTGCTGGTGTCTAACATAGTGTTTTAGCGTGAATAATATTCAACAATTAAATTAACGTCGATTTGTTGCTTAACTAGCGTCAAATCTGGTGAACCTACAATTTTAACAGAAGAACTTTTTTTATCAAGTTCGAGCCACTCAGGTGCTGTAAAATTTGGGTCATCAGTATGGCGGAGCTGGGACGGGTCTTTTTGAGCAATTGGAGTTGCTATGGTGACGACATCGCCAGTTTTAACTTGGTAAGAAGGTACATTTAGTACTTTACCGTTGATCATAACGTGCATATGAGAAACTAGCTGACGAGAATGATCTTTGGATAAAGAAAGTCCTGATTTGTAGACAACATTGTCGAGACGGTGTTCTAAGAAAAGTAACAAGTTGTCTCCAACTTGTCCTTTTAAGGTTTTAGCCTTTAGAAAATAATTTTTGAATTGCTTTTCAGCTACGATGTACATTCTTTTAGCTTTTTGTTTTGCACGAAGCTGAACAGAGTAGTCAGAACCACGACGATTTCGTCTGGCACCGTTTGCTCCTGGAGCTATGTTTAGTTTTTCTGGAGCTGGGCCTTTGGTAAGGGAACGCTTTCCCTTTAGTCCTAGGTCGACTCCTTCGGTTTTGTATAATCTATATTTTGGTCCTGCTGTTATTCTTGCCATATATTTTTAAACTTTACGTGACTTTGGTGCACGAGGACCGTTGTGTGGGATTGGAGTAACGTCGGCGAGTTGTTCTACTTCAAAATCTCGTTTTGCACGGAGATAACGGAGTACTGCATCTCGTCCACTTCCTGGCCCTTTGATAAATACTGATAACTTTTTTACACCATGTTTTTGTGCTTCAGATAGCACCTTTTCAATGGCAGTAGTAGCAGCATATGGAGTAGAGCGACGGGAACCTTTGAAACCGGCATGGCCTGAACTAGACCAAGCAAGAACGTTGCCTGTAGCGTCGGTGACTGAAACTAAAGTATTGTTGAATGTAGTTTTTACATTTAGTTTAGCTTCCAATACTTGCTTGTATTGTTTTTTACTGTTGGCTACAGTTTTTTGTTGAGATTTGTGTGATTTTGTTTCGCTCATATTTGTATTTTATTTTTTAGCTGCTGGCTTTGCTGGAGCTGCTTTTGTTGCACTGGTATCCATTTTAGCAATAGCATCTTTTGTAAATGAACCCACTGTCTTTTTCTTACCTTTTCGAGTACGAGCGTTACTTTTGGTACGCTGACCGCGAACAGGAAGACTTTGCATGTGACGTAAACCACGATAAGAGTGAGTAGCTTTTAGTCGGTCGATATTTTCACGAATTTCACGGCGAAGTTCACCTTCTACTGAAAACTTTTCAAGAGCTTTCATAATACTGGAAACTTCATCACGGGTAAGCTCTTTGATACGTTTGTTTTCGTCAATCTTGGCTTCTTTTAATAATTCAAATACATTTTTATCACCAATGCCAAAGAATTTTTGCAAGCCGAAACATGCTCTTTCATTGTCTTTGATGTCAACTCCTGCTATACGCATATATTTTTATTTAACCTTGTTTTTGGTTATGTTTTTTAATAGAACAGATAATCCTGCGGACCCCCCGCCTGATGACGACTTTACAATTTTTACAACGGACTTTAATACTTGATTTTACTTTCATAGGTTGAAAAGACTTGTCTATTGTACATTATAATTTTGTTTATGCAAAGGGGAAAGAATTAGCCTCTAAATACTATTCTACCCTTTGGACCATATGGATCGCGAACTAATGAAACTGTATCCCCTGGAATGATGCGGATACGGTGGACTCGTAGCTTGCCTGCTATGGTACATAGTAAGACTTCCCCTCCCTCCATTTCTACTCGAAATAAAGTGTTTGGTAGGGCTTCTATGACTCGACCTTTGACCTGTTGGTCTTGAGATACTTTGGTTATAAATTTTGTAAACTATTAATTTTTTGGTAGATACTGTTTGAAATTATATCAACACTAGGAGTAGCGTCAATTTGTGTTAACAATTCTTTTTGAGTGTAATACTCGAGAATTGGAATAATACTCTGGTCGTAGCTATTTTGTCTATTGGCAATAGCTTCAGGTGTTTCGTCGGTTCGACCTGCGTCGGAAAACCTAGTATGATCGACTAGTTCAGTTTTCAAACGACGTGAATAAATAGTTGAAATTGGGATATTTAGATGAAAAATATGGGTTAGTGAGCTACCGTTTAGTTTTAACATTTCTTCAAACATTTTACCCTGAACCAAAACTCTAGGAAAACCATCAATGATAAAGTTTTTATAAGTAATTGGGGCAATGTTGTTTTTGATTACTTCTATGGCCAATTCGTCGGGAGCCCAAATGCCTTGGTCGACAAAGGTTTTTAACTTTTGACCTAGACTTGATTGTTTTTCAATTTCGGATCTAAACAATGTGCCAACAGAAAGATGAGTAAGATTGTATTTTTGGGCAATCAACTTGGCTTGGGTGCTTTTACCACTACCAGATGGACCAATTAGAGAAATTATCATTTAGTAACTAAGGCGCTCGTAACGATACATTTGAACTACGTTTTCGATACGCTTGGTTAGTTCAATAATAACTGAAACACCAATTAGAACACTTGTACCACCGACTGTCAAAGTTGTAATACCTGTGGCAATTTGAGCAAGAGTTGGGAGGACGGCAATAAGACCCAGAAAAATACCTCCGACAAGCATAAGACGATTTGTAATGTACTGCAGGCGATGTTCGGTGGCAATACCTGGTCGGACACCAGGAATAAATCCACCAGATTTTCTAAGCTCTTCACTAACTTCCTTTGGTTTGAAAACTACTTGGGTATAGAAAAAGGTAAAGGCTACGACGAGTGAAAAGTAAAAAATTATGTAAAGAGGATGGGTGGTGGCAAAAAGGCGAGATAAGGTTTGCCCTATTTGGATAAGCTGAGGATTTGTAGTTTGGGCTAGATACTGACCCAGAAGGGACGGACTAGTTGCCAGCGAGACTGCAAAGATAATAGGCATAACTCCTGCGGTGTCGATTTTGACTGGCATGTAGGTTTTTTGACCACGATTGGCGTAGTGAATAGGAACACGCAAAACTGCTTCTTCAACAAAGACAACTCCGGCAATTAATACACAAATAACTAATAAAAAGGCTATGAAATTGGCTAATGTCTGGGGATTGCTAAAGTCCGCCACGGTGACAGTTTGTAAAACTGAGGCTGGGATAGAAGCTACGATACCAGCAAAAATAAGCATGGATGTACCGTTTCCAAGTCCATAATTGTTGATAAGTTCGGCAAAAAACAACATAATCATAGTTCCGGCGACCATACTACACAAAAGTGCAATAATAGTGATTGGACTGAGGCTGGTAATGATATTTTGAGACCTTAAAAGACTATACATGACAAAGGCCTGCACAAAGGCAATGGGCACAGTCAGGATACGCATATATTGGTTCATTTTTTGACGACCGTACTCACCTTCTTTCCTAAGCTCATCAAGACGTGGATTTACAAGGGCAAAAAGTTGGATAATGACAGAGGCTTGGATATAGGGCTGAAGACCCAGGGCTGCTATAGAAAAATTGGCTAAGGTACCGCCTGAGAAGATATTTAACAAAGAAAGAATTTGATTTTGAGCAAAAAATTCTTTAAGTAGATCTAAGTTTACTCCAGGAACTGGAATATGTGCAATAAAACGAAAGGCTAAAAGTAAACCTAATGTAAATAAAATTTTATTTCTTAATACAGGTGTTTTTATACTCTCTGCATAAAGACTGAGGAGCTGGGTGTATTTAGCCATTTATGATTTTAGAAGCAGATTCTGTCATTGCTATACCTTTGATGTTTAGCTTCTTAGTCAGTTTACCAGTTCCAACAATTTTGAAAACTACTTGTTTTTGTCCTGTCTTTTTTGATAGTGCTTTGTAATCTACAGTTGCACCTTTAGTAAACCAAGAATCAAGCTGTGTGAGAGATATAGCCTGAGAGTCTTTTTGATAAGTCTTTAGTCGATTTTTACCACGAAGACGAGGAGTTCGTTGAATCCAAGACTTTTTGATTTTTGATCCGTCGAAAGTTAGTTTTACGTCTCCACGAGCTTTGTCACCTTTTGTACCACGACCTGATGTGTGACCACCTCGACCTGAGCCGTATCCGCGACCTACGCGCTTCATACTATCTAATGCGATTTTTTTTAATGTTGTTAGAAGTGTCATAGAAATTAGGCTTTGAGAGCCGAGAGTGCTTTTAGAGCTGCCCAAACGTTTAATGATTTGTTTCGTGAACCTTTGATTTTACTTACGATATCTTTGATACCAGCAACTTCGACTACGGCACGAACTGCTCCTCCTGCTTTGATTCCATCTCCTGCTTTGGCTGGACGAATCATGATACGGGCTGAATGATACTTTACACTTACTTCGTGAGGAATACCTCCAAATTGGGTGATAGTTACCATTTTTTGAGCACGACGAGCACGGGCTGTGGCTTTATTGATAGCGTCAGAAACTGATTTGGCTTTTCCAAAACCAACTCCGATTTTTCCTTTTTTATCTCCTGAGACTACTAAAGCTGTAAAAGCCATTTGTTTTCCACCTTTTGTGGTATTGGAAACACGTTTGATTTCGACTACTTTTTCAGAAAATTCTGATTTTTGTGCATCTCTTGAATGCTGTGGATTATATGCCATATTTTAGAACTTTAAGCCTCCTTGCCTTGCAGCGTCAGCTAATGCTTTGACTCGGCCATGATATTTAAATTGACCTCTATCGAAACGAATTTTAGCAATATTTTTAGTTAGTGCCAACTGGGCAATTTGCTGTCCAAGCTGGATTGCTTTTTCAGTTTTTGTACCTTTGGATTTTAGTAATTTTGTACTACTAGAAACTAGGGTTTTACCATGTTTGTCATCGATAATTTGAGCCCAGATATGTTGGAGAGTACGATGGATGGTTAGTCTTGGAAGACCAAGATTTAATTTTAGTTTAGAACGAACTCTTTTGATTCGTCGTTGTACTGGGTTGTGGTTGATCATATGTTATTTACTACCTGCTTTGGCAGCTTTTCCAGGTTTTAATTTTATAAATTCATTTAAATAACGAATACCTTTACCTTTGTAGACTTCAGGCTTTCGAATTTTACGAATAGTACTAGCTACTTGGCCGACAACAATTTTGTCTGAACCGGTAATAGAAAGTTTTGATTCATCTGGAACATTGAAAGTTACTCCTTCTGGGGCTGTAACAAAAACTGGGTGAATATATCCGGCTAAAACTGTTAGTTTGTTGCCTGCTAATTGGAATTTGTATCCTGTTCCTCTGATTTCCATTTCTTTGATATATGGAGTAACAACTCCAATTACCATGTTTGCAATTTGAGCTTTAGTTGCGCCATGGGCGGCTTTGGCTGGCTTGCTTTCTGACTTTCTCTCGACTGTAACAACAGAACCATCGAGTTTTACTTCAATTTGTTGTGGCAAATTTAGAGATAGAGTGGCTTTTGGTCCGATTACTTTTACTACTTTTGGTGCTATTTGGATAGTGACACCAGAGGGTAAGTTGATTGGTTGCTTTCCGATTTTGCTCATAACTATAGAATTTCTGCAATAATTTCTCCACCAATATTTAGCTTCTGTGCTTCTTTAGCTGAGATTAAACCTTTGGAGGTAGAAACAATAATTAAAGAATTTGAAGAGGCTCCCCAAGGTAAGGAGTCTGCACGTTCATACAAACGTCGTCCTGGTTTGGAGAAAATCTTAACGTTTGAAATGCTTGGTTGTTTGGATTCGTATTTTAATTTTATTGTTAGATTGGATTTGTTGTTTTCTACTTTTTCAGTATAAGACTCAATAAAATTGTTTTTTTGTAATAGATCTAAAATAGATTTTTTAAAAATAGAACCTGGAGCTGTAATGTTCTTTTTTCCAGAAACATAACCATTTTTTAATCTAATTAGTAGGTCTAATGAAGGTGCGTTTATCATATATTTTTTACCAACTTGCTTTTTTAATACCTGGTAACTCCCCTTTGTGGGCTAATCTTCTAAAACAAATACGACAAAGACCGACCAAGCGAATGTAGCCATGGGCACGTCCGCAAAGTTTACAACGATTGTGATGTCTAGTTGTATATTTTAGTTTTTTTAATTCTCGAACTTCTTTTGCTGTGGTTGACATATGTTAGCTGGTGAACTTAGCACCAAGAGCTGATAATAACATTTTTGCCTCATCTTTACTAGAAGCTGTTGTAGTAATTGTGATTTGCAGAGGTCGGATTTTATTGACTCGATTTTGGTCGATTTCTGGGAAATAAGTTTGATCTTTTAAAGTGATGTTGTAATTTCCACCTTGGTCGAATGCGTCTGGATTTATACCTTTGAAGTCACGGAGACGAGGAAGAACTAGGTTGAAAAACTTTTCAATAAAGTCATACATCTTTGCACCACGGAGAGTAACTTTTGCAGCCAAAGGATCGTGTTGGCGAAGCTTGAAAGTAGCAATGGCTTTTTTAGCACGAGTAACACTTGGACGTTGACCAGCAATACCAGCTAGTTCTTCAAGTGCTTGGTTGAGTTGCTCTTGGCTTTCGCGAGCTTCTTTGACACGATAATTTAAAGTAACTTTTTTTACTTGTGGAATAGAGTGAATATTACGACCACCTAACTCTTTGTGTAGTTGAGGTAATATTCTGGTTTGAAAATCTTTTTGTAACATAGTTTTATTTCTTCTTAGTTTCTACTTTTAACATTTTGCCAGTAACTTTGGCAACTCGGTACTTATTTCCACCTTTATCAATCTCGTAGCCCACGCGAGTTGGTTTACCAGATTCTGGATCAATTAGCTTGACTTTACTAACCCATAGAGGAGACTCTTTTGAGATGATGGCACTTTGGGCACCTTGACGTCCTTTTTGATGACGTTTGACCATGTTTATACCTTCTACTATAACTTTATTTTTCTTGACAAAAACAGCTGTAACTTTACCTTTTTTACCTTTGTCTTTACCGGTGATGATTTGGACGTTGTCGCCTTTTAGAATTTTCATAGGGGTTTAGTATACTTCAACTGCCATAGATGCAATCTTGGCAAATCCTAAATCTTTAATTTCACGAGCTACTGGTCCGAAGATACGGGTAGCACGTGGTAAGTTTTGATTATCTATAATGACGACTGCATTGTCTGAAAAGCGAATGTAACTACCGTCTGCACGTCGGACTTCTTTTCTAGTACGAACAACAACAGCCTTTACCTTTTCTTTTTTCTTGACGATACCTGTTGGAATAGCTTCTTTGATAATGACCATGACAATGTCACCAATAGTTGCTTTGGCATGGAAATGTCCTTTGTAGACATGCATGACTTGTACTTTTTTTGCTCCAGAGTTGTCTGCTGGTGTTACGATGGATCTAAGTTGAATCATGGGATTTAGGCTGTTTTAACAATTTCTAATGTAGTGAATCTTTTTAGTTTGGACAAAGGCCTTGTTTCGAGGACTTTTACTGTGTCGCCTACTTTGGCGTTTAAGTTGTTCTCGGAATAAAGCTTTTTACGATTTTTTACGATTTTCTTGTATTGAGGATGACGCATAGTGTAGTCCATTTGAACTACGATTGTGTTTGTCATTTTGTCGCTAACAACAACTCCTGTAAAGGATTTACCTGTTGTTTTTTGTACGTTTTCCATATTAGTTTATTTTGCCTTTGTCAAAAGTTCTAAACAATAAGTTACTTCACTTCTAATCTTATTAAAGACACTAGTGTCTTTAATTTGACCCATGTGATGCTTGACTTTAGTTTCAAGCAATTCTTTTCTCTTGTCGTTTAAATGCTTTTGTAAGTCTAGGGCAGACTTATCTTGCAGGTCTATTTTAACAGTTTTTTTCATAAAATCTATATTAAATGGTTCGTTTAACAACTTTGGTAATAACAGGGAGCTTGGCAGCAGCTAAACGGAG
>Ga0105048_10019729_pt1 | contig 10318 bp, 10 predicted proteins | sample MAT05_FD_78382 | JGI IMG/M metagenome (GOLD analysis project Ga0105048, IMG submission 78382) | Freshwater microbial communities from Lake Fryxell liftoff mats and glacier meltwater in Antarctica - MAT-05 | ecosystem: Environmental > Aquatic > Freshwater > Ice > Liftoff microbial mat | place...
GCGTTGATTGCGGCTGTTTCCTTGAGGAGCCGGCGGTGATATCTCTTGCTCTGATTCGATAGCAATTGGCGCCTTTCGATTTCCTCGTCATCCAATCGTTTGCGGATCGAGAGTGCCTCGCGTTCCTCTTGCTGCCGAATGTTTTGGAGTTTTGCGACCAAACCGGAAAGGTCGTTGGTGAACGACCGGCCTACATAAGTTTGCGGGGAAAGGAATGCATTCCTCGAGTACGGAAAGTCCGCCGACATGGCTGCCGCGAGGCGCCGTTGGATGCTTCGCAACCTCGATTCATCGACGACAAAGGTCACCGCTGTTGCGGAGACTCCGAAGTAATATTCCGGTCCGTTGTTGGCCGCCAACCGGCACCAGACGCAGCCCGGCGCGCCCGACCAATATTCGTGACCCGGGTCCACGGCGCAGGTCGTAGTGGCCTGTTCCAGCCGGCGGAGTACGGGGATCCACTCCGCCGCCGTCGGCCGAGAATCGTTTTGGCTTCCGCGCTCGAATGCGCGGCGGAACAGCGAGCCGAGTTCAGGCGGGATGTCGTGGAATGTCGGAGTGAACGGCGCGGGCGACATGCCCCAACTGGATGCGAGAGGTCCTTGCGCGAACCGATACTGCGTAATGAGTTGATCGAATGACAGGTCCTCTTTGCCGCTGTATCGTCCGGCGTAGGGGTGACGACCCACGAATAAGAGTTGGTAGATGAGGACCGCGAGCCCGAAACGGTCGTGGTTATGAGTGCGCGCAATCCCGCGCAGATTCTTCCCCTGCAATTCGGGCGGAATGTAGTGGGGCAAACCGACTTCGCAAAAGTGTTGTTTGCCATTGACCACGAGTTGAAACGAGTCGCAGTCGATCAATCGGACCAGCGCTTGCGGGGAAACGTGGGCATTGCGGAGTTGAACATCCCCGACAACCGTGCCGGTCGCGTGGACTTCGTCGAACGCGCACGCCAAATTCTGGGCCGCCCTCGACTGGAATTTCCACCCCGCTTGCGGGAAGCAATTCAACCGCTCATCCGGCAAATACAGTTGCCAAACTTCACAGTAATCCTTCAGGCGAGACATCGTGAAGCCGGCGAGTCGTTTCGTCGCGGAATCGTACAGCAAATCGCTTGGCCAAGTCGTCACGGCGAGCAATTGCGCGGTTCCCATCTCGACCATCGCACGCAGCTTGTCGCATTTGGCGGAGTCGGGAAGTCGGCCTGGGTGATAAAGCTTCGCTACGAGATCGGATGTATTGACCAGCGCAAAAACGTCTCCTTCGCCACCGCCCCCAATTCGCTGGCCGAGAACGACCGACCGCCCTGTAGAATTGATGAGAGTTGTCGGCATCGTCAGCCTTTACGGATTGCCAAGACGAGAGTTTTGTCATCGTCGGTTCGTTCATTGATATGTGCGGAATCGAGAAATTCGCGGAATGGCACTTCCAGTTCCAGAGTCGAACCGGATTCGCTTAACGCTCTGAAAAGCGGTTTGAAGAACGGCGCGTGCGGCAGATTGAACGCGTAATCCAAAGCCAGTCGTTGCAACCCGTCGGTTGTCATCGCCAACTCGCGAATCGCGCCGGATACGAATTCGTGCCGGAAGGCGGTTGGAAACGATTCGTCCGTCAAGAAATCGGTGCAGTTGACGTATTCCGAATCGCCCGGCCAAAAAACGACGCTCAAGTTCAAATCTGTATTCAATACAATCGCCCCGTCTCCAATTTGCCCGAATACGGCCCATTCCGGGCCGACTACCGAGACCAAAGCGGTGCAAGCCAGCTCTCTGGCCGCTACGCCCAAGAGTACAGATTGGTTGACAACCCCTTCGCGGATCGATCCGATCAACTCTAACATCCCCCCCCTCGTTCTCAACGGCTCGACATCGGTCTCCCGGCATCGCTCAACGAACGTCGAGCAGAAGTATTGCGCACCGGAATCGGAGTGCGAGGCGCTGCCGGCTCCGTCCGAGACCGCCATGGCGAGCCAATCTCGATTCGTACCGAACGTGGCCCATCGGCAACAGTCTTGGCATACTGCATTTCGAGCCAGATGGGATGTTCCCGTTCGACTTTCGGCAAGTATTCGCCACTCCTTGGCGCTCACAGGCTCGTCCAGCCGGTTGGCGGTTCGAGTTTCACTTGGTCTTCGTTCCCCGGCGGGCCCGAGAGCGAAACACTGCGTTGAGATTGCGACAGCCAGAGGAACATTTCTTTGAAGCTGTAACCCTTCAGTGCCAAAGGTTGGCGCACGGAAATCTTTTTGAGCGTGTCCATATCTGCACCCTGCACCCCCACGGCGAAGAACGCGAATTTCTTACTCCGCTCGCCTTCGTGCACTTTCGCGGCGGCGGTCTGCCAAGCGCTGCCGTCCGTCGGAACGCCATCCGTGATCAGAAAGATCCACGGGCGGTAATAATGGATTGCGTTCTGCCTGTAAAGTTGTTTGCGCTGCTCGATGGCGTCGATGGCTTCCAGAATGGCCGCACCCATTTTGGTTTCGCCGTTCGCCACGAGCGTGGGAGGCTCGAACAAGCTGGCGGAGACGAAAGGAACAACCGTCTCCACTTGACTTCCGAAAGTGATGACCGACACCTCCACACGCCTCGCAGCCAATGCATCACCCAAGATATCGGACTGGTACGCGCGGAGGCCCTCGTTCACCTTGTCGATGCGAGTCACACCGCCCGAGACGGCGTTGTAGGTCTTGCCATCTTGTTGGACGGTGTAACCGAGGTCTTTCCCGGAGTCGCTGATTATCTCCGCCATCGAACCCGAAACGTCGATCAATAGTACGCATGGACACCGCGGTTCGGTGTTCGTCGCAAACTGGACATCCGCGAAGGGGAGTTGTTCCGCCACGGCGATCTCGCATTATTCGTGTTTGGACAATGATATTGCGGTCGGCGCCGAAAGTCAGAAAAATACCCATCGTTCGAAGGCACTGCCGTCTGCGAATCTACTCCAGCGTCGATTTCTCCACGACGATGAGCACACCCGAGAAGAACTCGACTTCGCGGTTGAGGGCGCGCACGCCGAGGCGGGCTTCGCGGAGCATGCCGAAGCTGGCAGACAACAAAACGACGACGCCGATGACGGCCAGCGCGATCGGCCCGGCCGGAAAGATGTGATCGAGCAAGAAGTTGATGGCGATCCCCAAGCTCGAACCGACGAACGTGGCGAACGAGGCGTACAGCAAGGTGATCGCCTTCAAAATCAGGGTGCCGCGCTTCTGCTGGAGCCGGATCATGCTGCGGACGTGCTCCAACCGCTCGGCCGGATGGCTGAAGCCGCCGACCCCGCGGACGAGTTGATCGCATTGCTCGGTGAGGACGCGGAGCCGGTCGACGACTCGCGCCAGCCGATTGTTGGCCGAGAACAGCAGCGAGCCGGTCGCGGTCATGAACAACGCCGGAGACAGCATCGCCGTGAGGACGGAATAATCGGGCATCAGGGCTTCTTCTTCGGGGCGGCTTTGGCTTTCGGCGCCGCAGGAGGCGGCGGAGCGGCGGTCGCGCCGGCGGCGAGTGCGTTCCAACCCTTCGCGATGTTCTCGGCGATCAGCTCCGTCCAGAGGTCGTCGATCTGCTGGCGCGAGTTCGACACCCGGATTTCCCGTTCCAACGGCGTCTTCCGACCGGGGCTGAAGTCGGTGAAGTGGATGACGTACGCCGGGAAATCGTCGGCATCGGCTTGCTTGTTCGTCTCCCACATCACGAATTTCCGCACCATCGTCGCGCCTTTCAGCACCTTCGTGTAGACCTCGCGATTGATGACCGCACTCGGCTTCAAACTGGCGCCACCCGCGTCGCGGTCGGTGTCGGGCACTTCGACCAAATCGGTGATTTGCTTAATGCGCAGATCGGTCGCGTTCACCTGTTTGTCGTCCCGGCGGCGGACGAACTGCGGCGAGATCAACTTCACGAGTGGCATCCGGCGGACGATCTTGTACTGCTTGGCGGCGCCGTCGTAGTTCAGCACCATCGTGGTCACGTTGCCTTGCGTCTTCTGCGCCAGCAGGTCCAGCACGCTGATCTCGATGATCGTCTCCGGCTTCACCATGTGATACGCAACTTGGTCGTTCACCTCGACGTACTCGCTGGCGACAAGGTCGTCTTTCAAGTCGGCGTAGAAGGTCCGGCGGTCGTCTTCGCTGAACCCGCCGCCGACGTGCCCGAGCACTTGGAACATTCCGTCGGGCCGCATCACGGCGAGCAGAAGGTCGTGGATCATGCCGTGGCGGTCGTCTTCGGTCGATTCGGTGAAGCCGATGACGACGCAATCGAGCGTGTGCCGCGGCTTGACTTTGAACGAGCCCATCTCGCCGCGGACGACCACCCCTTCGGCCCCGGCGCCGATCCACGATTTGAACTGCTTGGCGATTTCGCCGCCGTCTTTGAGCCAATGCGTCTCGGGCGGAATCACGCGCGTGCCATCGGCGAAGATCTCTTCGAGCTTGGCCCACAGCTCGCGGATGCCGGCCTTGTAGGCGACGCCTTCGAGTTCGACGATGTCGAACGGGCCGAAGCGCAGATCGTCGAGTTCGGCTTTGCTCGCCGGTTGACGGGCAATGCGGCTGACGTCGTAGACGCGGCCCCGCGCACCGTCGGCCTTGTGGTAGTAGAGTTCCCCGGCGATGAGGGCCTTCTTGACACCGGCGGCTTTGAGTTTCTCAGCGGCTTCTTTCTGACAGGCGAGCCCGACGCGCACGGTGCCACCGGGATTGACGTTGAAGGCTTCGCCGTCGGAATAGACGAGCATGCTGAATTCGCCGTCGATCTTGAAGCTGACGTGGTACTCGCCGGCGCCGAATTTCTTTTTCGCCTCATCGCCATCGATGGCACGGAGCTTCGACGCGGTGTCGCGCTTGTAGTCTTGGGCCTTGGTGATCAATGTCGGGTCGGTGACGGCGTTGGCCGCGCCGACCGAGTACCCGGCGAGTTTGGTCTCGAGGCGTTCTTTGCGGAGTAGGCTCATGGCGTGGTCACCTCACTTTATTCGTAATCGTCCACCGAGCTTTGGCACATTTTCCGAGGCCATTCGAAGTCCGATCGTACCGGGCAAACGACCAACTTGGCACAGGGGGTTACGATCGAACCTCGAATGGCCTCGGAAAATGTGCCAAAGCTCGGTGGACGATTACTGCGCTTCTTTCACTTCTTCCGGGGCTTTCAGTTCGATGTTCGACAGATGCAATAGCAGCAGATACTTCGTGCCCTGCGTGCGGCCTTCGAGAAAACCTTGATACTTCGAGGCCCCGCGGCGCAGGATCAACGGTAGGTTCGATTTCGGCCCCGCCCCCAGCCGCAGCAGGCTTTGCTTGGATTCGAGTTCCTTGGCGATGTCGAAGAGGAAGTCGTACGTCAGGCCGTTGACGTGTTTCAGTTGGAGCTTGTTGACCATGACGAACATCTTGCAGACTTCCGCCTTCGGCATCAGTCGCCCGCTCCAGAGCAGCGGCGTTTCCGCCGACACGTTGGGCATCGACAGCGCCTTGGGCCGGCGGGCTTTCTCGGTGCCGTCGGGGTTCCGCACGATCTCGATTTGCTTGACGCCGTAGACCACTTGGCGATCCGCATTGACGAAGACGCGCGACGTCTCGCGGAGTGCCCGGCCGACTGATTCAAGGTCGATCTCCGGATCGCCGGCGATCAGTTCCTCGCCGACTTGCTCCGGCGTGCCGTACTTTTGCAGCAGGGCGCCGAAGTCGCGTTCGAGCGTCCCCTTCAAGAGCTTCGTCGATTTCGCGCGGCGTTCTTCGGCGTCGACCCACTGCACCCGCAGCGAGACGCGGACGCTCTCGGCGGCGACGGCGGCATCCCGCTTCTTGCTGTTCGTGATGGCGATTTGCGGCATGTTTCGGCTCCGGAGGAGAGATTCACCAGCTACTGAGGCACCTCGAAGAAAGAAGATTTTCACCGCAGAGAAAGAGTCGCCGGGGTTCGAGCGCGGCCGATGTCCAACTCCTTTCTTGAATCTTCTCAGCGTCCTCTTCTTTCTCTGCGGTGAAATTCGTCTTTCTTATTTTGCTCTGTTCACGGTGATTCCTGTTGTCGAATCACATCATGCTGAAGTCGATGGCGTCGTCGTCTTCGCCGAGGGGTTCATCGGCGTCGGCGACGGCCGGGGCCACTTCGTCGAGGCCCAGGAATTCCAGATCGGTGCGGCCGCCGACGCACAAAAACGGGTTGCCGTCCGAGCCTTGGAGCAAGAATCCGGCGTTGGCTTCGAGCCCGCCGCGGAAGCTGAACGGGAAGGTGTAGATCGTCCCCGCAGCGAGCGATTCTTGCAGCGGTTCGCTCACTTCGTCCGGCGTGAGCTGGTAGATTGCGTGGATGTTGTGCGACAGATATTCGTCGATGGTCGCCGTGGTGTCGAGCGTCACGGGATTGTCGAATGTCGACTTCACCGGCGTGATCGGTTTGTTATCCGGATCGACGGCTTTGAGTTCGGCCTTCTTGCGCCAGTGGCCATCTTCGGTGAGGTACGCCAGCGCCGTGCCCCCTTTGCCGACGATGGAGTGGCCGTCCGAAATCAACGTCGCCAGTTCGCACGGCTTTCCGGCGTCGTCCACGACTTCGAGGTCGGAGTAGCCGTAGAGTTTGTCCCGATCGACTTTCGAAAGGCCGAGGTTGATCGTCTCGCCTTCGAAGACCACCGTCAGTGGCTTGGCCATGTGGGGACTCGGGAAAGGGTCGCGAATCGGTGTTGATGAAGAAAATGGTAGCGGACGAATGTGGCGCCGCACAGGTCGGTTGCGGAATCGTTCGCCTTGGCCGGTTCCGGGCGGTTCCTATACTGGGGGAATTGCAAAATCCCGAGTCCCCTGCGGCGAACGACCTCCAGTTGAACCCGTCGGATCGCGTTAGGCCCACCCCTGAGACGCCATGACTGTCGCCCCCACCGGTAAGCGGAAACTCGATTGGTTGGCCGCGTTCCTCAGTTATTTATTGCCGGGCCTCGGGCAAATCGTGCAGGGCCGCGTCGGCAAAGGCATCCTGTATTTCGTCTGCCTGTACGGGCTGTTTTTCTACGGCCTGTCGATGGGGAGTTGGAAGAACGTCTGGCTCGGCGATTACTCTCAGCAATCGGGCGGCGGCGTGATGGGCTTCAAATTGCCGGGGTTCACGAAGGACCTGTCGTACCGCAAAGAGTTCGCCGGCCAGTTTTGGATCGGCATCGCGGCGTGGCCGGCGGTGCTGCAATACCAAACCACCGAGCCGATTCCGAAGTCGGACGATCCCGGTAAAGAATCGTGGCAGCCCGCGCCGAACAAGCTCTTCGGCTCGTACATGCAAGTGCCGCCGGAAGCGGAGCTGAACAAACTCCAGCGCGACGCCGACAAGCGCTGGGACCTCGGTTGGGTCTTCACGGTGATCGCCGGCGTATTGAATATCTTGGTGATTTACGACGCGCTCGCCGGTCCGGTGATCCGCGACGAAGACGAGAAAGCCGCCGCGGCCAAGCCGGCGGGAGGTGCCGCGTGATCCTGTTCGCCGCCACCAGCATCTACTGGGATCTGCCCGTTCTGCTCATCGCCGTCAGCTTGGTCTACAGCGCCACGCGCCACGACCGCTGGGATCGCATCGTCAAAGAAGCGGCCGGGTGGATCGTCCGCATGGTCGGCTTCCTCGGCGGCCTCGGCGTCGTGCTGTACATCCTTTCGACGTACCCGGAATATTGGAAGATCATCGCCGGAATCGGGATCGTCGGGACGATCATCTACTACGGATACTCGATGAAGCTCTTCAAGAAGCGAGCGAAGCCGGCGGCGCCGATACCGGGCGCCAAATGACCGAGAGCCGCCGATGTCCGACTTCAACACCGAAGATTTGTTCGATACCATCGATCGCTGCGCGTGGGAACTGCTGGCGCGGTTCCACATCGAAGAACCGCCCGTCGATGCCCTGCAACTCGCCCAAGATGCCTTTCGGTACACCGTGACCTTTGAAGAGGAAGAGGAAGAAGAACCCGAGTACGGCGACCGGCCGAAGCGGCGCCGGCCGCGCGAATTGGTCATCAAGCCGACGCAAACCCCCGCCGGCCAGCAGATGATGGCGGCCCGCGCCTGCGCCAAGGAACTCGTGCCGACGATTTTGCAGAAGCTCGGCGTCGTCCCCGGCACCGAGCAAAAATCGGCGGCGACGCAACTGAGCGCCTTGATCGCCCCGCGGTTGCTGCTGCCGACGCGCTGGTTCGGCACCGTCGCCCGCAAAGCGAATAACGATCTCGTCCGGATTCAAGAAGTCTTCGACACCGTCGGCCTCGAAGTGATCGCGCTGCGGTTGCTCGACCTCGACGAGCACTGCGTGATCGCCATGGTGGACGACGGCAACGTGGCCCTGCGACGCTCGAATGCGATGCAGGCGACGAAGAAACTGACCCCGGCCGAGGAATTGTGCATCGAGCGCGTGATCGAACACGAAGAGCCGCAGACGGTGCGGAAAGACGGTTGGACGAGCCGGGGTTGGCCGGTGCCGACGGGGCCATTCAACCGAATCCTTTTGCGATCCGAGCCGGACGACGTATAATACCCGTTGAAAGTCGAGGCCACGGCGGTCGCTACCGAAGCGGCCGCCGAACTGTTTTTGTGCCTCTCCGAATTTCCGAGACAGCGACGAACGCTAGATGAGGAGTGTGCGGAATGTCCGATGACCGCATCCCAACGACCCGCGCCGGCTACGACAAGCGCCGCGCCGAACTCGACCACTTGCAAGGTGTCGAGATGATCGCCATCACCACCCGCGTGGCCACGGCCCGCGATATGGGCGACCTCAGCGAGAACGCCGAGTACCACGCTGCGCGCGAAGACCAAGGCCTGTTGCAGGCGAAGATCAACATGCTGAAGGATCAGCTCTCGCGGTCGTACATCCTCGACACCGAGAACCTGCCCAAGGGCATGGTCGTGTTCGGCAGCAAGGTCCGCGTGCTCGATCTCGACACCGAAGAAGAAGAGACCTACGAGCTGATCGGCCCCGGCCAGGAAGACCCGGACACGAACCGGATCTTGACGACCAGCCCCATCGGCCAAGGCCTGATCGGCAGCAAAGTGGGCGACAGCGTGGAAATCGCCGTGCCGCGCGGCACGATTCGGTTCAAGGTGCTCGAGATCACCGTGGCGGATGTTTGAATCGACGCCGCCGTCGATCAAAACAGCTCCGCCGGGTCGGCGGTGCGGACCTTGCGCACCGCCAGCAACGCCGAGCTCACGCACATCCCCACCGTCAGCAGCAATACGAGGCCCATGCGTTCCCAGGTCATGCCGATGGGCAGCGCCGCCGCGAGGATCGTGACTTCGTACAGGCCGAGGGCCGCGATGGCTCCGAGGGAATAGCCGCCGAGGGCCAAGAACAGGGCCTGATTCAGCACCACGCGGAACAAAAATCCGAAGCGGTAGCCCATCGCCTTTAGCGTCGCGTACTCCGGCATGTGCTTCTTGATGTCGGCGACCATCATCTGATAGATGAAGATCGCCCCGACGGTGATCGCCAGCAGTACGCCGAAGTAGAAGAACTTCCCCACGGCCGTCTTGTTCACCCAATAGCTGCGCTCGCCCGCTTCCATTTCCGCCCGCGTGTAGACCTGCACATCCGACGGCAGCACGGCCCGCAGACGCCGCGCGGCTTCGTCCGGGTCTTCGCCCGGTTGCAGCGTCACGAGGCCGAAGCTGACCTGTTTCTTCGAGCGGCCGGTGTACTTGGCGAAGGTCTCTTCGTTCGCCAGCAGCAGGCCGCTGTAGCTGAAACCGGTGCCGGCTTGGAAGTACCCGGCGAGACGGACGCGCTGGCCGTTGAGTTCGGTTTCGGTGCCGGGGGGCATGGCGCCGGGATCGCCGAAATAGGGCTTCGATCGGCGGTCGAGCAAGACGCTGTCGATCTGCCCGAGGAGCACTTGGGCATCGCGCTGATCGCCGTCATCGCGGAAGATGCCGCCGGCATTCGGAGGAAGGAAGACGCGGTCGAGGGTGCCGGGGTCGATGCCGACCATGCTCAGTTGCCAAAGTTTTCGGCCGCGCTTGGGGTCTTCGGTCGGGTTGCGCCACTGGCCGCCGCCCATCGAGAACGGGAGCACTTCCTTCACGCCCGCAGCCGATTCGGCTTGGGCGAGTCGGGTGCGATCTACCGATCCCGGCCGGCTGAGATCGATGTACTCGGTGCTGGTGATTAGCAGATCGAAGCGCATCTTGCCATAGAGGAGTGTGGCGGTGTTTTCGACCGAGCCGAGGAACCCGAGTTGCATGAAGACGAGCACGACGGCGAACGCCGCCCCGACGACCGAGATCGCCGTGCGGCCGCGCTCGTGAAGGAGGTTCGCCAAGGCGAGTCGGAGGGAA
>Ga0105048_10019731_pt1 | contig 10318 bp, 11 predicted proteins | sample MAT05_FD_78382 | JGI IMG/M metagenome (GOLD analysis project Ga0105048, IMG submission 78382) | Freshwater microbial communities from Lake Fryxell liftoff mats and glacier meltwater in Antarctica - MAT-05 | ecosystem: Environmental > Aquatic > Freshwater > Ice > Liftoff microbial mat | place...
GCAGCGGCGCCCGTGAAGAAGGCGGCGGCACCTGCGAAGAAGGCAGCAGCGCCCGCGAAGAAGGCGGCCGCACCCGCGAAGAAGGCTGAACCGGCCAAGAAGGCGGCGGTAGCGAAGAAGCCAGCAACTAAGAAGGCCGCAACAAAGAAGGCAGCAAAGAAGGCGGCACCCGCTGCACCTGCTGCCCCTGCGCCTGCGAAGACGACCCTGAACCCAGCCGCAGCTTGGCCTTTTCCCACGGGCAACAAGCCCTGACTGCGGGTCTATTTGGCCGCCGAGGCGGTCAGACAAGGGCTTTTGAGGTCCTGAAAAGGCTCGGCACTGCCGGGCCTTTTTTTTAAGCATCGCTTGTCCGTTACAGTCACGCTCGGAGTACGCGAGGCACTTTAACTTTCCGTTCCTTCGGCGCAATCTGGAGAACCGACCATGAGCTCTTTGCTGCAACGGCTTGAGAGGAATTCTAAGTCAGCCAGAAACTCAAGTGAGCGAGCAGCGCTGAACGCGGAGCGTGCCTCATACTTGGCTAGAGTTGGACGATTTGCAGAGGCCAAGAGTCTAATAGGAGAGATCAGGTCCGAATTTGGTGACGGGCATGATGGACTCGTAATGATCAGACTGATGCTTGCCGAAGGCTTACTGCAGCTTTTCGAAAGTCTCAACCCCTCAGCGATTGATAGAGTGAGGCGTGCTCAATTTATCAGTCACTTGATGCAGGAGCGTCGTCTATTGGCTTTGACTTCGGCTTGGAAGGCCCATATCGAATTCGAAACGTCAAGGTACGACGCGATGTTTGAGTCGCTCGAAACTGCGATGACTAGCGCAGAGGAGAGTGAGCATGACTCCAATTGTCGGATTGCGATGGTGATGTGTGATCTAAACGTCTTCTGTGGTCTCGCGGAATCGGGGCAGAGTTGGTTCATGAAAAGCCGAGAAAGTGCGCTCAAGGATGGTGACAGAGCAAGCATCGAGGCATTGCTCTACAACAAGGCGGCGTTCCAGTTGGCTAGATTGCGTGCCGAAAGTTGTTTCATTCAAGTGCCTGTGGAAGTCCTGAAGAGAGCCCGTATGGAAGTTGCTTCAGCTAAGAATTTTCAAGACTTGGCTCAGGTCGAAGCACTAACTTCGTTTATCTCACTTTGCGAAGCAAGAATGTACGTGCTTGAGGGGGATTTTCAAACGGCCATCACTCGACTCGACTTACTTCGGACCTCCGGCCCTTTTGCCTCCTACAACTTCAGTCAAGACCTGATTGACCTAGAGATCGCTTACTGCCTTTCAAAGTTGGGACAGCTTGACAAAGCTGAGCTGATCTTGCGAACTTTGGACTCCATCAGTTTGGCAAGCTACGACATAGATGAGCAGCTGGTTGCAAGGTGGATGATTCACCAGATCACTCTCCTATGTGGTGCTGGTCATGCGTCTCAATCCGCACAACTGTTGGAGACTGCATCAGGTGCCTACATTGCTCTCATTGAACGACTTCGAGGAGGCTTGACTTCGCTCGGCGAAAGAGTTGCGCAGTTGCAATCAAGCAAGAGTCAAGTTCGAACTTAGAGAGCTGGATCCCCCACCAATGCCAAAACTCTCCATCCTCATGGGCTCCTCTAGCGATTGGGAGACGATGTTGCATGCTGCTGCAGTGCTGGATGAGTTTGAGCTGGCTTATGAAAAGCGGGTGATCTCGGCGCATCGCATGCCTGACGAGATGTTTCGCTTCGCCGAATCTGCGGCGGCGCGTGGCTTGTACGCCATCATTGCCGGGGCCGGTGGTGCAGCGCATTTGCCGGGCATGCTGGCGGCGAAGACGACGGTGCCGGTGCTGGGCGTTCCGGTGCCCGGCAAACACCTGCAAGGCCTGGATTCGCTTTATTCGATGGTGCAGATGCCCAAAGGCATTCCCGTCGCCACATTTGCCATTGGCTCGGCCGGTGCAGCCAATGCCGCGTTGTTCGCGGTCGCCATGCTGGCCACCCACGACCCGGCACTGATGACCCGTTTGCTCGACTTTCGCGCCCGCCAGAGCCAGGTTGCGTCGGCGATGACGCAAGACCTCAAGTGATGCCACTTCAGCAGAGTTTGCCTGCGGGCAGTGCACTGGGTGTGATGGGAGGCGGCCAACTCGGTCGCATGTTCGTTCATGCCGCTCAGGCGCAGGGATTTCGCGTCACCGTGCTGGAGCCTGATGCCGACAGTCCCGCAGCGGCGGCAGCCGATCAGCACTTGCGCGCGGCTTATCTCGATGACTCGGCGCTGCAGGCATTGGCGCAGCAGTGCGCTGCGGTGACGACCGAGTTCGAGAACGTGCCGGCGCAGGCGCTGCAACAACTGGCCCGGTCGGTCTGGGTCTCGCCGCCCGCCTCGGCCGTTCGGGTCTGTCAGCACCGGGCGCTCGAGAAAGCCCTGTTCGAGCAAGCCGGCGTGCCCTGCGCACCCCATGCGCTGCTGCGCACGCAGGCCGACCTGCATTCGCCGGGGTTGGCCAGCCTGCTGCCCGGCATCCTGAAGACGGCCAGTCTGGGCTACGACGGCAAGGGCCAGCGCAGCGTGGGCGGATTGCAGGACCTCGCTGCGGCCTTCGAGGCTCTGGGGTCTGTGCCCTGTGTGCTGGAGCACAAGCTGCCACTGGAGCACGAGATCAGCGTCATCGTGGCGCGCTCGCACGATGGCCAGATCGTCAACCTTCCCGTTCAGCAAAACCTGCACCGCGACGGCATCTTGGCGCTGACCCAGGTGCCGCCGCCCGATGTCGCGCCCGAGTTGTCGGACCGTGCCGTGCAGATGGCGCACCAGCTTGTCCTCGCACTGGATTACGTGGGCGTGTTGTGCGTGGAGTTTTTCGTCTTGAGCGATGGCCGCCTGGTGGCCAATGAAATGGCGCCCCGGCCGCACAACTCGGGGCACCACAGCATCGACGCCTGCGACCTGTCGCAGTTCGACCTGCAATTGCGCACGCTGGTTCGCTGGCCCTTGGTGCAACCCCGGCAGCACTCGGCTGCCGTCATGCTCAACCTGCTCGGCGACTTGTGGTGGGACGGCAGCGGGTCGCAGCGCGAGCCGCCCTGGTCCGAAGTGGTGGCGCTGCCGGGCTCGCATCTGCACTTGTACGGCAAGTCCGAGCCCCGTCGCGGTCGCAAGATGGGCCACCTGAGCTTCACCGCAGCGACCATGTCGCAAGCCCAGGCCTGCGCCCGTCAGGCCGCCGCGCTGCTGGGTTTGGCGCCCTGGTGATGGCTACCGACCCGACAGGCAGCGCTCAGGGATCGGAACGCAGCGTGAAGAGCCATGCGGGCACGGACGAGGGCACGGACGAGGGCAAGGACGAGGGCAGGAAACTCGACAATCCGGCCATCGCCGAAGCCGCGAGGGCACTGGCGGCCGGCGAGTTGGTGGCCTTTCCCACCGAAACCGTTTACGGTCTGGGCGCCCGTGCTGACGACACGCAGGCCGTGGCGCGTATCTTCTCCGCCAAAGGCAGGCCGGCCGACCATCCTTTGATCGTGCACGTGGCGAGCATGGCGGCGGCCGAGAGCTTTGCCGCCAGCCTCAGTGTCGAGGCGCGCTGCCTCATGCAGTCCTGCTGGCCAGGCCCGGTCACGGTGATCGTGCCGCGCCGTTCCGGCATGGCACGGGCTGCAGCCGCCGGACAGGCCAGCATCGGTCTGCGCATGCCCGCCCACCCCGTGGCGCTGGCGCTGCTGCGCCAGGCTGCGGACCTGGGCGTGGCCGGCGTGGCGGCGCCCAGTGCCAACCGTTTCGGGCGCGTCAGCCCGACCACCGCAGAGCATGTGCGACAGGAGTTCGGCCAGACACTGCGCGTGCTGGAGGGGGGGGGCAGCGAAATCGGCATCGAGTCCGCCATCGTCGACTGCACGCAGTCTTCACCGGCCTTGTTGCGCCCGGGGCAGTTGAGCGCAGCGCATCTGGCGCGCCTGCTGGGTAAGCCGCTGGCCTTGCCCAGCGCCGATTCACCGCGTGCCTCGGGCACTCTGGCCTCGCACTACGCACCCGACGCGCCGGTGGTGCTTTGGACTGCCGCCGCCCTGTGGGACGCGCTGCAGGCCGGGCCGGGTCGGGCGCCTGCGGGGCTCGCGGTATATTCCCGCAGCTTGGACGGTGCTGCATTGGCGCGGCTTGGGCAGGGTAGGCTGGTGTTGCGGCGAATGCCGGACAACGCCGATCAGGCAGCGCACGAGTTGTTCGGTGTGCTGCGTGAACTGGATGCGGCCGGTGTGTCGTCAATCTGGATCGAGCTGCCACCACCGCACCCAGAGTGGGATGGTGTGCGTGACCGCTTGACACGCGCAGCTGCCTGAGCCCTTTTCAAGCTTTATGCGTTTACCCCGCGCAGCGGTCCCCGAGCCGACGCGCCATGTCCCAGGATTGCGGAGATCAGATGACGTTCAGCAGCAAGGCAAGCCTGAAGCATTGGCGGCAGCGGGCGGCCGGTCGGCTTGCACTGGTGGCGCTGGTGCTGCTCAGCGCCTGCGGTGGTGGCACCAGCCAATTCGATCCTTTCATCGCCGGGCGCGTTTTTGCCTTTGGTGACGACCTCAGCACCCTCACCAGCAACGGCCGCAAGTTCGCGGTCAACGGCCTGAACGCCGATGGCCAGGTGGATTGTTCGCTCGAGCCGCTGTGGGTGCAGCAGGTAGCCGGCTTTTACGGCTATGTGTTTGCGCAGTGCAACCCTGGCAACACGGGCACTGTGAATGCGTTCATGTTCGCGGCGGCCGGCGCCAAGGTCGCCGAAGTGGCGGCGCAAGTCGATGCCCAGGTGGCCGCAGGCGGCTTCCGCGACAAGGATTTGGCGCTGGTGCTGGGTGGCATGAACGATGTGCTCGAGCTGTACGCGCAGTTCCCCGCCCGTTCCGAGGCCAATCTGTTAGCCGAAATGCGGGCCCGCGGTGAGCGTCTGGCATCGATCGTCAACCGTCTCATCGACCTCAAGGCCAAAGTCGTTGTCTCGATGGTGCCCGACATGGGTTTGTCGCCGTTCGCGATAGCGCAGGACAGACTCAACCCGGGGCGGGCGGCCTTGCTGACCCGCCTGGTGACCGCCTTCAATGAACAACTCGGCGTCAAGGTCTTGCTGGACGGCCGGTTTGTCGGCCTCATGCAGACCGATCTGCGCACCCAGTTGATTGCTCGCTTTCCTGGCAGTTACGGCTTCACCGAGGTCACCAAGGGCGCCTGCAACGTGGCGTTGCCTGCGTGCACCACTGCCACCCTGATCACCAACGCCACGGCCGGTGGCTATTTCTGGGCCGACGACACGCGGCTTGCTTCAGGTGGTCAAGGCCAACTCACTTCTTTGGCGATCGAGCGCGTGCAGGGCAACCCGTTCTGAGCGCTCGCGGCCGATGGCGATGTTGCTGTCGGCGCTCGAGGACTTGAGTCAGTTTGTGGCAGCTTTTGCTGCACCGCCGCAAGGGGTTTCCCCCCGGGGCCCGAGCGGCTTCATACCCCTATAGTGACTGTGGACAACGCGGTGCGTGGTCTGGCGCGCTGCCTTCACCATCTCACCCTCACCTGACGGGGTTTTCATGACCAGACTCATTCGAACCTGGGCGCCGACGGCGACCGTTGCGGCCCTTGTCACCGCCCTTGTCACCGGTTGCGGCGGCGGCGATCCCCCAGTGGCCGGCAGCGGCGAACCGGAGGGCGCACCCACCACCAAGGGCAGTTTCACGGCAGTGGTCAGCTTTGGCGACAGTCTGAGCGACGCCGGGGCCTACGCGCCCGCCACGTCGCTGGCCGGCAACGGCAGCGCGCCCTACTTCGGTGGCAAGTTCACGGCCAATTCGGCCACCGCGAAGGTGTGGGTGGAGAACCTGGCCAGCACCATGGGCTTGCTTGTGACCCCCGCCGAGGTCGGCTTCGGAACGTCTTCGGTGAAGTGCCCTGCGGCGGCCAATCCGGCCCTGGCCGCCACCTGCACGGCTTACGGCCAGGGCGGTTCTCGTGTCACCGACCCGAATGGCATCGGCAGGTCCGGCGGTGCGCTGACGGTGCCGATGAAGACCCAGATCGCCAACCACCTGGCGCGCTTCACCAGTTTCAAGGCCGGCGACCTGATTCTTGTCTGGGGTGGCAACAACGACGCCTTCGTTCAGTTCGGCGCTTTCTCCGAAGCGGCGCAGCGGATTCAGACCGACGCCGCAGCGGGCAGGCTGACAGCGGATCAGGCCAATCTGGCGCTCTTCCAGGCCCAGAACACGGGACAGGCGGCGATGAAGGCGGCAGCCCTGGAACTGGCCGCGTACGTGAAGACCGAGATCCTCGCCAAGGGCGGCAGGTACGTGGTGGTAATGAACCTGCCCGACTCTGCATTCACGCCTTTTGGCAGCACCTTGCCGGCCAACGTCAAGCCCGTGCTGTCGGCGATGGTCGACACCTTCAACCTGTGGCTGAAGGAAGGGCTCACCGGGTTGCCGGTGAAGCTGATGGACCAGAACGCAGCGGGCAAGGACGTGTATGCCAACCCGGCCCGATTCGGCATCACCAACAACACCGTGCCGACCTGCGACGCGGCCAAGATCGCCGCCATCACGCGCGGCGGCGTGACCGACGGTTCCTCGCTGTTCTGCAACTCCACGCCGGGCGTGCCTTTCAACGGCATACGCACCGGCGCCGACGTCAACACCTGGCAGTTCGCTGACGGGGTGCATCCCACACCGGGCGGTCACAAGGTCATCAGCGACTTCGTGACGCAGCAACTGAAGTCCTACGGTTGGCTTTGAGCCTCAGCACCTGGAAAGACCCGCATGCACTCCAACACCTCAATCCGCACATCCCTGGCGCTGCTGGCCTTGTCGGCACTGTGTCTGGCACAGGCCCCCGTGTGGGCGCAGAACCAGACCCTCAAGGTCGGTGGGATTCGCTACGACGCCCACTCGAAGTCCAACGGTGTCACCGGCATCGGCATCCCGCCAGGGGCCGATGCCACCGTGGGCGACGCCACCACCCTGGTGTTCACCTACGAGATCGAGGTCAAGCCCAATGTGGGTATCGAACTGGTGATCGGCGTGCCGCCCAAGATCAAGGCCCAGGCCACCGGCTCGGTCGCCTTCCTGGGTGAGGTGCTGACGGCGCGCAATGTCGCTCCTACCTTGCTCGTGAACTACCACTTCGGACAGAAAGGCGATGCCCTGCGGCCTTACGTCGGGCTGGGCATCAACTACACCAAGTTCACCGGCGCCAGTTCTCCCTACGGCTGGGATGTGAAGTTGCGTGATTCGGTCGGTCTGGCCGGCCACGTGGGCCTGGATTACGCGCTGAGCAAGGATTGGGGCCTGTTTGCCAGCTTCGGCATGGCCAATGTGAAGAGCAAGCTGGTGGCCACGGGCGCCACGGTGTTGCAAAGCACGATCGACTTCCGTCCGCGCACCTACGCCGCCGGCGCGTACTTCAAGTTCTAGGTCTGCCCTGGGCCGAGCGCCGATCCTCGATCAGCTTCACGCTCAGGATGGTCAGTGCCAGCAGCAGCGTCACGCTATTGGCCACCACGATGGGCCATTCGCCCAGCAGCACGCCGTAGGCCAGCCACAAGGCCACGCCGACGGTGAAGGCGCTGTACATGGCCAGCGAAATGCCACTCACGTTGCGTGTTCGCAGCGTCAGCAGCGCCTGCGGCACGAAGCTGCCGGTGGTGAGCGCCGCAGCGAGGTAGCCGATGCCGTCTTGCCAGGTCATGGGTGATGTCTCGTCCTGCGTCGGAGTGGACTGAGTCCGGTTCGATGATCGCACGGCCGACTTTCGTGAAACGGGACAAGGTGCCGGACCAGGGAAGCCTCCCACATTAAACTTGTTCGATGCCTGCTGCTACTGCCGTTTCCGCCCCCGCCGCAGTGTTGGCCTTCGACACATCGACAGAACGATTGGCCGCCGGACTGCAGTGCGCCGCCGGGCCGTTGACGGTGCTGGCCGCAGGGGGGCCGATGGCGTCGGCGGCGCTGCTGCCGGCGCTGCGGGCCTTGTTGGACCGGGCAGGACTGGGCTGGTCTGGACTGGATGCCATCGCCTTCGGGCAGGGGCCCGGGGCCTTCACGGGGCTGCGCACCGCGTGCGCCGTGGCACAGGGGCTGGGACTGGGGTTGGGGTTGCCGCTGCTGCCCATCGACAGCCTGCTCATCGTGGCCGAAGATGCACGCGGGCAGTCGCTTGTCGATGCCGATGCCGATCAGGACCTCGACGTGGTGGTGCTGATGGATGCCCGCATGGACGAAATCTACGCTGGCCGTTACCGCTGGTGTCGCGGGGCCTGGTCGGTGCCGGTGGCGCCGGCGCTGTACACGCTGGGTGGCCTGGCGCGGCTTTGGAACACCGCTGGCAACGACATTGACCTTGGCCTGGACCCTGAGGTTGGCCCTGACCTTGACCTTGTCCGTGACGTTGACGCTGGAAGCGGTCTGGTGCTGGCAGGTTCCGCCCTCCTTGCCTTCGCCGATCGCCTGGCGCTGCCGTCTGGCGCCAGGCGCTGCCCGCATGAGCAGGACCGTGCCGCCGCGTTGCTGCGCCTGGCGGTGATGGCCCAGGCGGCGGGGTCGGGTTTGGACGCCGCCGATGCCCTGCCGCTGTACCTGCGCGACAAGGTGGCGCAGACCACGGAAGAGCGCAGCGCTCTGCGGGCCGCAAAGCTTCTTGCCCAGGGGACTTTGTCGTGAGCTCGCCTGTCGGGCTGCGGCCGATGCGCCTGAGCGACCTCGACGCCGTGAAGGCGCTCGAAGCCCAGGCCTACAGCCACGCCTGGAGTCGCGGCAACTTCGCCGATTCCTTGGCCAGCGGCTACCTGGCCGAGCTGCTTTCCGACGCCGACGGCCAGCTCCTGGGCTACTTCGTGGTCATGCCCGGCGTGGACGAACTGCACTTGCTGAACGTCACCGTCGCGCCCGAGCACCAGTCCCGGGGCCTGGGCAGCCAGTTGATGCAAGCCGTGTTCGAGCACGGTGCGCGTTTGGGCATGAGCCTGCTCTGGCTGGAAGTGCGCAAGAGCAACTTGCGTGCGCAGTCCCTGTACCGCCGCCTCGGTTTTGCCGAGGTCGCTGTGCGCGCAGCCTATTACCCGGCCGGCCCGCAGCGCGAAGACGCGGTCGTGATGCGCAGGCCGCTGGGTCGAGCGACAGGCGTCGTGGCGCGGGCCGAACCCGACGCGGGATGGGCGCTCGCTTCCACTGAGCCAGGTTCGCTGAGCCGCCTGCCATGAGCTGGACTTCGCCGCAACTGCAGATGCTCAAGGCCATGGGCCTGAGGGTGTGGACACCTGCGACGGCCCTGTCGGCGGCGGCGGTTACCGGGACTGCCGTTGAAATCGAGGTGGGGGTCGAGCTTGGACATGAGCTTGAGTTCGCAGCGACCCCGCCTGCAGGGACTTCGTCCGCGCGGCCAGCCACGCCGCCCAGCCCGCTGGCCCGCCGCCCGCAGCCGTCCGTGCCCGTGCCCGTGCCCGTGCCCGTGCCCGTGCCCGTGCCCGTGTCCGTGCTCACACCGGCCTTCGCCCCCGATCTGCCCGAACCCGACGCCGCGCTGGCCGCTGCCAGGACGGTGACGCAGATCGCTGGTCTGTCTGCCATGGACTGGCCCGCGCTGCGTGCCGCCGTTGCCGCCTGCAGCGCTTGCACGCTGTGCGAAAGCCGCACACGAACAGTGTTCGGCACGGGTCATCCGCTGGCGCATTGGATGGTCGTCGGCGAAGTCCCTGGCGAGCAGGAAGACGCGGAGGGACTGCCCTTCGTCGGCCCGGCCGGCCAGTTGCTGGACCGCATGCTGGCGGCGCTGAAGCTCAGCCGCGCCGAGGACGGCCCTGCGGAGCCCTCGCAGCGGGCCTACGTCACCAACGCCTTGAAGTGCCGACCGCGCAACCGCAACCCCACGCCCGCAGAGATGGCGCAATGTGAGCCCTACTTGCAGCGCCAGATCGAGCTGCTGCGGCCGCGCATCATCCTGGCCATGGGCGTCGTTGCGGCGAAGGCCTTGCTGCGCAGCGATGAGCCCCTGGGACGCCTGCGCGGCCAGGTTTACCGCTACCGTGGCGTGCCCCTGGTGGTCACCTACCACCCTGGCTACCTGCTGCGCCAACCGTTGGAGAAGGCCAAGGCCTGGGCCGATTTGTGCCTGGCGGCGGACACCGTGGCGCTGGCTTCGAGCGGTCTCTCGACGCCAGCCAAGGGCTGAGCACATCAGACCTTCTTGGGTGCCTTTTTGGGTCTCTGCCAGCCGCTGAGCGAGGTCTGCCTGGCGCGCGCCACGGTCAACTGACCGGCGGGCGCGTTCTTGATGATCGTGCTGCCGCCGCCGATGGTCGCCCCGGCGCCCAGTTCGA
>Ga0105048_10019733_pt1 | contig 10317 bp, 12 predicted proteins | sample MAT05_FD_78382 | JGI IMG/M metagenome (GOLD analysis project Ga0105048, IMG submission 78382) | Freshwater microbial communities from Lake Fryxell liftoff mats and glacier meltwater in Antarctica - MAT-05 | ecosystem: Environmental > Aquatic > Freshwater > Ice > Liftoff microbial mat | place...
ACACGAATTTGTACATAGAAACGGACGAACAGCTCGAATGCACGCTTCTGGCACCTCCTATTTGCTTGTTCATCAGGACGAACCTCGCCCTAGCTACTTGGAAGAATCTTTGGAAATAATTGACCTTCCAAAAAATAATCCACTACCAATCCCACCCTTATTTGTAACGATTTATATAAGCGGAGGCAAGAAAAACAAACTCAACAAAGTTGATATCGTAGGTTTTTTCTCTCAAAAAGGAGGTCTCGAAAAAGGAGATTTAGGGTTAATTGAAGTAAAAGATTTTATCTCTTTTGCCGCAGTGAAACGCACAAAAGTTAAAGCGCTTTTGGAAAAAATCAGGGATGAAAAAATGAAAGGGAAAAAGTATAAAATCGAGGTGGCTCGTTGACAAATTTGAGCCAGAATTGAATCCAAGAAAAGGTGAATCTATAATTTTTTGCTAATCAAAGCACCATATTTTGGTTTTCAAATACCAAAATGTCTTTCTATCAAAATACTCAAATACTTATCCTGTCAACTCGCTCACTCAACAATTTAACATACGCCTCCTTCATCTTATCCGACAAAAAACTCACCGCTATCAATTCAAGCATCACTGTTTGTTTTTTTGCAAACTTGGCAAAAACTCGCTCGGCAGACTTAGCAGGAATACTTAATTTCGTGGCTAGTTCGTCAAAATCGGCTCGTTTGATGCGGTTTTTCTTGCCGTTTATCGTCAAAGCCGATTCCTCTACATCTTCGGGCATGGCCAATTTTGTAGAAATCAAGTCGTAAGCAGGCGATAATGCTACTTCTCCATTATCAAACTGAACTAATGAGAAGTTTTTTAGGTGCATATCGGCATTGCCCGTAATAAAACAAAAAACCACTAACTCAAACAAAGCCAAGGCATCCAAACCTTTATTCGTTGCATAGGTGCGTATTGTCTTACCAACTTTCTCGATTGAACCTCGGTATTTGTGTTCGGTGAGGGTTTCGGTGAGTTGGCAGAGATCTTCTGTATGAATTTTCCTGTTTCCCTGTCGGTCAAAACGCTTGGTCAGATACGCTAATTCTCCCGACTGCAGTCGAATCAGCGTATGGTCTGCTGTTTTGATGCCGCACCAAGCCGCTAATTTCATTGTCAAATCTTCGTTCTCGGTTAAGTTTTCAAACTGTTCCGCTGGAGGTTTCAAAATATAACCTCTCCATAACCCAACTACTGTCAGGCGGCTTGTTCGGGCATCCGTCCTTTCTAAATCCAACGAAAGTTTGGGCTGTACACCCGTTACGGCTACGCTGCGAATAATGAGCTGTCGAGCCATTTCCTGCAATTCTTCCTTGCCCAAAGCCAATTGGGGTGGGATAGTTGTTGCAAAGAATTTCTTGCAGCACTTGGTGTGAAAGTCCTGTTCTCGCTCACTCAGAGGTTGATAGCAGTAAAGGCAACGTTGGTTCATGGCTCAGAGATTTCAATTTTCCTTACACTAACCGCACCGAGGCAATCTTGACATACCGAGAGTAACAAACCCATACGGTCTCTTGGGTTGAGTTTCCAATTTTGAACGGCAATATCCAACAGCCAACCTTCGGGAATCAATCCATCAAAAAAGGGGAACATCGTTTTGCTTTTATAGACTTCTGCCCGCAGGGGCAAAGTTAAGCTTACGGACGAGCCATTCTTTTTCAAATAATTCAAATCATACGAGAATACATAACCGTCTTCATCTTCGCTAATCATACCTGCCAATTGGTCTTGATAATAGACCTGCCCTTTCCTATTCATGGCGTATCTCCTTTCTGACAGGCCCAACTTCGCACCCAAACAAATCCAATACTTGATTTACCTTGTCAAGTCGTAATGTTTCTTTTCCCTGTTCCAACTCCCGAACAAAGCGAAGTCCTACCCCTGATTTCTCGGCCAAATCTACTTGGGTTAGTTTTAGAGACTTGCGCTTGTCTTTCACAAATTGAGCGATAAGGTTTTTCATTTTATACCTGTTCGGGATTGTTTCACATCTCTTAATTTATATTATACCCTTTCAGGTACGAATATAGAAGATATTGTTAACTTTATACCCGATTAGGTACAAATTATTAAAACGTACAAAAGCTAAAGCGCTTTTGGAAAAAATCAGGGATGAAAAAATGAAAGGGAAAAAGTATAAAATCGAGGTAGCTCGTTGATTACTTTGAGACAAAGTTTACTTTGCCAACGTATTTATAATCAATCTCATGGCTTCGGTCGGGGTTGTAAAGTTGAAGTTACCCCAAATCGATTCATCGTATTTCGAGATTGTTTGGTGTGAAAAACTTTCAGTATCAACTAACACATCCGTTTCGGGAATGCGGCTGCCGTTACTTTTTTGGATTTCGGTGGTGACAAACTGCAACCGAATACTACCCAATTGTTGATTATTTTTTTGTTCAAACTGCGTATCCAATCGCATTCTGTAATCCTGCAAATACCATTTTCCAGCAAAGGGCTTGTAACTAATGCACGTATAAAGTCGCTTAGGTTCGCGTTTGGTTTTGCCAAAGAGCTTATCGGTTGTACTTACTTTCATAACATCTTTTACTCCTTCTGACGTGAAGTCATATTCAATCTGAACAATAGCCGTATCGGCGGCACAGATGCTAATTATCCCATTTCGAGCAGCCTTGACACCCGTATTAACAGGTCGAAACAAAATCCTATACACTTGATTACCCAGATAATACACAATACTATCGTCCAACTCATATACGTAGTCATAGAGGTTTTTCCCATCCAAATATTCTGGAACTCCTACTTCTATCGAATGTGTGACAATAGTAGCACCGTTAGGAAAAGCATAGCCCTCCATGGATTTAGAACGATTTTCACTGACAAAAGCACGTCCGCGTAAGGCTTTTACTTTTTCGGGAACCAAAACTTTAGGTCGCGGATCCTTCTCGGTTTGTAGCAAGGCTTCTCTTATTTCAACATATTCACCATCCTGTTGTAGCGACTCGTTGTAGAAGCATTTGAGCAAAATAGGTAGTGTGGGATTGTTTTTCTTTGTTTTTCCGAGGGCTTCCGAAATCAAGTTTCGGGCTTCAAAGGTTTTAATATACGAGCTATCCACTCGTCGTGGCTCAGCGGGTTGTAACTCAATAACAAGCTCTTTCTGATTGGGTTGATACATCGAAGCCTTTTGTTGGAAAGGTTGATAACCTATCACGGCCACAACAATCATGGAATCATTGGCAATACGCGGAAAGCGGTAAAAAAACTGCCCTTCGTCATTGGTAAGTGTCCCCGTACCCTTACTCATCATCCCTATATAAGCATACGGAATAGGCTTTTGCGTAACTTTGTCGATGACTTTTCCTGAAAGTGATAAATATCCTCCCTGTGCATGGGCAAAGATAGAAATCAACAAGCAACAAAAGGCGATAATCATGAAGCGCATCCTAGTGAGTTTTTTTATCATAACTGAGGTGAGGCAACAATCACGCCAAATCTTCTAGGTTATAACATCTACGGCAACGCGCTTCGTAAGAATTGGTTTCGCCGAGCAAAATTTTGTCTTGTGAAGTCACTTTCCGGTACGAATATTGGGCTACATCTCCGCAAACGACACAAATTGCATGGACTTTGGTCACATATTCGGCAATAGACATCAAAAGGGGCATCGGGCCGAAGGGTTTCCCAGCAAAATCCATATCTAAGCCTGCAACAATGACCCGTTTTCCTCTGCTAGCAAGGTTGTTGCAAACCTCCACCAGACTATTGTCCAAAAACTGTGCTTCATCTATGCCCACTACGTCGCAATCGCCCGCAAAAAGTAATATTTCTTCTGCTGTATTGATGGGAGTAGAACGAATCGAATTTTCATTGTGAGAAACAATGTCTTGGTCATGGTAACGTTTATCAATGGCAGGTTTAAAAATTTCTACCTTTTGACGAGCGATTTTAGCACGATTAAGACGACGAATGAGTTCTTCGGTTTTGCCCGAAAACATAGAGCCACAAACTACCTCAATCCAGCCCGTGTAAGGTTGTGTTCTTTTTAAATGATGATTTGGTTCGATAAACATGTTTTCGGAGTTTAATCTCTATGAGTAGATGGACTTTAGGTTGTTAAAAAAAATCCTGCTCTGATAGACGGATAACTGCTTGAAGCCAATTACCTTTACAAAACAAACAAATTTTAAGATGCTCCACAAGTTTAATGTTAGTACACTCAACGAGTACAGTCAGCAGTTTGCACATCAAGTTTGCGATGATTTTTTTGCACACAATTCCGTTGCATCTGGACAGCACATACTAAATTTAACAAAAATACCACAGGTTAATTTGTTTGTTATCAGCAGCTTGTATGACAAATGGAAGGCCGATTCCGAGACATTCCGAAGCCCTTATTTTAACTTTGAAAACCCAGAAGTCGGTGAAGTTTTGAAGCAATTTATGAATGTAGTATCACGTCATATTTCTGTAAAACGCGATGCAATTGAACCCATTTTGGCTGAAGCTACCAAAGACGCGCTGGTTTTATTGATAGATCCTACTAGTTATTTCAACGAAATTTTTCGCAATCAACCCGATTTTACAGTAACTGCCGAGCTTGTACAGCAATTGCGGAAATATATACGCTTTAATAAGTTTGTGCCGCAGGCCATTACTGAAACAATGGGCGAACGGTCTTTTGTTTATGTCAATCAAGCCATTGATTGGTCGGAACAAGCGATAACCAATCGGGCGGATGAATTGGAAGATACTGACCAATGGGCAGCCCTATTTTCTGAAAAAGTACCATTGAAGGTAGCTACTTTACTAAAGAAAGTGCCTAAAGCTGAAGTCGAACCTGTCAAAGTTTTGGAACAAGCAGCTGACAAATCGTTTTTTGATGCACTTGATTCAGATACTCCCCCCATTGAAAATGCACCACAAGTACAAAAGGCAGAACTACAGCCACCAAAAATAGAACCACAAATACCCAAAAAAGACCATGTACAAGTAAGTACACCTATCGCTACACCCGTTGCCCCTTCTCAACCCACTACTGTCAATGAGGCAGCATCCAATGGAAACGGTACTAAGGAATCGCTCAACGATAGCTTGCGTGGTGATACCTCAAGCATTTCGGATGCCTTTCAGAAACAGCCGATTACGAGTATTTCTCAAAGTATTCCGCTCAATCAGAAGTTTATGTTCATTCACCACCTTTTTGGTGGAAGCAACAGTGCCTACGAAACGGCTATCGCAGAGTTGGAGCAAGCCCCTGATTTTGGAACTGCTAGATCATTGATTACTTATAAATTTGCCTCACAGCATCTTTGGGATATGACGGGCGATGTAGTTGGTGATTTATTGGAGATTGTCAAGCGTCGGTTTGGGCAGTAGTAGGTGCTGGCAATTCCTATTTTCTCATTTTTAAATTTTCAAATTTACCGATGATTGTTACCCAAAACCTTACCTTTTCCTACAATTCTCAAAAGCATTTTTCTTTTCCCGATATTGCCTGTAAAGACCGTGAAGCTCTCCTGATTTTGGGCCAATCGGGGATGGGAAAGACCACCTTTTTACACCTTTTAGCCTTGTTGTTGCGCCCTGAAAGTGGTCAAATCCTGATTAATAACAAAGACATTGCCCCTTTGTCAGTGGCCGCCGCCGCCGCCGTTCGTGCTAGTCAGATTGGAATCGTCTATCAACGTCCACATTTTATTAGCTCGCTCAATGTCATGGATAATATACTGTTGCCCAACTATTTAGCACAGAAGCCTCAAGATAAAAATCGCGCACGCGATTTGTCCGAACAGCTTGGATTTGCCGAGCATTTCTCTAAAAAAACCAACCAACTGAGCCAAGGAGAACAGCAACGCGTCAGCATTGCACGTGCCTTGATGAACAACCCCTCCGTCATTTTGGCCGATGAACCTACATCGAGTCTTGATGACGACAACTGCCGAAAAGTAGTAGAATTACTCAAAAACCAATCAGAGCAAATAGGGGCAAGCCTCATCGTGGTCACCCATGACCAACGACTCAAAGATGTATTTTTGAAACAGGTAGATTTGTAATATGCTATATGCGGTATGCTTTTTCAAGAAAAAAAAGCCTATTGCTTATCGCCTGCGGCTAAATAGTTGCCTAGAATTTGGGACACGACAACTGTTTGTCTTTTTTGGGACGGCGGCTGCGGCTAGGTGGTTCAAAATCGAAGGTATAAGCCAGCGAAATTTCATGTGAACCACCGCTTGGTAATCCTAATGAAGAAATGGTAATATCATAGCTATATCCAAAGGAGAACTTATCTTGCCGATATCCTACCAACACGATGAGGGATTCTCGATTGGAAATATTGCTCACATACTTTTTGACAGGTATCCCCCGATACCAAAGCCCCAACACTATCGGTGAATAGGTAAGATAAACCCCCAAATCTAGTTGGTCGTATTTACCCTGAAATTTGTAATTGATAGCAGGCGAAATGGTTTTTTCTCTATCCAACTCATCACCCAAACCTGTGTAACCTCCAAAGGGTATTTTTAAGCCCGCATGAAGACTTCCTTTGATAGGTAAGCGCGTACCATCTCCTACCTGAAAAAAGGCCTGCTCAGGCCGATTGATATGATGTGCCGAAACCCCCACCCAATATTTGTCCGAATAAAGTAGCAAGCCCGTCGAAAAACTCATATATCCTATGCTAGGTGTGCCGTTAGCGGCAAGTGGGTCGTTGGTAGCATTGCCCGTAAAACCTCTGTTGGTATATTGGTCGCCAAAAGTCAAGTCGCGCAAATCAGCACGACGGCTGGCATAAGTGCCTTGCAAGCCCATGCGAAGAGCCGTGGTTTCATTAAACTTGAGCTGGTAAGCATACTGCCCCGAAATCTCTGACGTACGTAAACTTCCTGTACCTTGCGAGTCGTTGGTAAATAATAGCCCTACTCCACTGTTTACATTAGAGAAATAATGATCAACCCCAAATGACGTGGTGACATAATTAGCGGATAATCCAGGCCACTGATTACGGTAATTCATCATGACACGAGGAGCCAATGCACCTCCCGCAAAGGCAGGATTGAGATACAGGGGATTCGCATAAAACTGCGAGAACTGAGGGTCTTGGGCTTGCGCCGTCCAAATCGTAAGCCCCAAAAACAAGGTTAAAGTTAATTTTCTTATCATGTTACCAAACGCTACTGCAAACATTTTGCCAAAATAACCATTATTTCTTCGTGAATTTAACGGTTTTTTTAAGTAAATGTTATTTATGAGCAAAAATGAATCTCTTTTGATTCTGATATTGCCATTACGATTCAAAAATCCATGCTTGTAACGAAGACAAGAAAATGATTTATTTGAAAAAAATTGTAACATACAAATCTAAGAGCCGCGCGGGTTTGGGGGCTTCTGTCTCCGACAATGGCGCAGGCATTCCCACCGCCATTGTCGGAAAAATCTTCCAACCCTTCCTCACCCGCGTCGGCGGTCCGAACCAAACCTACAGGCGAAGGCACAGGCTTGGGTCGGATGGCCGATGCCACTTTCTCTGGCGTATGGTATTGTGACGAAAGGGCATGGGGGGACTTTGGAAGTAGAAAGTGTAGAGGGTGAGGGGGCGACGTTTATTGTGAAACTGCCTATTGACAATAAAACAAGATAATGTACTTTTACTATCTTACATCCTATCTCTTACGCTATCAATATGAAATCATTTCGCACTATTTTCGGCAGCATCATGCTGACATTGGCTTTTTTGATGCCATCGTTTGCCCAAAAATCTAGCAAGGATTCGACCAAGTTGCACATTGGCCCACTTTTCAAAAGCGATTCGATGTTGGCGTTCACCTTGAATACAAATCTCAAAGTGCTACTTAAAGATCGAGGTGATAATCCAATCAATCATTGGGCTTCTTTGGAATACAAAAATGAATCCCAAGAGGCGGTATCACTCAACTTAAAGGTGAAGGTTCGTGGGAATTTCCGAAAATCTTCATCTAATTGTGTTTTTCCTCCTATGCTACTCAATCTGCCCGACAAAAAGACCAAAAACACGGTGTTTGAGCACCAAGACCACTTGAAGTTGGTGACGCACTGTCAAAGTGAAGACTATATCTTTCAAGAATATTTGGTGTATAAAGCCTATAATCTACTCACAGATTACAGTTTTAAAGCCCGATTGGCCAAAGTCACCTACCAAGATTCCACAGGAAAACGTGACCCACAAACTCGTTTAGCTTTTTTGTTGGAAGAAGAAGATATGCTCGCAAAACGAAATGCAACTGAGATTTTTAAACTCAAAAATATTTCGATGAATCAGGTGGACTCTGTCCAGATGGCAACTGCCGCTGTTTTTGAGTATATGATTGGCAATACCGACTGGTCGGTACCTTATTTGCACAATATCAAGCTACTCTTCAAAAAAGGTAGCCCTTATTTGCCCGTGCCTTACGACTTTGACCACTCAGGCATTGTAGAAGCCAAGTATGCACAACCTGCACAGGAGTTGGAAATTAGCTCTGTACGAAGAAGACTATACCGTGGCATTACCTTTACGCCTACGGTATTTCAAGAAGTGTTTGCTAATTTTAAAAGGATAAAACCGCAACTATATGCCCTTTACGAAGGCAATCCGCAACTGAACGAACGCTATATCAAACGAACTATCAAATACTTGGATGAGTTTTATGAGACCATTGATGACCCCAAATCGCTCAAAAAAATCTTTATTCATGGCGGAGGCCAAGGGGCAAGTAAAGGCGTGGTGATAAAAGGACTCAACTAAGCAAAATAGACAGCTACCATATACCCAATCATTGCGATAGGAAAGCCATACAAAAAGATGGTGTAGGAAATCCTAAGTTGTTTATACTTTTTGTCTATCACTTTGCCCTGTGCATAGATGTTCTCAATCATCATGTTGTACAGCTGCTCATCAGTTCCCATTGTTTCTTTTAGTGCCATTTTATAGTTTTCAAGTGATAGTGACGTATAGTCGCCAAAGAACAATAGGTCAATCTTCGATGCAGTAGCCAATTCCGTGATGTTAGCGCGGGGTTTTACCGATGGCCTTGTAGCCAATACCGCAAAGGTAATAGTGAGCAAACTTACCAGCAAAAGCACGCAAGAGGGAACCAAAAGATGAGGGCTAGTGGCAAACTCGTGTACCAAAAACGATGTCATAATAGAAATGACAATTGAGTTGATTGAAATCATCAAACCTGCCTTACGGTCAGCCATTTCGCTTAGCTTAATATGGGATGACATGGTCGTGCGGAACATCGTTTCGATGGACCGACTAGCTCTCTTTTTCTTATCTTTTTTGGGCTTATCTTTGGGCTTATCTTCGGGTTCTTCGGCTTCCATGAGAATCGGAGGTTTGTGTAGTGGGAAATGAAGCTGAAATCTACGTAAAAAGGCCGTAATTACCATCAACCCTAAAGTTTCTTTCCTTTAACAAAAAACCCCTTGATTATCTGAGAAATACGCTGCAAGTTTACCTAAAATAACCCGATTGACCTGAATGAAAGCCCTCCTCCCCTTTTTGCTGTTTATTTCAATGGCAGGTTTTGCCCAGCAAAACTCGTTTTCAAGATTGATTCTTTGCCAAAACAAGGCATTCTGATTGACAAAGGCTGGAAATGGCACGCAGGAGACAATCCTGATTTTGAGAAAGTTGATTTTGATGACTCTAAGTGGGAGAGTATTGACCCTACTAAGGATATATTAGACATTCCTCAGCTTTGGAGTTCTGATATTGGATGGTTTAGAATAAAATTTACTGTTGATAGCTCAATTCTTTATAATGCTTTGGCTCTAGCTGTTAGTCAAATTGGGGCTGCTGAATATTTTCTAAACGGTCAACCCATTGGTAGTTTTGGTAAAATCGAGACTAAACCAATTAACATTACAGCAGAAGAACCCTTAAAAGGTAGCTCACTGGCTTTGCCTATAAATAAAGCAGGCGTACAGACACTTTCAATACGGTTTGCTGTGCAAAAAAACATTCCTTACCATGGTAAAATACCATTACAAATATTCACCAATAATGCTTTAAATTTAAAGGTGGTAAATGCCGCAAACCTTAGCTCATAGTTTAGCAATGATATCGCTCCATATTTCATATCCGCTCGCATGGGGATATATTTTCTTCTAGCTACCATTCATTTGGCCTTATTTTTTTACAATTCTTCCCAAAGAGCAAACCTTTATTTTTTCATTTTTTCATTTGGAACGTTTCTTGGAACTTTGTTTGAACTTTGTTTGAATTAATTTATAAATACCAACTACACCTAGCCTTAGAAAAGGAACATCTAGTTATAACAGGGGTTATTATTGCAGCATTTTCAGCCTTATCTTACTTAATA
>Ga0105048_10019734_pt1 | contig 10317 bp, 7 predicted proteins | sample MAT05_FD_78382 | JGI IMG/M metagenome (GOLD analysis project Ga0105048, IMG submission 78382) | Freshwater microbial communities from Lake Fryxell liftoff mats and glacier meltwater in Antarctica - MAT-05 | ecosystem: Environmental > Aquatic > Freshwater > Ice > Liftoff microbial mat | place...
ATTCATGTTGGCTTCGATACCGAAATTCTTCCGATCTACGATATTAGATCCCACAGCCAATTCCACACCTGAATTAATCAGGTTTGCGTCTGGAAGGTTTACAAATGTTATTGAAGAAGGAGCCGGTTGTATAGCACTTGTTTGAAACAGAATGTCTGAAGTGTTTTTATGGTAATAATCTACGGAACCATAAATTTTTCCCTTTGCAAAAGCAAAATCAGCACCTACGTTAAAAGAGTTGGTAATTTCCCATTTAAGATCGGGGTTACCGTTCACCTGTTGGGGGGCGTTGTTATAAGAAGGCAAGCCAAATTGTTCCTGAGAAGATCCGGCAGGGAACTCCTGGTTACCGGTTTGTCCGTAAGATGCCCTTATGGCAAGGTTCGTAAACAGGTTGCTGCTCTTCATAAACGCTTCGTTGCTGGCTATCCACCTAACACCTACCGCAGGAAAATATCCGTACCTATTGTTCTTACCAAATTTGCTGGAGCCATCCGCCCTCATACTGGCACTCACCACAATTTTGTCCATGTAATTAAAAGTAGCTCTTCCAAAAAAAGATTGAATTTCTGCTGTCGGATTAGCATAAGCAAAAAATGGCGTTTGCGTTTGTGCATTTTGAAACAGTTTGGTATATGGAATACTTATTCTGTTTGCCTCGGTAAGATTAGTGTTAAAACCACTTGCAGTTACACCGTTGCCTGAAAAATCAGTTTTAAAATATTCATATCCACCTACCGCATCCAACGTTAGGTTTTTGCCCAACGGTGTTTTGTAGTTGAGGGTATGTGAAAAGGTCTCGGAAGTTAATGCTGCACCAAATATGCCCGCAGAACCCACCCCAGATACACCGGGAATACCAGCAAGCCAGCCTTCTATATTGAAATCTCTGGTGCCGGTGCCGTGGTTAAGACCGTACAACATCTTGTACTCCAGGTTATCGGTGATTTTGTAAGCGGCTGAAATATTTCCAAGAAAAGCATTTACGCTGCTAATGTCAGAAAATGCATCATTGAATGCCAGCGGATTACCCGAACCGTTTGCAGGAAAATTATATCTCCCGTTTGCCAATCTAAGTGGCTGCGTTGGGTTCCAGCTCAAAGCAGACGAGATAATATTACCTGTAGAACCGGAGGTATTAGCAACGCTGGTAAGCTCTTCGCTGTATTTACCGGTAATAATATTAAAATCAAGCGTTAGCTTGTTATCTAAAAATTTGTAGTTGCCACCAAGGGTTGCCAAGTATTTATCAAGAGATGATTTTTTCAAAAGTCCTTGTTGGTTGGCCGCCAATAAACCAGCCCTAAACTTTCCCACTTCGTTTCCACCGCTAAAAGCAACGGAATAGTTCTGCGACAAGTCATTTTGCGTAATTGCTTTAAGTGCATCTTCATCTACACCTCCGTTGAGCGAAGGGGCTTGGTTATACTTTGTTAATGCAGACCTGTACTGACCTGCATCCAATACTTTAAACCTTCTCATGTAGCCGGCATTGATACTTGCGTTTGCACCCACTTCCACCTTCATAGGGCCAGAACTGCCTTTTTTAGTGGTGATAACAATTACACCATTTGCACCCCTTGAACCGTAGATGGCGGCTGATGCAGCATCTTTAAGTACATCAATTTGTGCAATACTGTTTGGGTCAATAAAAAGCAATGGGTTAGAGTTTGGCGTACTACCAAAGGCATTCCCTGCATTCGGCCTCGCCGATGAACCATCGAGTGCCACACCATCCACAACATATAACGGGTTGTTACTGGCACGGATAGAAGAGTTACCACGAATTTGAATGGTAGAAGCTGCACCGGGTTGTCCACTGGTATTGGTTACTTCCAAACCGGCCACCTTGCTTTGGAGCAATTGGTCGGGGGCAGCAATCATACCCTGGTTAAAGTCTTTTGCTTTGATGGAAATAACAGATCCGGTAATTGTTTTTTTGCTGGCACCACCGTAACCAATTACCACCACTTCATTTAGATTGCTGTTGGTGGCTTCAAGCAATTTTATACTCAAATCGCTTTTTCCACCCACTGCTACCTCTTCTGTACCAAAACCTACCGAAGAAAAAATGAGGGTTGCATTGGAGGCTGCCTTAATAGTAAACTTTCCGGCATTGTCGGTACTCGTACCAACATTTGAATTTTTAACGACTACCGAAACACCTGCTACTGGTGCCCCGTCTTTGTCTGTTACCGTTCCTGAAACGGTTTGGGCTTGTAATGCACCGAAGCTAATTGTAGCAAACAACAGTGCAAAAACCCTCTTGTAGAGTTCTTTTAATTTCATATGGCGTTAGTTTTTTTGGAAACTGTGTTCAAATTACACATTGTTTTAACTACGTTTAACCTGTCATTTTACCGCAACGGTTTTCGCAATCGTTTGCTGTTACCAAAAACAATAACTTAGACCAAATAACACCAAACTACTTGTCCAGAACCACCATTAAAGACATTGCCCACGTCTTGGGCATCAATCCCTCAACTGTATCAAGGGGATTGAAAGACCATCCGGATATTGGGCAGAAATTAAGATACAAAATCAAGATTATAGCGGAAGAACTTGGTTATAGCCCAAATCAGTATGCAGTTAGTTTGCGTAATGGCAAAAGTTTTACTATCGCCCTTATTATACCCGAGATATCGATGTATTTTTTTCCATCTCTCATGAAGTCTATTGAGAACATCGTTCATCAAAAAGATTTTCACCTTATGGTATTGCACTCCAACGATTCGCTGGAAAGAGAAATAGAAAATGCAAAAATTTGTGCCAATGTAGGAGTGGATGGACTGCTGGTATCACTTACAAAAGAAACCACCGATTTAAAGCACTTCAATAAACTCGTTGATAATGGGGTTCCGATAGTGTATTTTGACAAAACACCAGAAACCAGCGAAACATTTAATGTGGTAATATTTGGTGAAACCGCCGCTTACGACGCCGTAACGTATCTGCTGGCTGAGCCCGACCGCTGCAAACGCATTTGTGGCATTTTTGGCGACCAACGCCTCTCTATCACCAAAGACAGGCTAAAAGGTTTTGAACACGCCCTGGCCGATAATAAGGTACAGCCTTCGGATATAACAACCGTCTTCGCCAATAATCCTGAAGATGCAACGGCTATTTTTAAAAAAATATACCTGGCAAAAGAAAAGCCGGATGCGCTGTTTATTATGAGCGATGAACTGCTGGCAGGTATAGCAATGGCTATAAAAGACTTCGATATAAAAATACCTGAACAACTTAAAGTGATTGCCATCAGCGATGGGTTCTTCCCAAAATTCCTTCCTTTTTATGTGCCGTTCATTCATACTTCGGGTTACCAATTAGGTGTAGAGGCTGCCAGCCTTCTTTTTGATTTAATTGAAAAGAAAGATATTAAGCCATGTACACATTTTATAGAAACGCCACTGGTGGATTAGGTTGGGCATTGGGTCAAAAGAAAAATGGCAAGTAGTCATCGTCAAGCCATGGTTCATCTGCCACGAACAACCTATGAAACCAGTTCCTACATCTTGCTTGCCTTAACATCCCTGGTATTTTTTTGCACGGCAATAGCAGCAAAAATGCTAAGCACAAAAGACATGGCATAGAATCCCTTTTCGCTTTTGTCCAGCGCTGCATTCCATAAACCAATAGTGAGCAGCACAATGGATAGAATGGTGCTGAACCATGCGAGGCCATAGTAAATGTTTGTAACAGGGATGCCTTCAATTTGGTCTCTAACTGCCTTTTGCACAGAGATAGAAGCAAACAGGCCAAACATCAATACGGTAAAGTAGTAGCCTTTTTCGTTCAGTTGCATATTGGCGTTCCACAGGCCAATAATAAATGCAACGGTGCCGATAAAAAATGCTGACCATGAGGCTGCGATAAAAGCTGCGGATGGTTGTAACGGTTGTTTTTGTTCCATAACTGGTTTTTATTTTATGGCACAAAACTATCCGCAGCTATACACCTCATTTTTGACCTTTGTCAAAAACTAAAACCATCATTGTTAAAACTGGCTGCGTATCCTGCTTAGTGTTTCCTGGCTAATGCCTAGATAGGAAGCAACACAACCAAGCGGTACCCGTTCCAATATATGTGGTGCCTGATGCAACAAGTTTTCGTAGCGTTCCCGTGCAGTTTTAAAATGGGCATTCACGTACCGCTCTTCCAGCCTGATATAATATTTTTCATAAGCAATCCGTACCAGTCTTTCAATTTCGTGATGCTGATTAAACAACCCGGTTAACTTCTCCTTACTAATAGCCCATAAAATACTGCCTTCGAGCAACTGGATGTTTTCCACTGCTGGTTGATGGGTGATAAAGCTGTGAAAAGACGTAACAAAATCGTTTTCAAAACCAAACCAGTGGGTTATTTCTTTTCCATCCAGGTTATAAAAGCCCCGCATAGCGCCGCTCTCTACAAAATACAAATGCCGGCATAATTGGCCCTGGCGAAGGAGGAAATCGCTTTTAGATAAGAGCAGTTTTTTAAAACAATCCTGTAGGGCACCCTGAGCCTCTTCGCTTAACGGATGGTATTGAGTTATATGAGAAAGGAGGTGCAGCATTTTTAAATAAGCTTTAAAAGAGGTGAAGATAATGAAGCAAAAGAATGGGGATAAAAAGACAATATTGCACCTTTGAAATTATTATGAACTGGCTTTAAAATGATTTCGGTATGAGGGCCGTAAATTTAAAAATAAAATATGTTTAACGAAACCACTAAAGAGTTTGACTTAGTTATAGCAGAGTCAAGGCTTGTTTCTATTGGGATGAAACATGGCTATATTAATACACGACATGTATTTATTGCTTTACTCACAATCGAGTGCTTGGCAAAAAAATATCTTTTGGCTGTTGATTGTAATTCCTTCTTTAAAGAGGTAGAAAAATATTATCCGGCATCATCTGACTTGAGTGAAAAGGACAACATTCCTCTAACTGTAGATTTGGAAACCATTATAAACCTGGCCTTTTCTTATACTGAAAAAAGTAAAAAGAAAAGAACAAGCACCATCCATTTACTATTGGCCATGTTTAGCTATGATAATATAATTACCGAACTGGTTCAGAAAACGGGAATTGTTTTTGAAGATGTAGCAGCAGATAATTTCCCGCACCCAATTAAAAAGCAACCACCTTCCATAAAATTCCCGGCAATAAAACCTATTCCAAAATGGTACAAATTTTTTATGACGAAAAAATGGCTTGAAAACAGGGTGAATGAAATACATAGCCAGGCTTACGATTTGTTTGAATTAAATGAGTACGGGCAATGTATCAAGACCTGTCTCGCTGGCCAAACGTTTTCTGCAGCTTACGAACCTTTTAAAATTTTGATTGCTGACGCATATCTAAGTTCAAGAAATTTTATTATGGCCAAATCAGCATTTACTGCGCTTATACGTGAATATCCCGAAAATCGTGATTACCCAATTTCACTTGCATTTCTATTTGAAGAATTGGGTGATTACAATGCTGCCGCGGAACTATTAGACAAGTTACTTTTAAAGGCGTCAAATGATGAAGTGGCATTGAATAATAAAGGCTTTAATCTCTTCCATTTTGGGAAGTACTTTGAATCTATTCCCTATTTTGAAATAGCAATTGAAATAAAACCCGACTTTGCCTTTCCGTTCGATAATCTTGGTTTTGCAAAATTTAAACTGGGGCAAATAGAAGTAGCTTTCTCTTTAATTGACAAATCTTTGACGCTTGATAAAGGGAATGCCTATGCCTACATGTACAAGGGTAAAATCTTTTCAGCACTTAATAATAAACCCCAAGCTGCGGAGAATTTTAACCTTGCCTTAAAATATGGCTTTACCAAAAAATATGGTGATGAAGTCTTAAAACTTCTTGAAAATCTTTCCCTGCTGTGAATTAGATTTCTGCCGAAGAAATCCTGTCTATTTATTTACCCTCAATACCACCAACTTCTGCTTATGGCAAATACAACAACCCTTAAAGCGATGAACATGACAGAAATATTCCAGAAAAGCACCAGCATTGTTGCCGCCGAGTTGTCCAATCTCAAAACCAATCTTCGCTTTCATGAACATCTTTACTACGTGGCCAATGCCCCGCTAATAACCGATTTTGAATACGACCAATTATACAAACTGTTAGAGAAAGCCGAGTTGGAAAACCCCGGTTGGATTACCCCTGATAGCCCTACCCAAAGGGTAGGCAGCAACCTCAACGACGGCTTTGCCACCGTACAGCATTTGGTACCCATGCTTAGCCTCGATAACAGCTACAATGCCGAAGACCTGCAAGAGTTTGACCGAAAAGCAAGGGTGGCCAGCGGCCTTACCGAAATTGAATACTGTGTGGAGCCAAAATTCGATGGTGCCAGCATTAGCCTCATTTATGAAAACGACCTGCTTACACGTGCCACCACCCGTGGAAATGGAGTGGAAGGCGACGATATTACCAACAACATAAAGCAGGTAAGATCCATCCCATTATCAGGGGCGTTCAGCAAGTATGGCATCCAGCAAATAGAAATACGTGGGGAGGTGATAATGACCACAAAATCTTTTAATGCCTACAACGAAAAGCTGGTGCAGCAAGGCTTGCCGCCCGTGGCCAACCCTCGCAATACCGCCGCCGGAAGCTTAAGAATAAAAGACCCAAATGAGGTAGGCCGCCGCAACCTCGATGCCTTTTTATACCATGTAAGTTTTATAAATTTGGAACCAGCAACCCACCCGGCACTCACAAATCCCCACTCGCCGCTAACAACCCATGCCTTACAACTTCAAATGTTATGGGATCTTGGTTTTCGTTCACCCGAAAAAGAAAAAAAAGTGGTGCAGGGCATACAGGGCGTAATAGACTATGTGCAGCAATTTGAAAAGGGTCGTGATAACCTGCCTTATGAAATAGATGGAATGGTGGTAAAAGTGAATAGCATAGAACTGCAGGAAAAACTGGGGCAAACAAGCCACCACCCACGCTGGGCGATAGCATTTAAATTTAAGGCACGACAGGCGACCACCAAACTTTTGGCCGTAGAATTTCAGGTGGGGCGTACCGGTGCCGTTACCCCAGTGGCCAAACTGCAACCAGTGGCTTTGGCAGGCGTAACGGTTGGCAGTGTTTCCATCCACAACGAAGAATACATTAAAGAGAAAGACCTGAAAATAGGCGACACTGTTTTAATAGAACGGGCGGGTGATGTGATACCGCAAATACTTCAATCCATGCCCGATTTGAGAACCGGCACGGAGCAGCCAATTATTTTCCCCACTGCCTGCCCGGTGTGCAGCAGCCAGTTGTTTAAAGAAGAAGGCGAAGCTGTATGGCGCTGTATTAATATTGAGTGCAAAGCACAGGTGGTGGAACGGATTATCCATTTTGTAAGCAAAGATGCCATGGATATAAAAAGTTTTGGCGAAGCCAATGTGCGGAAGTTTTACGATATGAACCTGCTTAAAGATATTCCTGGTATTTACTCATTAGATTTTGAAGCCATCGGAAAATTGGAAGGCTTTGGCAAGAAATCTATTGACAACCTGCAGGCCGCAATAGAAGCCAGTAAACAACAACCACTGCACCGGCTTACCTACGGGTTGGGCATAAGGTTTGTGGGCGAAAGCACCGCCAAAACATTGGCTAATGCCACGGTACACCTGCTGGATTATAAAGACAAGAGCGAAGAAGCACTCCAGCAATTGGAAGATGTGGGTATAAAGGTGGCCAAAAGCATCCGGCACTTTTTTAGCAACGAACAAAACCTGGAGATGCTGCACCAGTTGGAAACCTTAGGACTAAAACTTACGAACGATAAAAAAGCCGCAGTTGTACAAGGCGGCCTCAGCGGACAGACATTCTTATTTACAGGTACCCTGCCTACGCTAAAACGAGATGCTGCCGAAACTATGGCTGAGGCTCGTGGCGGAAAATTATTGAGCGGCGTAAGCAGTAAGCTTAATTACCTCGTTGTGGGCGAAGACGCCGGCAGCAAGCTGGAAAAAGCCAAGAAAATCAATACTATAAAGATTATTAGCGAAGCAGATTTTTTATGCTTGCTTGAGCAGACGTAAACCTTGCCGAAAGAGCTTGCGCCAATTTTTTCGGCAGCAGGCAGGCTTTCATTTAATGCCTGCTGCAACACATTTAAAAGGCTTATTACGAAAGCCTGAACAATTTTAAAGCCACAAGACGAACAAACATTTACGAAAGCATTAAACCACTTAATAGCACTTGGCTGTAGCAGCATTAAATACTCCGCCCTTTTGAGGCTAACGATAGAGCAGGGATTGAACAAAGCCTTGGAAGGAACAAACGAAAGCCGCAAATACAACTCTGCCTATCTGGTTAAAACCAACCCTTACCTGCATAAGAATAAAAAACCGCCCGTCCATTCTAAGATTTACTTTTGCCCCTATAAATAATTTCAGCATTGATAGACAAAAAACAAGCGATACAGCAGGATGTGCAGTGCATACTGGTGGGGCTGGTGCAAAAACACCAAACTGAAACACAAACACACGAATACCTCGACGAGCTGGCTTTTTTGGCCGAAACCGCCGGTGCCATTACCATTAAGCGTTTTTGGCAACGGTTAGATCACCCCGATAAAGCCACATTTGTAGGAAAAGGAAAACTCGAAGAAATAGGTACCTACGCAAAACTTAAAGGAGCCGACCTGATTATTTTTGACGATGAACTTACCGGCAGTCAAATTACCAATATTGAAAAAGCAAGCGGCGTAAAAACCATTGACCGCAGCGATTTAATACTCGACATATTTGCCGCCAGAGCACGTAGTGCACAGGCTAAAACGCAGGTTGAACTGGCTCAATACCAATACATTCTCCCCAGGCTTAGGGGCATGTGGAGCCATTTGGAAAGGCAGGGCGGGGGAATAGGTAGCAGGGGCCCGGGCGAAACGGAAATAGAAACCGACCGCCGCATAGTAAAAGATAAAATAGGCTTGCTGCGCAAACGCTTATTGGAAATAGATAAACAAAGCAGTACCCAACGCCAGGAAAGGGGCGAATTTATACGGGTGGCATTGGTAGGCTATACCAATGTGGGTAAAAGCACCATTATGAACCTGCTAAGCAAAAGCGAGGTTTTTGCCGAAAACAAATTATTTGCCACTCTGGATACCACCACTCGCAAAGTGGTTTTTGAGGCCACGCCATTCCTATTAAGCGATACCGTGGGTTTCATCCGCAAACTACCGCACCATTTGGTAGAGAGCTTTAAGAGTACCCTCGACGAGGTACGCGAAGCTGATGTGTTGCTGCATGTGGTGGACATAAGCCACCCACAGTACGAAGACCAAATAGGCATTGTGAATAAAACCCTGCAGGATATTGGTGCCTTTGAAAAGCCCATCATCACGGTGTTCAACAAAATGGATTTGTACGATTCCAAGACCTTTGACGACTGGCTAGAGCAAAGCGTAAAAGACCAAATGATGCAAGACCTCAGAGACCGCTGGAACCGCGAAACCAACTACAACGCCATATTTATTTCGGCCACCGAAAAGCAAAATATTGAAGAACTACGGACGGTGATACTGGATAAAGTAAAAGATTTGTACGCCATCCGTTTCCCCTACAAAACCAATTTCTATTGATGCGGAAGTATTTTTTGGAGCCAGGCTTTTGAGCCCTGATGGAGCGACATTGGCGAACGTTACAACCCCGTACAACTACGGGGCTCCGTTCAACTTAGGATATCTATTAAGCTTTCCTTTCAATCCTCAAAACCCACTTAAATCCAGGTTCAGACAGCATGGCAAAAAAATACGATTGGCATAAAATAGCCGAAACAAAAGACGAACTCCAGGTTTCCGAAAAGAATGCCATTTCCATTGAGGCCGCCGGAAAGAAAATGTGCCTGGCTAAATTCAACAGCCAGCTATACGCCTGTGCCCACAAATGCCCCCATGCCGGTGGGCTATTAGAAGAGGGCTGGGTAGATGCTTTGGGTAATATTGTATGCCCCCTGCACCGGTATAAATTTAGCCTTGAAAAAGGCCGCAACACTAGCGGCGAGGGCTATTATTTAAAAACCTACCCAATAGAAGAACGCACCGATGGCATATATGTAGGAATAGAAACGGGCGGGTTTTTAAATTGGTAAAAAAAACTTTTGGCTAAAAACTTTATACGGCTATTTTTGCTGCCCCGAAACGAGGCTTATGAAGTCAAAATCAAAGTTGTTTTAGGGCAATAAAAAAAATTCCTCCTTAGCTCAGTTGGTTAGAGTCCCGTAGGTACGGGATTAATCAAAAAGTCAAGGGTAAAAATAAATATTCCTCCTTAGCTCAGTTGGTTAGAGTCCCGTAGGTACGGGATTA
>Ga0105048_10019740_pt1 | contig 10316 bp, 5 predicted proteins | sample MAT05_FD_78382 | JGI IMG/M metagenome (GOLD analysis project Ga0105048, IMG submission 78382) | Freshwater microbial communities from Lake Fryxell liftoff mats and glacier meltwater in Antarctica - MAT-05 | ecosystem: Environmental > Aquatic > Freshwater > Ice > Liftoff microbial mat | place...
AACACTCCTAGATTGCTCGGGGCTTGCCCCCCACCAACCTTGTTGTGGCGTCCTAAGGCGAGCGGCAGACAGAAGACTACCAGGCCAGGCCACCGTGTGGCACGCCCGAAGCGATGGTTGGGGACCGTGTGGCACGCCCAAAGCGATGGTTGGGGACCACCGTGTGGCACGCCCAAAGCGATTAGCGCGATTAGCGATGGGCGTGGGAAGTGTGGCAAATGACTCTAGAGATTCACCACGCCCTTCGTGCCTCAGAGCGTGCCACCCAGTTTACAGGTAGATTTCCAACTGCCCCTCGCCCATTGTAGTTCGCCAAAACGCATCCGTCGTGGGCGAACCCACGAACGGATGGAGCCTGCAAAACAGTGGGTTGCGAGGCGGAGGCTCGCAACCAGATCCTGGCAATAAGCGAGAAGTGACAAAAAAACGACGTTTTTTCGAATTGTTTGGCAGCAGAATAGGTTGCCAGGATTGATTTTCTAGGATCGTTTTGAATAAACTGAAATGGAGTGCTGCGAAACGCGTCGCGGCGACTGTTTCAGTATCAGTGTTGCCCTGTTCTTGGCTGAGCGGCAGAACTGGTCTGGCCCTTATCGAAAGGAGGTGACTTAGTGAAATCATTCTTTACTGGCCAAAGGGGTGAGGCTTCCTAAGCATGCCGGCGGGCTGCCTTGGAATAGCAGCCTCTATCCCACTCGCTTCAAACCGCAGGAAATCCTCGGAGCTTGGCGAGCAATAGTTCGTTCCAGCCTGGGCTTGCAGGATGTCTGCAAGCCCAGGTTCTTTTTTGCACTCGTTTAACCCTGTTTAACCCACTAGTCTCCATAGAGCCCGCGCTCTCGAATAAATTTCTCTACTAATGACGGCACTTGGTAGCGAATGCTCTTTCCTCGACGACAGCGCTCTCGCAAATCCTTCGAACTGATTTCAATTTGTGGTCCTGAGATCTTTGACTTGAGTATCTCAATCATCTGGACCGGGTCGACATAGGGCCTTAAAACGTCCCATGGCGGCTCTCAAACGCCCCCTCTAGAAATGACACTCGGTGTGACCCGTCGGAAAAGCTCAACGGGATCTCGCCATTTGCCAATGTCCACCAGCGCATCCGCGCCCATCAACAAAAACAATTCCGAGCCTGGGAGTTCGGCCGATAGCGATTGAACCGAATCGACCGTGTAGCTCACTCCGCCGCGATCGATTTCGCGAGTGTCGATTTCGAATTTTGGATTTCCGCCGATGGCAAGCCTAACCATCTCGATTCGGTCTTGGTTGCTGGCGGGTTGCTTGTCTGTTTTGAATGGCGATACGTTCGCGACCAAAAAACGAACGTGATCTAGCTGAAGCGATTCGCAGCAGAGCTCTGCCAAAAGCAAATGCCCTACGTGAATCGGGTCAAACGAGCCACCAAAAATACCGATTCGAGTTCCCATAGTTCCATCACCGCATCTTGCTATCGCGCATCCATTTGTCCATCGCCATTTTGACAATGGACTGGCTCGGCTTAATAAAGACGACCTCCGCGTTTCCGCTGGAGTACCCAGACCAAGCTCGCTGTTCATTCAATTCGATCCGCACTTGGTGCAACATTGGACTCAGTTCACCAACTCGCCTCCGTTGCCTATTGTCGTGGCCGACGCTGCTAGCGTCGGCTCGGATGCTGGCAGTTGCTATGTCAACAACTCGGCCGATGTAAATCGTCTTAGGCTCCTGAGCAACACAAACGCGAGCTTCCGTACCCATACGGATACCAGCGATTTGCTCGTCGGTGAGTGTGCATTCTACTTTTGCCCCCGGATCCCGCACTATCCAGCCGATCAGCGTACCGCGATCGACCTGCCTGCCTATAGAAGACTCCGATATCCAATCGGATGAAATCGAGCCTAGGCTTGAAGTTCCCAATCCAATCGCAACATCCGACAGATTCTCCGGCGATTCTGCTGGTTTCGCTTTCGCAGGCTCAAACCATCCCGCAATAGGTGCCGAAACAATAAGCTGCGATAACTCCTCCTGCCTCTGTTCCAATTGCGCCGAGCCAATCGCTCTTTGCGATTCAAGCATCGGTAACTTTGACACACTTCGAACATCGAAGAAAGCAGCGCGATTCTGTGTCTCGAGCTCACTATCAATGCGAGTCACTCGCGACTGCAAGTCGAATACATTTTTCTGGAGGGCAGGGTTCGAAAGGGTTAATATCATTCCTTGACTCTCAATTCTCATCCCCTGCGCGGCATTCCAGGCTCGATCGACGCGACCAGATAAGGTTGTGTACACCGGTTGTCGATGCCCCATCGAAAACGTCCCGTTCGAATAAGCCCTGATGGGCAGTGGCATGTTGACAGCCCACGCGATCAGGAGCGAAACCGCGGTCCATCCAAGCCATGCTGTTCGCCGACGCGATTTGCGATTCCCATTGGTTGAACCCATAGTCAGCGTCCAAGCAGCCATCGTCGTGATCGCCCAGCAGCATCCATAAAGCACAATCAGCCCCAGTCCTACGCCTGCCAACTGCCAGTGGCTCGCCACGTAATACACCATCGTCACCAAGCCAGCAACCAGAAGGACTCGATTCAGGGTCGACGCTAGGAAGTAGATGGAAAGAAAGAGTGACAACCCTATCGACCCTCGCCTAGCCCGCCCGTCCAGCATTGCATCCATGGTTTCAAACGATCGCTCTCGCAGCTTTTGCAAATTGAGCCAGTCGCAAAGCACAAAGTATCCGTCGTACTTCATCAGTGGATTTGCGTTGAACAGCAACGTGGTAACGGTGCAAACAAGCAAAGTTTGCAATGCCAGATCGTGTGCCCAGCCAGGGTGCGTAGCCAACCAAATTAGGGCTGCAAAGAAAGCCAGTACGCACTCGGTATAGATTCCCGCCAGCGCGATCGCCATGCGTTGTGCTCTACTGCCTATTTTCCAAGCATCTGTAATATCGACATAGGGGCAGAGCATTCCAAAACTAACGATCAAGCCCGTGTCTTTGCAGGATGCCCCTGCTCGTTTGCAAACCACCGCATGGCCAAACTCATGTAGGAATCGCGTCAGAACAAAAATCACACCATAACCTACTAAGAATGCTGGAGAGCGCAGCGACTGAAAATCTGGCAATTCCGAAAAGAAGACATCGAATCGCAAACCAATGAGCACCATCGCGATCCCGAATAGCCCCAGCCAAAAACAAGCGGCAGCCCCCGAGTAGAGCCACCCCAACTTGGACGCCACTTTTCCAACAGGTCCGTCAGGCGATCCGAGCGAGACCTGCATTTGTGTCAGCTTGCCAATCGTGGAACCTAGCCAACGAATCAACATCAAGAACCAATTCACCTCACTCAGTCGCATCTGCTCGGCAATGATGGACCGTGAATTCGGCCAAACTTCGAACGGATGGATTAGGGCGTTCTGTTTCGTTGTGACCGGCCGAAGCATCCCGCACTCATTGAACTTGGCGATCAAGGATCGAACTTGTTGCAGATCGATGGTTTGTGGCGCGAACTCGGCATCGAACTTATCCCGCACCGATTCGTAAGTGGAGTCGCTACCGAGCCAATGAAGCAATCGGTGCTCTTGGTCGCCACAACGAAAGATGCGGCGGGTCAAGGGATCGGTAGCAATCCATGTGGGATGTATCGAATGACTGTCGACATGCGAATGCCAAGCGATGTCGCGGCGAAGCCGATAGCCTATTGGAATCTGGGTTGGGTTCATTGGTTGGCGAACCGTTTGGTTCATTGGGGCTTCTGCAACTGCATCGTAACGAACATGCCCGGCAGCAGTAGCCAATGGTTGCCGGTCTTCTGATTCTGAATTGTTGCATGAACTCGGACTTGGCCTGTGGAGGTTACGTCAGGGTCGTAGGATGCAATTCGACCGGAGAAGCGCGATTCTGTCGTCCCTCGTTTCGAAATCACTTGGACAGGCTTTCCAATCAAGCCGGCGGGGTCGATCTGGTCCATACTCACGAAGCAATCGATTCGGACTTCGTCCAATCGTATGATTTTGACGATCGTAGTGCCAGCTTGAACCCACTCACCCGCGCGATGATCTACGCGAGTGACGGTGCCAGCGATAGGGGATCGAAGGGAAAAGCGATTCACTTTGAGCTGACTAAGCGTGAATGCGGATTGTGCGAGTTTCGATTTCACCACTCGTTCTTCTTTGGCTGCCTTGCTACGTACAAGCCGAACTTTCGCTTGATCTGCGGCAAGCTGTCGCTGCCGAAACTCGGCTGGGCCTGCAGTTCCCTTGTTTGCCATCTCTTCATACATATCCACCTGCAATTTGGTTTCCTCGACAAACGCTTCTGCGAGGCGAATTTCGCTTTCGTCCTTTGCTTCCGAAGCAGCCAATTGGGCTTGAAGGCCAGCCGCTTCCCTTTCGAGTTCGGCTGCTTTCCCTTCAAGACTCGCAATCACTTGATCGGCGATAACGGAATCGTTTTCCCGCACTTCCAATCTGGCGAGCGCTCCAGTTTCCTGTGAAGGCAGTTCCACACTCTCCACCGCGAACACCAGACATTTGTCGAAGAGTAGCCAGCCACTCGCCGCTGCTCCTGCGTTGTTTGGATCGCTGCTTGGGTTAGGAAGATTTCCTTTTGAAACGGGAATCCCGGTGGGTCGGCCAATGGAAATCTCCTTGACGCGGTCTTGAGCCATAACGGTGCCACTGGCCGTGATGGCCGCCAGCGCGAGCATGGCGGATTGAAGGAACGTTTGTGTTCGTTTGTTCATATCTGGAAATCGATTTTGTCTAAGCCTTCGAGGTTCGTTCGAATTTTCTCAAATCCGTCTACCGTTCGCTTTAAGGCGAACGGCAGGCTGAAAACTACCAGTGTAATGCAACCCCTCTCCGGCCTTTCAGGCCGACTCTCCCAGAGGGTTTGTGACTTCACCCTCCCTCCGGGAGGGTCGAGCGAAGCGAGGGGAGGGCATGACTCATTCTACCGTTCGCCTAAAAACTAAATCCAAAGTTGGACTCGCGACCAGACCTTGTGAGCAAAGTCCTTTCCGAGAGCCCATATAAGCGGTCCTCGCCCGATCGGAATGCTGATCCGGGCCGTTGCACCCGCTACCGCAGTTTACGCTGGCAAGGATGCTGCATCGAACTCAAAACGCATGCGTAGCACCGCGGAGTTGGGACCGGTGAACGCCTCTGCTGGTTGACTGCTGTCAATACGAGGGTGCGATCCGCGGAGCATATGAACGGGAAGCTGAATTTGCGGCATACTCGTCATCGTGGCAACCGGAGGATTTTGGTCGTCCGCAATAGCAAGTCGAAATTCTTGTGCGTCGCGCTCTGGCAAGGCCGCTTCCAAGATCCATGGCGATTCGGATTCGTGTAGAGACAAAAGCCATTGACCCGTTCGCAAGGGTCTGTCTCGTAAACTGTCTTGAACATTCCAGGTGGAAACGACACCGTCGACGCTGGCAACGATTAAGAGCGAATCCATTTGTTTCTGAAGCAGAGCTAGTTGATTCCATTCGATAGTCCGATTGCTTTCAATCGACTTGCGTTCCCCTTCCAGCTCGATTCGTTGCAATGAGGTCAAAGTCGTTTCTCGCAAAAGCATGGCTCCGATGTCAGCCAGCCGTTGCCTATTTCGACTTTGCTGAGCAACGGCTTGTTCGTGTTCCAAAGACAAGCTCAGCGATTTCAAACGAATAAGCGGCTCCCCTTGCTTCACGGACTGGCCATGCTCTACCAAAACAGCGTCAACCGTAGCATCCATTGGAGCATAAACATGCTGCTGGACCAGAGGGACAAGGATCGCTGTGGCGTGCAATCGAATCGGTACAGGCAATGCGAACACGAGCGACAACAGAAGTATGGCAACAACCCATTTGGCGGCCCGTGGCCATGAGACTGGGTTTGCAATAGCGAATGCGTTTCGCTTCGTTGAATCGCTTGCGAGCAGTGCACTCTTCCACCAGGGAATTTGAAGTGCACTTAGACCAAGCTTTGAGATCAAGGCGGTTTGCTCAGGACATCGCGTTGGCGGTTTATCCATGCCTGACCAAGTAAGCAGGACCGCCACATCTCGTTTTTGTTTGGGCTGCCGCGTTGCGTTCGCGTCTGCCTCCAGTGGCTTGATCCAATGCAATTCGGATATGGCAAAGGTGTTAAATAAGCTGGTCAAGTCGGGAGCCCGATCATCCACTCCACTAGGCAATTGGCTTGAGCTCAGAGAACCTCCGCTTCGAAACATCGCATGGAGACCGGAGGAAGCGCGCTCGATTTGCCCGATCCCGTCCGCTCTTCGATCGATTTCAACGAGTCCCGCAGCCCCAACCACACGCCATTTCCCGAAGTAAGACTCTCGTCGCAGAAGGAAAGCGTGTTCGGCTTGGGCATGTTCTCGAATGGTTTTCATAAGCTTTGCCACACCTAGTTTCGGGGCTAGGCCACCAGCCAACTCCCGCATGGTACGCTCAGCCAGAGTTAGGTACTCGCGGTCGCGTTCGAATACCCGCAACCGATGGGAACGAAAGTAGTCGCTCATCAAATCCGCCATCTGTGCCACAAATCGCAGATAGCCACGTTGGCTCGATGGTCCGCCGCTCGGCGACTGAACGATTTGCAACCAATAGCTGCCTTGATCCTTGGGAATCGGCAACGGAGCGTAGATCAGCAGCTCCGAAGTTGGATTGGCAGGTCGATCGCAATTGAGCAATGCCTCGGAGGGTGGAATGAGTATCGGCTGACGCTCGCGCGCCACCGCATTCAACACCAACAAGTGCGAGGCGGATGGTTGCGTCCCAATTTGCATATCGCAGCCGAGGTCAGTTGATTGCTTGGCTTGGATCGCGGCGTTCAACTGGGACTCGATAAAGTCCAACTGTTCAAAAGGCGTTTCGCTGAATTGCTCGTCCGGTTTATCCGTCGCGACTCCGTCGATCAAACCCGATGGGAGATGGAATTGGCCAAGCAATCGCCAAGCGGAATCTGGGTAATGCTGCCAAAGGCCGGCCCCCACGGCGCCCATGGCACTGGCAATTTTCGGTAACACAGCTTGTACAAAGTCCTGGGGCGCGATCGGTGTATGCGCTAAGGAAGCGATGTTCTCGACGACGGCTCGAATTTGGTCTTTCGTCTGTTGTACAAAAGCGCTGTCAAGCGCCAGCGGGCTTCGCCTGTCCACCAGCGTATCACCCGTCGCATTGCAATCCATGCCAGAAGGAATACCCGCTCCGAAGAGAGAAACTGGCGAAAAATGACTGCGCAGATTCCCAAGCTCAATCGCCAAAGGCTCAAGAGGCATGGAGTTGTCGTTGCGATTATCGGTAGGTTTGGCCATACCGTGTTGGCTTATCAAAATCGGCAACCCAATACAAGCCGAATGATCTCGCAGTATTGCTAGCAAACCGCCTTTCAGGTCGCCTCTCCCAAAGAGACCGTCCGGTTTATTTCTCAGGAATTTTCAACGAAAGTTATCCTCCCTCCGGGAGGGTCGGCCAACGGCCGGGGAGGGTGAACTGATTTAATCAACTGCTTCTCCCACTCCCACTCCCACTCCCACTCCCCCCTCCCCTCGCTTCGCGAGACCCTCCCAGAGGGAGGGTTGCTAAACCGGACGATCAAAGCGATGTGCGTCTTTTCAATCGACCAGTTCGTAAGTCTGTCCGCCGAGTTCGAACGCGACATTGCCTTCTAGGGCCAAGTATTTGGCTGCGTCTTTGCCATGCTTGGTGATTAGGTCGAAGTAGTCCTGACTGAACCGCTGAACCTTTTGAGTTTTCTTTTCTTGTTCTTCGGTCAGACTGGAGTCTGTCCAGCGGTTTTTGCGAAGGAAGAATGTCTTGCGACCGACGTTTTGAATGGTCTGGACAACGACTTCTTTATCCGAATCTGCCGACTTGTATTTGCTAAAGTTGGCGCCCAATCCACCGCCACCGCTGGATTGAGACTGGGCCGCCCTTTGCAGATTCCCTTTTTCCGCACGTTGCGAGAAACCTCCAGCACCGCTAGGGGCCGCGCTGAGTGCGTCGAGCGCAACGTCTGCACGGCGATTCGTTTCGGCTAGATTGCGGAAAGGTATCGTTTCATCGGCCAGAAACGAAGTGTACGGCGTAAGGATGCCGTGCTTTTTGGAGAGGGCGACGAGCTCGTCGATCAATTCCTTGTTTTTGCCGTGAAGATCCACTTCGTCGATGATTTCGCCAACGCGTCGCATGGCCCATAGTTTTTCGATGAAGGCCATCGATTCATCGTTGGATTTTTCCACAAGCTGAGCTGGAAAATGGAATGTTTGCTTTTGCTGGTCGACTGTCCCTTCGATCGTCACTTTGCCCGCGCCCGACTTCTTGTAACGACCGACCACCACAAGTTGGTCCCCGGCAAACAGATCGTAGGCATCACGAGGGTAAACGCGATTCACTACTGGGCCTTGTTCGATCGACGCGCCTTCCACATCCAGCTTGATCGTGACATTGGTGAGGGTCGGCGCGCCGATCCGGTTGTACAGCTTGCTGACTCTGTCCTCGATGTCTTCATTGGGCCGCACGTATTCGCTTTGGCCAAAACACGATCGAGCCAGTTTGTCGAGCAACCGACTGTTGACATCGTAGCCCACACCCAAGCTGAACACGCGGGCCCGCAACTTGTTTAAGCTTTTTGCGTTAGTAACTATTTGCGTTTCGTTCATCACGCCGACCGTAGGAATGCCGTCCGTCAGAAACACAACGTAGTTTGGCCGAGTGTCGTCTGAGAGTTGCGAGAGCGCAACGTGCAAGGCGCCGTCGATGTTCGTACTGCCACCCGCGAATAGCCCTTCGGCAAATCCGAGTGCGGCCTGGCGGTTTTCGTCGTTGTAACGCTGCATTTCCGGACGAAAACTTTCCACGACGCTATCGTACGCGACAACATTGAACAGATCTCCCTCGCGAAGATTGTTCAGCACGAACTTGAGCGCCAGCTTGGCTTGTTCGATCTTCTTGCCGCTCATGCTACCCGAACGATCGACTACAAACACGACATTTTTCTTGGCCACTTGGTCGGCTTGCTTTTTGATCTCCGGGCTGATGAGCAGCATGAAGTAACCGTCGTCGCCGACGTCTGGGCGGTAGCTGAGCGCGCTCGCGCCGACGGCGTCGCTGCCGACGTCGTACAGAAGTCGAAAATCACTCCCTGGGACTTCGTTGGTTCGGCTAAATGAAACCACCGCGTTCTTGTCACCGGGGCGTTTGATTTCAATTGCGTGGGTTGGGCTATAAACGTTTTTGATCGGAGATTGGCTCTGGATATTGATGTTGAGACTGTATTTTTCCACCGGGTGCGATGTGTACTTAGCGGTGCTTAATGGAAACATCAGTTCCGTGAGCCCGCCGGTCTTGCGACAAATCTGGCTGTAACGAAGTGTGACCGTCCGCTCAGCTCCGGGAGGTACTGGGAAGACGCTTGTCTTGAACATGCCTGTGCCGATCCACTCCAGCAGGGCAGGGTCTTGATTGCGGCGAATGTAACCTTCGTAGATCCGCCTTGCCTCGTCAGCGTCGAGCAGTTTGGCATCATATTCCTTGCCATCGAGCAAAAACGTCAGGCGATCCACCGCGCCGTCGTAGGGTAGCGGGAAGATGAACGAGACTTCCATTTGCACGCTGCCGGTGTTGACAAAAGTTTGCGAAACCTGCACTTTTGCGATCTGATCCACCAGATTCACGTTCGTGGTTAATTCTCTGATCTTGTACGATTGTGGCGGGGCTGGTCGCGGGGTGGGTCGCGGAGTAGGCGGATGAGGCCAAATTGGCCGCGGCATTCTAGACGACACATCGTGGCGGTCATCCACCAGGAATCCCTGTCCGAATGCCAGGACGGGGGTAAGAAATAGCACCAAAACCGACAGAAACGAATTTGCCTTCCGCATGGCTTGCTCCTTTGTCTAATATGCTTCGAAGCCGCACTTTAAACCGCTGGTCCTTCGACGATGGAGTGCGACATTCAGTTCCGAATTCCCAAAACAAGGACGATCCGAGTGGCACGACCCAGAGTGAATTCCTCAGAACGGGACGAATCCAGGAAGCCAACCCTCTTAAGGGCTCAGTTCCTCGCGATTACCAGCAAGGGTTTCCGAATGTTTTAGATCAGTCGGTCTTTTAAGAGTGTCGCTTTAGGTCGGCACGCAAAATAGCTTCGGAAGTGACGCCGACATGCCGAGCCACTATTTTGCCCTGGTGAATAACGAGTAAAACTGGAATGGACGAAATATTGCAAGCGGCAGCCAACGCTTGGTTTTTGTCGATGTCGACTTTGCAAACTTTGAAATCGCGAGCCAGTGAATCGATGGTTGGGGTCATTTGCCGACAAGGTCCACACCACTCGGCCCAGAA
>Ga0105048_10019741_pt1 | contig 10316 bp, 7 predicted proteins | sample MAT05_FD_78382 | JGI IMG/M metagenome (GOLD analysis project Ga0105048, IMG submission 78382) | Freshwater microbial communities from Lake Fryxell liftoff mats and glacier meltwater in Antarctica - MAT-05 | ecosystem: Environmental > Aquatic > Freshwater > Ice > Liftoff microbial mat | place...
GGACTTACAAAGCCGCGGCGCCACCCTGTCTGCCTTGGCTTTGAGCCATGCGGGTAGGCTGAAGGTACTGGCAGTGATGGCCTTCGGTGACGAACCCAAACCCAGCGCCGCTGCGGCAGTGACCAATCTGCGCGCCCAAGGCATCCAGGTGATGATGCTCTCCGGCGACAACCAGGCAGCCGCCCAAGCCATGGCCAAACGCGTCGGCTTGCAGCCTGATGAGGTCATCAGCGACGTGCTCCCCGGTGACAAGGCTGCGCACATCACCCGGCTCAAGCAGGGCGGTCAAACGGTCATCATGGTGGGTGACGGCGTCAACGACGCACCCGCCCTGGCTGCGGCCGATGTGGGCATCGCCATGGCCAACGCTGGCGGTGGCACGGATGTGGCCATGCACGCCGCCGGCATTACCCTGATGCGTGGCGACCTGGCGCTGGTGGCCGCTGCGCTGGACATATCGCACCGCACGGTAGCGAAGATCCGGCAAAACCTGTTCTGGGCGTTTATTTACAACGTGGCCGGCATCCCACTGGCAGCATTCGGCGTGCTTAGCCCGGTGATGGCCGGTGCCGCCATGGCCCTGAGCTCGGTCAGTGTGATGAGCAACGCCCTGCTGCTTAAGCGCTGGAAGCCGACGTTATAAAAAGATAGCGAACAGGCTAAACGCCAGATTGAAGCCGCTTTGCTTGGAAAAAGAATAACTACCAAACTTATAGCTGCTCACCCAGGTATGACAAGGGCTACAGCCCGATTTCTCATATAAAGGTCAGCGCCCCAACTCTTTGGCGCTAACGCCCGCAATACCCCAATTTTCCTTGGGCACATCGTGAATCCAGACGCGTACGTTGGCAATCGGGGTGCCGGTTGCCTCAACCAGCGCGGCGCTGACCTTTTCAATGACCGCACGTTTTTGTTCTTCAGTGCGTCCTTCGATCATGTAGATTTGTGCGAATGGCATGCGGATGCTCCTTAAGTTAGGGCGGGTTAAACAAAACGAATGCTGGTGCTGCCCATGCCCTGCACGCGCAGCGTGACGTTGTCGCCCGCCTGCACGGCGACGGCTTCGGTGATGCCGCCTGACAAAATCAGGCTACCAGCCGGAATGCACTCGCCGCGCTCGGCCAGGTGGTTGGCCAGCATGGCAATGGCAGCCGCTGGGTGGCCTAGCACGGCGGCCCCGGCCCCAAAGGCAACGGGCACACCGTTTTTTTCCATCACGATGCCTACGGTGCGCAGGTCCACACCCGCCACTTGCATAGGCTGGCCACCCAACACAAAACGCGCCGCCGAGGTGTTGTCGGCCACGACGCTCTTCAGGTCAAACTTGAAATCGCGGTAGCGGCTGTCGATGACCTCAATGCCGGGCATCACAAAGTCGGTCGCGGCCAGCACGCTGCCAATGTGGCAACCGGGCCCACGCAGCTCGGCCTTGGTCACAAACGCAATTTCGGGCTCCACCTTGGGGTGAATCAGCTCACTGACTTTGCATTCGCCGCCATCAGGCACGGCGTAGTAATCGGCCATGAAACCAAACACCGGCGTGCTGACACCCATTTGCTTCATCTTGGCGTGTGAGGTCAAACCCGCTTTCAGGCCGATGATCTTGCAGCCACGGGCGACTTTGCGACGCTTGACCTCGTTTTGAATGGCGTAGGCATCGTCCCAATCCATATCGGGGTACTCGTCGGTGATCTTGGTGGTGTCATGGGCCTGCAGTTCGCAGTTTTCCAGGCGTTCAGCCAGGGCAGCAATGGTTTGTGCGTCGAGTTTCATGCGGTTACCTTTGTTGGTTGTTTACGTTCACGCGCCATCGTCATGGCGGTGTCTTCAATCATGTCTTCCTGTCCGCCGACCATGCCGCGTCGGCCCATTTCCACCAGAATGTCGCGTGCCGATACGCCGTATTTCTTTTCAGCCCGCTTGGCAAACAGCAAGAAGCTGCCATAGACACCGGCATAGCCCAGCGTGAGCGCGTCGCGGTCGATGCGAATCGGGAAGTCCATGATCGGCACCACCAGGTCTTCGGCCACGTCCTGAATCTTGTACACGTCCACGCCGGTCTCGATCCCCATCATGCTGGCAACGGCAATCAGCACCTCCATGGGCGTGTTGCCCGCACCGGCGCCCAGGCCAGCGGCAGCGGCATCAATGCGGTTGGCACCGACTTCAATGGCGGCAATCGAGTTGGCCACACCCATGGCCAGGTTGTGGTGACCATGAAAGCCCAGTTCGGTCTCGGGCTTCAGGGCCGCACGTACCGCGCTCAGACGCGCCTTGACACCGTCAGGCAGCAGGTGCCCTGCCGAGTCGGTGATGTAGATGCAGTTGGCGCCATAGCCTTGCATCAGCAGCGCCTGGCTGACCAGCTTTTCCGGGCTGGCCATGTGCGCCATCATCAAAAAGCCCACGGTGTCCATGCCCAGCGCACGGGCCTTGGTGATGTGCTGCTCTGACACATCGGCCTCGGTGCAGTGGGTGGCGACGCGGATGGTGTTGACTCCCAGGTCTTTGGCCATCAGCAAATGGTCAACGGTGCCAATACCGGGCAACAGCAAAGCTGAAATCTTGGCCTGCTTCATCAGCGGAATGACGGCGCCTAGGTACTCTTCGTCGGTATGGGCGGGAAAGCCGTAATTGACCGATGAACCGCCCAGGCCATCGCCGTGGGTGACTTCGATCAGCGGGATGCCCGCGTCATCAAGGCCACAGGCGATGGATTTCATTTGGTCCAGCGTCATCAGGTGGCGCTTGGGGTGCATGCCGTCACGCAGGGTCATGTCGTGAACGGTGATTTTTTTGCCTTGCAATGTCATGTTTTTCTCCTTGATCGGTTCAGGCGGCTGCAGTGGCTTTGAGCGTGAGCCGCCCGGCGAGCATTTCTGTGGCAAACATCTCGGCCGTGCGTGCAGCAGCAGCTGTCATGATGTCAAGATTGCCAGCGTACTTGGGCAAGTAGTCGCCCAGGCCTTCAACTTCCATAAAAACCGAGACCCGGTTTCCGTCAAACACCGGGCCATTGACCAGCTTGTAGCCCGGCACGTACTTCTGCACCTCCTTGATCATGGCGTGGATTGATTCGGTGATTTTGGCTTGATCAGGTTCGGTCTCGGTCAGGCAGTGCACGGTGTCGCGCATGATCATTGGCGGCTCAGCCGGGTTCAGGATGATGATGGCCTTGCCCCTTCGTGCACCCCCCACTTTTTCAACCGCGCCGGCGGTGGTGCGGGTGAATTCGTCAATGTTTTTGCGGGTGCCTGGACCAGCCGACTTGCTCGACACGGTGGCAACGATTTCGCCATAGGCCACAGGCTGCACACGGCTCACCGCGGCCACCATGGGAATGGTGGCTTGGCCACCGCAGGTGACCATGTTGACGTTCATCTCGCCCTTGCCCACATGCTCGATCAGATTGACTGGCGGCACACAAAACGGGCCGATCGCCGCCGGGGTCAGGTCAATCATCAGCACGCCCAGGGCGTTGAGCTTGTCGGAATTGGCTTTGTGCACATAGGCGCTGGTAGCATCAAACGCGATTTGCACGCCATCCGCCAGCACATGGGGTAGCAGGCCATCAACACCGTCAGCGGTGGTTTTGATGCCCAACTCGCGAGCCCGCTTCAAGCCATCGGATTCAGGGTCGATGCCGACCATCCAGACTGGCTCCAGGACCGGGCTGCGTTGCAGTTTGGCCAGCAGGTCAGTGCCGATGTTGCCAGGGCCAATCAGGGCACATTTGATTTTTTTCACTTCAATTTTCTCCATATAAAAAGACCGTTCCACTGCGGCAGGTTCAGGCCGCCAACTTGACCGTTTGCGGGTTGCGAAACGCCTGCAGATGCTGCGCTTGCAAGGCCTTGGCCGCAACGAGACTGGCCGCTTTCACATGACCGTAACCCCGAATCTCATCTGGCACGCTGGCCAGCGCCACGGCAGATGCGTGACTGGTAGCGTTAAGACCTTGAATCACCTCGTCGATCAGCGCGACATAGTCGGCAATCAACGCAAGCTCCATGTGACGTTCTTCGGTCTTGCTGAAAATGTCCAGCGCACCGCCGCGCAGGCCCTTGAATTTGGCTAACCACTTAAAAGCGCTGAGCATCCAGCCGCCGTATTGCTTCTTCTGCAGCTCGCCGGTGACCGGATCGCGCTGGGCCAGCAATGGCGGTGCCAGGTTGTACTTGACGCTGTAGCCGTTGGGAAATTGACTGGCGAGTTGAGCCAGAAAAGCCGGGTCGCTATGCAACCGTGCCACCTCGAACTCGTCCTTGTAGGCCATCAACTTGTACAGATAGCGCGCCACCGCCTCGCTCAGGGCGCTTTGACCGGGTAATGTCTTCTGCTCGGCGGCCAGCACGCGCTGAACCACGTCAACGTAGCGCTTGGCATAGGCCTCGTCCTGGTAGGCGATGAGTTCGGGCACGCGCACCTCCAGCAGGCGCTTGAGTTCACCCTGAGGCCGCAGTGCATCCACCAGCGCCCGTGCGCTGGTGGAGAGTTGTGGCGCTGTGCGGAGCGAAACGACCGTGCTCCCAGCGTGGGGCTTGGCAATCTCCGTGTCGACGAAGGCGCGATCAACCACGGCCATGCGGCCCCAGCGGAACGCTGCCAGACTCATCTCAACCGCCACCCCTGATTGCTCAATGGCAGCTTCAATGGATTCAACCTTCATGGGAATGGTGCCGGCCTGAAAGGCCACGCCAACCATGAAGTTGTTGGTCGCCATGGCGTCGCCGAACAAGCCCTCGGCCATCGCCTGACCATCCAGGTAGACGTTGTCCGCCTTGCGGCTGACGCGGTCAATGCCGGCCGTGAGGCCATCAACGGCAGGGAACTGCACCTGCCGCTTGGCGACCATCTGGCCGGTCGGTGTTTGCGTGGTCGAGACGACCGCGATGGTGCGCTGCGGGCCGCACTTGTCGAGGTTCTTCGGGTCGGTCGCGTTCAGGATGTCAAAACCCAGGTACAGATCCGCCCGTCCGTCTGAAATCTTGTTGGATCCGATGAAGGGCGCATGCGAGATCTTGATGTCGGAGATGACTGCACCGCCCTTTTGCGCCAGCCCGGTCTGGTCCAGCCCAATGACATGCTTGCCTTCCAGCCGCGCAGCCTTGGCCAAGGTCGCCACCACGGTCACTGAGCCGGTGCCACCAATGCCCATGACGTGAATGCCGAAGCCCAAGGTATCGTCCACCTTTTTGATCGGGTCCGGCAAGGCGCGTTCAAAGCTCGGGATGCGGCCAGCTTTCTTTTTCTTGGGTGCGTCGGACGCAGGTGGCGCATTCGGGGTGATGGTCAGGAACGACGGGCAAAAGCCCTTGACGCAAGAAAAATCCTTGTTGCAGGACGATTGGTGGATGCGCGTCTTGCGACCAAACTCGGTTTGCACCGGCTCGACGCTCATGCAGTTGGATTTGGCACCGCAATCACCACAGCCCTCGCAGACGCGCTCATTGATGACGATAACCTCAACCGGCTCGACGGCTTTGCCACGGCTGCGCGCGCGGCGCAGTTCGGCGGCACATTCCTGGTCGTGCAGCAGCACGGTGGTGCCGGGCGTGGCTGCCAGTACCTGCTGGGCTTCAATGAGCCGGTCGCGGTGCCAGACTTCAGTGCCGCCAGGCAGGCTGACACTTTTAAAGTTGTCGGGCTCATCCGTGGTGACGATAACTTTTTTGACCCCGTTGGCCAGCAGGTCGGCCACCATCTGTGCCACTGGGTGAGCGCCCATGATCTCCTGACCACCGGTCATCGAGGTGTGGGAATTGCGCAGCAGTTTGAAGGTGATATTGCTGTTGGTCGAGGCCGCGTAACGGATGGCCAGGCTTCCCGAGTGCGCATAAGTGCCATCGCCCATGTTCTGGAAGATGTGCTTTGTGTCGGTGAACGGAGCCATACCAACCCACTGCGCGCCCTCAGCACCCATGTGGGTGCCCATGATCACATTGCGGTCCATCCACATCGCCATGGTGTGGCAGCCAATCCCCGCAGACACAAGGCTGCCCTCAGGTGCCACGGTAGAGCTGTTGTGCGGGCAACCCGAGCAGTACCAGGCGGTGCGGCCGGTGGTGGGCAGTTTGGTGCGGGCGTGGATTTCGTCCAGGCGTTGCAGCCAGGTCTCGGCCGATTCGACACGCGCTTTGCGCGACATGCGCTTGAGCAGGGCACGCACGATGATGTCGGACTCAAACTCACCGTAGTGCGGCAACAGCTCTTTTTCTTCTTCATCGAACTTGCCCACGATGCGTGGCGCATTGGCCATGCCGTAGAGCACGTTCTTGGCAAACATCTCCAGGAATGGGCGCTTTTCTTCGATGACAAAGATCTCTTCGAGACCGTGCGCAAAGTCGCGCACCACCATGGGCTCCATCGGAAACAGCATGCCCATTTTGAGGATGCGGATGCCATAGTGACGCAGTGCGGCTGCATCCAAGCCCATTTCCAGGAAGGCTTGGTTCAGGTCGTGGTAGGTCTTGCCGGCGGTGATGATGCCCAGCCAGGCATCCTTGTTCTCGAACACCACGTGATTGAGTTTGTTCTCACGGGCATAGCGCTTGGCCACTTCCAGGCGGCGGGTGTAGAGCGACTGCTCCATCTCCAGGGCTTCGGCGCGCACGTTCATGCCCAGGTTCATGTGGGGCGTGAAGGCTTTGCCGTCGAACATCAGGTCGGGGGTGATGAAGTTCAAACGAGCCGGGTCGATGTTGGCGGTGCCGGTGCTGTCGGCCACATTGGTAACAATTTTCATGCCGACCCACAGACCCGACAGCCGTGACAGGTTGTAACCATGCAGCCCCAAGTCCAGGATTTCCTGGACGTTGGCGGGGTACAGCGAGGGAATGCCCAGGTGAAACAACATCGGTTCGGACTGGCTGGCCAGCGAGGAGCTCTTGCAACTGGGGTCGTCTCCCACAATGGCCAGCACACCGCCGTTTTTGCCGATGCCGGTGTAGTTGGCGTGTTTGAGTGCATCACCACTGCGGTCCACGCCAGGGGCCTTGCCGTACCACATGCCAGTGACGCCATCGAGCTTTTGCTTGCCCACAGTGTGCAGCATTTGCGTGCCCCAGACGGCGGTGGCGGCCAGGTCTTCGTTCAAGCCATCAACAAAATGGATGTGATGCTCAAGCAGCATTTTTTGTTGCTTGAGCAGGGCGGCATCGAGCATACCCACGGGCGAGCCACGGTAGCCCGAGACGAACATGCCTGTTTTGAGGCCGCGACGTGCATCGGTGCGTACCTGGTCCAGGCTCAGCCGCACCAGGGCATCAATGCCACCCAAATGGATGTCACCATCGGTCTGGTTAAAGACGTTGGTCAGATTTTGCTTGGAAGACATGTCAAATTTCCGGGGTAAAGAGTGAATCAGGTCAAGCTGCGCACGATGCCGCCTTCGACGCGCAAAGCCGCACCGTTGGTGGCCGAGGAACGTGCGCTGCAGACGTAGGCCACCATGGCGGCTACTTCTTGCGGCTCGATGAAGCGTTTGAGCAGCGAGGTCGGACGCGCGTGGGTGAAAAAAGCCTGCTCGGCCTCTGCCAGGGTTTGCCCGGCGTCGGCTGCCAGCTTGGCAAAAAAGTCGCCCACACCTTCGGTGCGTGTCGGGCCAGGCAAGACGGCATTGACTGTGACACCGGTGCCGGCGCAGGTTTCTGCCAGACCGCGCGAGACCGACAGCTGGGCAGATTTGCTCATGCCGTAGTGCACCATCTCGGCAGGCGGGCAAACGCCCGACTCGCTGGAGATGAACACCACCCGGCCCCAGTCGCGCGCCTTCATGGGTGCCAGGTAACTGCGCGCCAGGCGAACACCGCTCATCACATTGACTTCGAAAAAGCGAAACCAGTCGTCGTCGCTGATGCTCTCGAAGGGTTTGGGCTCGAAGATGCCCAGGTTGTTGATCAGGATGTCAATGTCGCCCGCCGCATCGATCAGCTTTTGACAACCGATTGCCGTTGACAAATCGGCCACCACGCCGTCGACGTGGGCACCTGGCAGCTCAGCCTGAATGCGTTCCACCGCTTGCGTCAGCCGTATCAGTTCGCGCCCGTTGAGAGTGACGGCAACGCCTTCAGCCGCGAGTTCGCGAGCGCAGGCCCAGCCGATGCCTGAGCTGGCACCGGTGACCAGCGCACGTTTGCCTTTAAGGAGAAGATCCATCAAAATTTCCTTGTCAACCTTGGGGCGTCGGCAAAACAGTGGCACGGTCCGGTGACCAGCAGCATGACCGCGCCGGGAGGTTTGTTGGCCAGATCGTCTGACATGGCCAGCGGCGCTGTCAGACAAAGCGCACTGAGCAACTGCCCAAGCCGCCAATCGAGATACGGAAGTTGTCACCCGCCTTGGCCGGCGACATGGCAGCCAGCGCACCCGACAGGATCACCTCGCCGGCTTTCATGCCAATGCCGAGTCTGCCCAGCGTGTTGGCCAACCAGGCCACCGCGTTGACTGGCGAGCCCAAAGCCGCCGCTCCGGCTCCGGTGGCAATGATGTCGCCGTTTTTCTCCATCACCATGCCGCAGGTGGACAGGTCGATGTCATACGGACTGACCGCGCGGTCGCCCAGCACAAACACGCCACACGAGGCGTTGTCGGCCACGGTGTCTTGCACTTTGATCTTCCAGTCGCGGATGCGTGAGTCAACAATCTCAAAACACGGCATCACGCACTCGGTGGCGGCCAGCACGTCGGCATTGCTGATGCCGGGGCCCATCAGGTCTTTCTTGAGCACAAAGGCGATTTCACCTTCGGCCTTGGGCTGGATCAAGGTGCTGATGTCAATCGACTGGCCTTCGTTGTAGATCATGCCATCGAGCAAATAGCCAAAGTCGGGCTGGTACACGCCGAGCATGTTCATCACCGCAGCGGACGTCACCCCGATTTTTTTGCCGACGATGCGCTCGCCCGCCTGCAGGCGACGCGACAGCATGCGCTGCTGGATGTGGTACGCGTTCTCAATAGTGATGTCGGGGTGGCGGTTGGTCAAAGGCTCGATCACCGTGCGGGTGGTCATGGCCTGGTACAACTCGTCGCCCAGGGTTTCGATCAGTTTGGCATCCATAGGTCATAGGTCCTGGCAGTTAAATTGAAAAGTAACAATACTTAGTGTTTTAAGCCGCTAGCCCTTATGGAATAAGCGCAAGTAGCTATCATTTATGTAGTTAACGGGTGCCTTCATGGCTTCGGCGAACCGCAACCCAGATCAAGAACCTTGGTCTCAAAACCGCCGGTACGCAGCCGCGGTCCGATGTCCGGGTTTGGGGCGGTGACGCGCATGTCAGTACTTGATCATCACGTTGCGCAGCTCGGTGTAGAACTCCAGCGAGTGCAGCCCGCCCTCGCGGCCAATGCCGGACTGTTTGGAGCCGCCAAACGAGGTGCGCAGGTCGCGAAGGAACCAACTGTTGATCCAGCACAGTCCCACCTCAATGGCGGTGGCAAGGCGGCTGGCGCGGCTGATGTCCTGGGTAAAGATGGCGGTCGCCAAGCCATAGCGGTTGTTGTTGACCATGGCCACAACTTCCTCTTCGGTGTCAAAGGGCTGGATGTGGCAGCAAGGGCCAAAGATTTCCTCGGTCACCACGGTCGCGGTTTCCGGCAAGCCGGTCCAGATCGTCGGCTGCACCCAGCAGCCGTCTTTGAGGTCGTCTGGCATGTCTGGAACGCCGCCACCAAACACGATGTTGGCACCCTCGTCCTTGGCCTTTTGGTACATGCCCAACACCTTGGCCTGGTGCTTCTTGCTGACCAGTGGGCCGATTTTGGTGTCGTGGTCAAACGGGCGGCCCGGCTTCATCTGCTCGGCTTTTTCCTTGAGCGCCGCGACAAACTTGTCGAAAATCGGGCGCTGAACATACACGCGCTCGGTGCCCAAGCACACCTGACCGGCGTTCTCAAAGCAGGAGCGGCTCACAGTCGCCATGGTGTTGTCAAAGTCGCAGTCGGCAAAGACCACGGCGGCATTTTTGCCGCCGAGTTCCAGCGACACCGGGCGGATGCCGTCGGCAGCGGCCTTCATGATGGCGGTGCCGGTTCTGGTTTCGCCGGTGAAGGTGATGCCATTCACATCCGGGTTGGCGGTCAGGAACGACCCGGCCGAATTCACGCCGAAACCGTTGACAACGTTGTAGACGCCGGGTGGCACGCCGACCTTGTTCATCACCTCACCCAGCAGTGTGGCGGTACTGGGGGTGTCTTCAGATGGCTTGACCACCACCGTGTTGCCACAGGCCATGGCTGGGCCGCATTTCCAGGTCATCAACAGCAGCGGCAGGTTCCACGGGCAAATGATGGCAATCACGCCGCGCGGTGTACGCACA
>Ga0105048_10019742_pt1 | contig 10315 bp, 9 predicted proteins | sample MAT05_FD_78382 | JGI IMG/M metagenome (GOLD analysis project Ga0105048, IMG submission 78382) | Freshwater microbial communities from Lake Fryxell liftoff mats and glacier meltwater in Antarctica - MAT-05 | ecosystem: Environmental > Aquatic > Freshwater > Ice > Liftoff microbial mat | place...
AAGACCACTTAAAGACCACTTTACAGCCAATTCACCCATCAACTAACGAACTGGTACGCCAGCGTTCGAAGCCCATCAGCCTCGAGCGGTTAAACATTCGGTTTATCAAGAAGAGAGCAATCATAATGAGCGTCGGAACTGCAAAAAACATAGGCCGAGTCTGTCAAGTTATTGGCTCGACGTTTGACGCAGAGTTTTCGGAAGGCAATTTGCCCGCGATTTATAACGCGGTCAAAATCGAAAGCGAAAAGAAGGGGGTCAAGATCAACCTCACCGCGGAAGTGCAACAGCACCTTGGTGGCGGTCGTGTTCGATGCATCGCCCTCGGTAGCACCGACGGATTGATGCGTGGTCTCGACTGTATCGATCTTGGAAAACCGGTTACCGTCCCTGTTGGCATCGGAACTCTGGGACGCGTCTTCAACGTTTTGGGTGAGCCGATCGATCAACGTGGCCCGGTTCAGGCTGATGATTATTGGACCATCCACCGACAAGCACCCAAGGTGTCGGAACTATCGACCAACACCGAAGTTTTCGAGACGGGTATCAAAGTTATCGACTTGCTCACCCCGTTCGTCCGAGGTGGTAAGGCTGGACTATTCGGCGGCGCGGGACTTGGTAAGACAGTTATTCTTCAAGAGTTGATCGCGCGTGTTGCCAGTACGCACGGTGGATACTCGGTCTTCGCAGGTGTGGGCGAGCGTACTCGCGAAGGGACCGACTTGTGGTTGGAAATGCAAGAAACCGAAATCGGCCAGACCGGTCGCAAGGTTATCGAGCAAACATGCATGGTCTTCGGCCAAATGAACGAGCCACCAGGAGCCCGTCTCCGCGTTGCTCTCTCCGCCTTGACCATGGCTGAATACTTCCGCGATTCGACCGGTAAGGACACGCTGTTGTTTGTGGACAACATTTTCCGTTTCTCACAAGCTGGGTCCGAAGTATCCGCACTGCTAGGACGAATGCCATCCGCCGTGGGATATCAGCCGACCCTCGCCACCGAAATGGGTGCCTTGCAAGAGCGTATTACATCAACCAAACGCGGGGCTATCACTTCCGTGCAAGCGGTTTATGTTCCTGCTGACGATCCGACGGACCCTGCACCAGCAACGGCGTTCGGACAGCTCGATGCGTTCATCTATCTGGAACGATCCATTTCGGAAAAAGGAATCTATCCCGCCATCGATCCGCTAGCATCCAACTCCCGTATTCTCGACCCTGCAATCGTCGGTGAACGGCACTATGCGATCGCTCGACGCGTCCAAAAGACTTTGCAAAGATACCGAGAACTACAGGACATCATTGCGATTCTCGGTGTGGATGAACTCAGCGAAATCGACAAGACAGTCGTTAAGCGAGCTCGTCGTATCGAACGTTTCTTGTCGCAGCCGTTCTTGGTGGCTGAAGTGTTCACCGGCAAGAAAGGTGAAATCACGACTTTGGCAGAAACGATTCGCAGCTTCGAAGAGATTTGCGATGGCAAGTGGGATCATCTACCGGAATCTGCGTTCATGTACGTAGGTGGAATCGATCAAGTCGAAGCTCAAGCAAAGCGAATGGCCGAACAGGGTAAGAAGTAAAGCATGAGCACTGACAACAAAGTACATTGCGTCGTGGTTACGCCTGAAAAAACGGAATTAGACACGACCTGTGATTCGATGGTGGTTCCCATGTTCGACGGCGAACTGGGGATTCAGCACGGTCGTGCACCGATGGTCGGCCGATTGGGCTTTGGAATCATGCGGATCAAGTCGAATAATGTCGCAACCGAGTGGTTTGTCGATGGCGGTTTTGTGCAAATAACCCGAGAAGGGGTATATGTACTGACAGACCGTTTGATGAAAACGGATCAGATTGATCGCAAGCAGGCGGAAGCGGATTTGGATAAGGCCATGACGATGGTCTCGAATTCGCCCGAATCGGCCGCCTTCAAAGAACGAAGCCTAACGCAGGCACGAGCAAAATTTAGATTGGCAAAATCGTAGGTCGATCGCTCCGCCGACCGATGTCCTCGATCGACATCCGCCACCGCGACACAACGTCTATTTTATATCCGGCCTTCGATTACGAGTACAAAACTTGAGCGAGGGCCTCGCTCAGCCACAAAAACCAACTCGTGCCGCTCAAGTCGACGGAGCCATTTGACTACGGTTTGCATCTCGCAACGCAGCGATCATATCTTGCGTCGCATTTTCCACGGCCAACTGCCATGTGCTTGCGCTTCTGTACTTGGCGTTCTCGTAGGCAAAGATAATGCCGCGGGAGCTGTTGATGATCGCGCCCAATCCCTGGTCATCCATTCCGTGAACAACGTCCGATGCGGATCCACCTTGTGCGCCGTACCCAGGTATCAGTATCCAAGCGTTTGGCATGCGTTTGCGCATGGCCTGCAACTGCTCGGGGTAGGTAGCTCCAATCACCGCCCCAACGCATCCATATCCGCTTTGTCCAGAGGCCGTCAGTAATGCCTGTTCCTGAACAAAGTCAGCTACACGATCCGATATCGTACGAGAGTCGATGGAAAGATCTTGCAAAAAACCACTCCCCGGGTTGGATGTCTTGACTAGGACAAAGATACCAGCCCCAACAGCAGTGGATTGATCGATGAATGGTTGCAACGTATCGGAACCAAGATATGGACTTACGGTCAGAGCATCGGTCCCCCAAGCGCTTCGGCCGTGTGTCCCTAAGTAGGCTTTGGCATACGCCGTTGCTGTGGAGCCAATATCGTTGCGTTTAGCATCCATGATGACGATCAGCCCTTTGCTGGACGCGTAGTTGCATACGCGTCCAAGCGCCAACACCCCGTACGGCCCCAGTTCCTCGAAGAACGCACTTTGTGGCTTCACTACCGGAACCAATGAGTACGATGCATCGATCACTTCGCAGCAAAATTTTTCATAGGCACTTGCCTGAACCTCAAGCGAAGTAGCCCGATCGACTCGAATTCCGATGGGAAGCTGTTCCAGTCTTGGATCGAGTCCAACACAAACCGGATTCCCCTTGTTCTGAACAGCCTTGGCCAGGCGATCACCGAAAGCGTGTTGGTGCATGCGGAAGAGCTTATTTCTTAGTTGTCGTGGGTTGGGTTTTCGCGGGCTTGATTTCTTTTGACTTGGATTCAGGCACTGGGACAGGTTTTGCCACCAAAAGCTTCAGGATGTTCTCAGGAACCTTCGCTGACAAGTGCTTAGGTTCTTCCCTGTTTTCCTTGGATGGTCCCAATTCCGAAGCGCCAAAAGGTGGCTCATCACTCAATGTCAAAACGAGCCGAACCGGCGTATTCTTGGGCGGGATGCGTTCGGTAAAGGCCTCAAAAATCAGATTGGCGTTGGATTGTTCGCTCTTTACGGCGACATCCATCGTGGACGTTGTGAAATTGGAAACGGATATCAATTCGCCACTGTCCCCTAAATAGTGTTCCTTGCCTTCTTCATCTTTGTAGATCTTGCTGCCAGCGAAGACCCAATCCCATTCCATGGGTTTCTTGGTTCCGGACTTGCGAATCCAGTTTTGCGCAAGGGTTCCCTTGATTTTTCCGTCGGGTTCCGGCCAAAGAACGTAAACTCGAATGGTCGTACCGTGCGCGGGTTTGAATGGTTCGAACGTCGCCGTGCTTCCGGGCTGTGCACTGATTGCCAGCAAGCCCGCGTGAACGAGTTGAGCTCTTGAGAAAACAGCCACAATGGCTTCGTGATCTTTCGTACCAGCCGGGCAAGCGAACAGCTCTAAGGGAACTTCGCGTTGAGCAATATATCCATCTAAAATCACAACTTGTTCGTCACGATTGATCCAAATTCGATTCTCACGATGCAGTGATTTGCAGTCTTTTGGTTCTTCGAATCGATCCGCAACCAGCTTTAGTAAGTCGGCCTGACTCTTCCATTCATCCTCCTCGCAACACGAGGTTGGACGCTCGCAGCAAAACGCAATCAAGAGCACCGAAACTACGAATTGTCTGGAGTGGGAGCCCATTAGGGTAATCTTGGACATGTGTCTTCAAGTCCTGTGCAGGTATCAACGTTTGAGAGACTTTTTTGAACGAACTCGGCTGACAAAAGTCCATAGTCAAAATTCAAATTTTTTTTATTCCATAACTGTTCCCAAGAAACCGGCTTGGAACGCTTGCATCTTAAAATTCTGGAACAACAATTGGCGTTCCAACACGGAAGGCGCTTTGCGTGTGCATCGTCATCTTCCTTATTACCAATCTTATCATTATTCGCTAACGTCGACGAGTGACCTATGGACTGGGTAAAGCCCAAGCATCGCGCCAGGCAATTGAAGCAATCCGATACTTCCGATGAAGAAGTGTCAGCGAGTGCATGGCTCAAGCAGCTTTGCGAGGAAAACGTTGCTATTTTGCAGACTTCGCTGCCGGTTCGTGAGCCCTTGTCGAAAAAGAAGCCGACTAAAGTCGGGGTTGCCGAATACCTCCGAGCGACCATGTGGGGTACCGGTGTCTGGGAAGTCGAAAATAGTAGCCGCCAGGAATATCTCAGCGACCTGGTCGAGTTGTTCGGCGGATTCGCACCGCTAGCCAATTCGAAAAAATCACCGCGTACGAAGGGAAGTGGCAAGTCGAAACCATCCAATGTAACCGCTCGCGAAGCCAATGCGTTGCAAATGGCAAGTGCAACGAAGATTGGAAAGTGGATTTCACAGCAATTGCCAAAAGCGAGTTACGATCCTTACGTAGCCTTGACCTGCGCAGGTTGGATTCATGCCTTGCCTGAAGCTGGCCGCAGCATTTCACCCGCCCTTTGGCTGGAAGTGCTCCAATGCGCTTTAACTCAAGTCGATCGTGCATGGGATAGTGGACCGTCCGATGGATTGTTTCCTTGGATGGTATGGGCATGCGAAGTCCCATTAGCACTTGCAAAACAACTTTCTCATCTTGGCGGTAAGGATCGCATCGTAAGTGAAACCCTCAACCGGATCGCCTTGCTGCTCGAGGAATCGTCCGACAATCCTCAGAGTTTTCTGGCGCGAGGCGGACAAGATCTTCGAGCGTTGCTTGCTTGCATCATGCGATGCCGATGGTCTGCGGACGAGGTGGGCGCTCGCAAGTGGTATCCGCCCCAGCGCAAAGCAATCTCCAAATTGGCGATCGCTGGACTTGCATTGAGCGATGCGGAGGGGCGGCAGTTGCTCTTTGACCGAGATGACACGAGCCTCGACGAAGATTTCTGGTGCAACCTAAACGAACTTGCTGGAGAAAACAAAAAACTTCAACTGGCAACAGCCTGCGCCCTTCCGGACAGTGTCGGCAAGGCATTAGGAGAAAAGCCGTCCAAGCTCCGCAAAGATGTGACGATTGACGTTTCGATGCCCAGCCATAGTCACTATTGGGAAAAGAACTCGATTGCGACCATGCGGCGTTCGTGGCGAGATCGCGGATGTCGAGTCGCCGTGGACTTCTCCGCCGATGTGATTTGGCTGGATGTGATCGGCAACGACGGACAACGCATCATGAGTGGTGACTGGGATGTCGAGATCTTTCAAAATCAAAAACCGCTTCAGACCGACGTGTCTTGGCAAGAGGTCTGCTGGTTTACCGACGACGATGTGGACTACCTCGAACTGGAGTGCGAAGTCGAGAATGTTTGTAAAATCCAACGACAAGTGATGCTGATGAGAGACGAAGGAGTTGTGTATTTCGCCGACGCCCTCATCGCGCAAGCACCGGATCAATGGTCTGTGAAATCGACGTGGACCCTTTCGAATGATATAGAACTTCGTTCCGAGCCCAAGACGACCGAGGGGAAATTGGTTCGCGCGGGAAACGAAAACCAAACAACAGCGCTGCTCTTGCCAGTTGCCATGCCTGAGTGGCGAAGGTCACCCAACCACAGTCGACTGGAATGCACTGGACAGACACTCTCTTTGCAATGCGACTCTACTGCCAAAAACCTTTACAATCCTTTGGTAATGTCGCTGCGTGGGATCGAGTCGACGCCCGCTTACACATGGCGTCAACTTACCATTGCGGAAGAACTGCAAAACCAACCGCGGCACATCGCCGAGGCCTACCGTGTACAAGTGAATCGCGATCAGTGGGTATTTTACCGCTCGCTCACTCCATGCGCACGACGAACCGTGATGGGGTTGCATCTCAATACCGAATTCTATGCCGGACGATTCTCTCGTGAAGACGGATTATTTGAACCCGTCGTTGAAGTGAATCCTGAGTAGTGTGGCACGGCGCTCTGTATATTGGGTGGCACGCTCTGAGGTACGAAGGGCGTGGTGAATCGCCAGAGACATTTGCCACAGTTCCCACGCCCATCGCCCACGCCCATCGCGCCCATCGCTCTGAGCGTGCCACCCGAACGCAATCGAAATGGCGATCAGCAAACGACAGTTAATTCGTGCCAACATTCAAATACAGTTTGGCATACTCTTCGACCGCGGAGGCTAGTTGCCCTGCTATCTTTTTTCGATTTCCCTTGGTGCGATAGTCTGCTCCAAACTCCAGTTGCATCGCATCGATCCCTACGACTTGATGACTACCGTACGTCTTCACAATGTACCCGCCAGTAAAACCCGACTGCTCGCGTTCATCGAAGGGATCCGGAAACACTGTCCAGCCTTGAGCCTTCATCAAGCCGAACATACTCATGTCTCCGATATGTGCCGATTCACCAAATTTTTCACGCAATCGAGACACCGTCTTTCCATTGTTGGTACCTCGAAAGACCGTGTCACGTTTTGTGCCTTGGCCGTGAATATCAAGCAGAAGTCCACCGCGAAACTCATTTACGATCGAGCGGCATTGTTCCGTGAGTGCATCGTGATAGCGATCATAGACTGGCTTTGCGTCGGAATCTTCATAGGCTATTTCGGCAGGACGATTCGGATCGAGGTATTTTCGATCTACCGATGAAATGACCGAATAGGGACGACGCCCGAACTTCGCATCGATCGCATCGACAACATCGTGAGCTAACTCTTCCGTGCCGCCGTCTCGACCGATAAAGAATCCTTTTGGCCCCGTTTCCATTCCTTTGCCCTGACGAGCTTCGACATTCGGAATTCGGAATAGTCCTCCGTGGGGAGCCGAAATGATGATCGGCAATTTTCCTGTGTTTACAACGACCATTTGCTCCAGAGTGACATCTGCTCCCTGCTTTCCAACACCCTTTTCGAGGGTGGTTTTTTCTTGAGAAATCAACATGGATGCAAGAAGCGTCCAGGCGACAAGGAAAGGCACGCACGTTTTTCGACAAACCATTTGCAACTTTTCCAATCAATTCTTTATTGGCTTGCTCGCCTCAGTCGGTCCAACAAGGCGACGCCAATACCAACTTCTTCCACTACCTCGCAGCATATCACATCCGCACCAGATAAATCGGCTTTTCGAAAGAAGTCGAAGAGTTTTGCTGCGTAGTCAAACGCGTCGGAACAAACCAGGATCGACCGAAATCGTGCTGCATTTGATGGTGGACTAACTCCAATATAATGCGCAAAGGACACCGCCGGCAGAAAAGTTTGAAGCTCGGAATCTGCGGTTTTCGCGGTGACGACCATAACTTTGGCTGTAGGTTGATAGTGTTTGTATTTGAGGCCCGGTGAGTTTGACGCAGAATCTTTTTGGTCGATCGAATTGGAAGAATAGGGCTCGATGGACGCACAGTCTTCCTGCAATTGCTCCAATGAGACCCCACCTGGTCGCAACACCCGAGGAGGATGCGAAGTGGCGTCTACCACCGTGCTTTCAAGACCGAATAATGTTGGTTCACCGCAAACCAAGCCTGCGATTCGGCCATCGAGGTCTTCCGCCACGGCTTGCCAAGTTGTCGCGCTGGGTCGCCCAGATCGATTCGCGCTGGGGGCAGCAAGTGGAACTGCAGCGTGCCGAAGAAGCTCGAGTGCTACAGGATGGTTGGGGAGTCGAACGGCAACGGTATCTAGCCCGGCGGTTACCAGATCGGGTACTTCAGGTCGCTTGGGAAGCACAATCGTAAGCGGCCCCGGCCAAAATCGCGACATCAACTGTTCGGCGATCTTCGGCACGTCACGTGCTATTAACGAAATGTGGTTTCGGTCAGCAATGTGTACGATGAGAGGATTGTCCGAAGGACGCCCTTTGGCGACAAAGATCTTCTGGACGGCCGTAGCATCCATTGCATTAGCCCCGAGACCGTAGACCGTCTCAGTTGGAAAAGCAACGAGCTCAGCGGAACGAAGAAGCTGAGCAGCGCTGTCCAGCTCCAAAACCGAAAAATACTTGGTTTTCATTTCTCGGCGATCAGGTGATCAGGGCTCAGGCAAGCTGCAATCAGTGGCTAACCGTCGGCGTTCCGTTAGCAAAGTCAGTAGGGCTAGCTGGCGATTTGCTCGGAAAGCGACTTGCAAAGAAAATTCTTTCCCAGAGGCTTGCCTTTCGCACTCGAGAGTCGGAGACTGGCAAAGTATGTTCTTTTCCGCGACGCGTCTCCAAGACGAGTTGGCCATCTTTGACTTGCCGAACAATCCAGTACTTATCTACTTCGTACGAGTACATTTCGCCGTGAGGAGATGGCGAAATATTTTTTGCTCTTTTGCCAGGGGATAAACTGTGCTTTTCGCGTGTATAGACTACCCAATCGTTTGGACAGAAGGAGCCGATCATGCGGATTTATTCCTCGCTCGAAAATTTGAGATCCCAAGTTGAGTGGGTTGTTAAGCCCCAAACGAAGCGGCGTTGCAAACGGGTCGATGACCTGGATTAGCGACCCGCACAGTCTATTCTTTATTGTGAAGCGTTGCAGATCCAGGTCAGCTTTGACTCGGACTGCAGAATTCAAGATAATAGTGATGATTTTTTGGATTAATTCGGTGCTTCGAATGGTTCCGAGGCAGTCGCATACGCATTCCAACACTTATTGAGAGCCGAATGAAACCAACCAATGTGTCGACCAGCGAATCCAGACCGTGCACCATAATGTTCGTATGTTTAGGGAATATCTGCCGTTCGCCGGCTGCTCAAGGGGTCATGGAATCGCTGGTTAAGGAACGGTCATTGGGTCATAAGCTCAAAGTCGATTCGGCTGGGACGGCCAGTTATCACATCGGTCGTCTGCCGGACGCAAGGATGTTAGACGCTTCCGCCAAGCGTGGGTATAAGTTGACGAGCTTTGCCAAGGCGGTGAGGAAAGTGGATGTCGTCGATCGGCGATTAGTTTTGGCCATGGATCGAGAGAATTTCAAAGAAATAGCCAAGATAGCGGGGGGCGAAACGGGAAACGTCCGAATGTTGAGTGACTATTTGGACGCGACTTGGCCGCGGGACGTGCCTGATCCGTATTACGGAGGGGAAGCGTGTTTCGAGTATGTCCTGGACATGTTGGAAGCCGCCTGCCCGAAGATTTTGACGGAATGCTTGCAATCGACCGTTTAACTCCAACACTGATCAAGGAAGCCCCATTTCGCAAGAATTTCGTTTAACCGTTAGCCGTAGGCGTACGTTAATGGTATCGAGTACGCCTTCGGCTGACTGTTAACCAAATAATTGAACGGTATTGCGTTTAGCTCCGAGCCGTAGGCGACGGCATTCGATCCGGTAAGTTAAGTTTGCCGAGGATAGATGGATTTGGGGAGGAAACCAGCCTTGCAAGGCACATCTTTTGCATGTAAATTTCGTGTTAGTTGATAACCCAGGTAACGACTAGGGGTTAGAAGTAGAAAGTTGAGTGAACCTTTGGTCGACAGACCGAATCACAACGTGTTGTGAGAGTGCGTTGCGCTTGGCTTGGTGAATTTTAAAGACAAATACTCCCTTGTAGCTCAGTTGGCAGAGCAACGGACTGTTAATCCGTGTGTCGGTGGTTCGAGCCCACCCGGGGGAGCCTTTCAAATCCTCGGAATTTCCGAGACAACGTAGTTAACGAAGAAAGCCAGGGACCAAAATCCCTGGCTTTTTCCGTTTCCCAAAGGGTTTTTGCACTCTTGCGAGAAACAGAGAACTCTCAGAGCGCGCATCCGCGACACCCAAAAATCGCATTTCCAGGACCGGACCGCGAGTTTTTGTCTCCAACTCTCAGATTCTCTGTTTAACAGAGTACTCCGAGTTAACAGCCAATCGGGGGTGTGAGAGTTCACTTGGTGACGGCAAAAAACACAGTCTGCGGATTGGCGCGGGTTGGGGAAGCTGGCTGACGATCCGTTGAATTCGGTATGCGTGGTTAGACGCCGTTTCCCGGCTCCTAGTGTAAGCGTACAGAGCCATCGGTCGAGATTTTCGCCGGGGGGCGACCGAGCGACCGCGGTGCGGGCTACGCCGACAGGCCCGTCGGTCCGGACTTTCGCGAGGGTCGCCTAGCTGAGCGGGCGC
>Ga0105048_10019743_pt1 | contig 10315 bp, 9 predicted proteins | sample MAT05_FD_78382 | JGI IMG/M metagenome (GOLD analysis project Ga0105048, IMG submission 78382) | Freshwater microbial communities from Lake Fryxell liftoff mats and glacier meltwater in Antarctica - MAT-05 | ecosystem: Environmental > Aquatic > Freshwater > Ice > Liftoff microbial mat | place...
ACGCATTGCTGGGCACCGAGGGTGCGGCTTGCCCCCTCGGCCTCCCGCAAAGCGGCGGGCGGTCCCTCTCCCGCCGCTTCGCGGAGGAGGTCGGGGCATCATCTGCGACAACGCTGTTTCATCACCCCCCTACCGGACCGTCTCCTTCTCCCGCGGTGCCGTGACCTTGCGCTCGCGGGTCTGGGCTTTGGGTTTGGGCAGCAGGCGGAAGCGGGTCTGGCACCAGGCGAAGTCGATGCCGACGTCGAGCAGGGCGTCGCCGCGGCCGCAGGGGCAGGCGTAATCCCAGACCTCGATGACGCGGTACGTCTCTCCGGCCTGGAGGGGCACGGGCTGTCCCGTGACGTGATTTGGGGCGGCATTGACGCAGAGAACCAGATCGCCAGGGCCAACGGCGTCGCTCATCGCAGTCCTCGCTTGAAGGGGGATATCCCTTCTAAAGAGGCTGGAGACTAGACCCGGACCGGAGATCGGCAAAGTCCGGTTTGCGGGCCCGGATCAGCGAACCACGAGCACCGCAACCGGGCTGTGGGCCAGGACCTCGGCCGTCACGCTGCCCATCACCAGGCGGCCCAGACCGCGCCGGCCGTGGGAGGCCATGGCGATCAGGTTGCAGCCGTGCGTCTTGGCCGCATCGAGGATGGCCTCTGCGGGCAGGACGTTTTCCAGCAGCACCGTGTCGGCCGTCACGCCCAACCGGACGGCAGCGTCCTTTGCGGCCGCGAGCGTCTTTTGAGCGGCGTCCCTCTGGCTGGCACCATAGCCGTCGTAAGCGACTGCGGCCACGCCGGCGTCGAGCCCGTAGTAGACCGGCATCCGCTCGGTCACGGTCACAATGGTGACCTTGGCGCCCAGGCTTTTGGCGAGGGCCAGCCCCTGGTCGAGGCCCTTCCGGGCGACGTCAGAGCCATCCGTGGAGATGAGAATGTGCGTGTACATGGGAGATCCTGTCGCGGGCTGCGCAGCCGTGGGTTCGGTGCATCAACGCGAGATTTGAGCACCGGGTTCAGCCTAGAACAGGGTCACCCCCCGGCGCGTTGATCGAGATCAACCGCGCCGTCCGCGGTATCCGGCGAATTTGACAGGCGAGGAAAGTCCTGTGAAGCCTCCGCGCATGCCTCAGATCTCGCCGCCGTCGCACCTCATGATCACGTCGGGCCGTGTGCTTGTGGCGCTCTATTTTCTGCTGCCGGGCCTTCTGAAGTTCGTGGCATTTCCCATGAATATCAGTCTGATGAGCGCCCACGGCATCCTCAACCCGGCACCTCTGCTGGTGGTTGCGGGGGTCGCGCAGGTGATGGGCGCCCTGCTGATGATGACGGGCCGGTTTGTGCGGTTCAACGCCCTGGGCTTTGTGGTCTACATCCTGGTGATCAATGTGCTGCTGCATGATTTCTGGAACTTCAGCGGCCTGCTTGGTGCCCACGAACTGCAGAACTTCATCAAGAACCTCGGCATCCTGGCGGGTCTGCTGGTGCTGGCCGGCGTCAGCCCCTGGCGGGCGCCCAGCGTCCCGGGGCTGATGATCAGCGACGCCAGGGCCATGGCCGCCTGAGGCGCGCCGCCTTCAGGCCTGCGCCGTCACCAGCAGGCTGTTCCCCGCCGCCTTTGCCCGCTTTGCGCCGCGGTCGATCTCCTTCAGCAGGTCGTGGCAGTAGATCCCGAAGTCCACCTGGATCGTGTGGCGGGCGGCCTTGTAATAGGGGCCCAGGTGCAGGGCCTCGTCGTCGCGAGTGATCTGGGCCATCCCGGCAGGGGACGGCGGGTGCCAGGCACCGGTCAGACAGGCACCCACCAGCTTGGCCTGCTGTTCGGCGAAGTTGACCAGGGTGGGCAGGGGCTGGGCCAGGCCCATGAAGAAGAGGTTGGGCACGCCCGGCTGCATCATCCGCTTGAACAGCGGGAAACGGTGGTCGGCGTCCGGGAGCAGGGACGGATCGGTGAAGAACGGAAAGCTGATCCGATAACCGGTGGCGTAGACGATGGCGTCCACGGTCTCGACGCTGCCGTCCTCGAAGCGGACCTGATGACCCTCCAGCGCGGCGATGTTGGGCTTGAAGGTGATGTCGCCGCAGCCGGCGCGGGTCAGGAACTCGCCGGACACCGAGGGGTGGGCTTCCAGCGGCTCATGATCGGGCCTGGGCAGGCCGTAGTCTTCCATGCGCCCGACGGTCTTCTTGATCTTGGCGCGGGCCAGCGCCAGGCCCAACTTGCGCGGCATCCAGTGCGGCATGGACGCCTTGTCGGCCACCTTGCCATCCATGTACTTGGGCAACACCCAGACGCCGCGCCGGGCGGCGACGATCAGGCGTTTGGCGATGGGCCGTTGCGCCAGCTCCGAGGCGATATCCATCGCCGAGTTGCCCATGCCGACCACCACCACGGTCTTGCCGCGCATATCGACCGGATCGAAGGGCGTGCGATATTCGTGGGCGTGGAAGTGAGCCCCGTCGAAGTGGCCGGGATAGTCGGGGATGCGGGCGTCCCAATGGTGGCCGTTGCAGACGATCAGCGCGTCATAGAGCCGCGTCTCGCCGGTCGACAGGGTGACGGACCAGAGGCCGTCGGCGGTGCGCTCGGCGTTCGTGACGGCGGTGTTGAAGGTGATCTTCGCGCGCAGGCCGAAGTGGTCCACGTAGTCGTTGAAGTACTGCAACAGCTGGGCGTGGTGGGGGAAGTCCGGCCAGTCGGCCGGCACCGGATAGTCCTCGAACGCCAGACGCCATTTGGAGGTGTCGATGTGCAGGCTCTGGTAACAGGCTGACTTGCCGTTAGGGTTCCGGAAGTACCAGTTGCCGCCGATGTTGTCCGACATCTCGAAGCAGTCGAACGGGACGCCCAGGTCGGCCAGCCGCTTGGCCGTGGTGAACCCGGAACATCCCGCGCCGATGATGCAGGCCTTGGGCAGGGCGGGCATGTTTGGTGATCTCCCGTTTGAGAGCGGGAGTGTGGACGCCTTCACCTGACGTCCGGCAAGGGGCGGGTGGCGTCAGGGCTCCGGCGAGACCTGGATCAGCAGTTTGCCGTCGTGGTCGCCGGTGAACAGGCGCTGGAGGGAGTCCATGGCACCTTCCAGACCCTGGTCGACGTGAACCTTCCACTTCAGCTTGCCTTCCATGACCCAGGGGATCAGCTCGGCCATGGCCTCGGCGGCGCGGGGCAGGTAGTCGATGATGATGAAGCCCTTGATCGTCAGGCGGCGCATCAACACCTGGGCAAAGTCCTTGGGGCCGGCAGGGCGGTCGTCGTTGTTGTAGGTGGAAATCATGCCGCAAAGGGCCATGCGGCCGAAGTTGTTCATGCGCGACATCACCGCGTCCATGATCTCGCCGCCGACGTTCTCGAAGTTGACGTCGATGCCATTTCGACACAGCCGGTCGAGGGCCGCGCCCACATCCTCGTTCTTGTAGTCGATGGCGCCGTCAAACCCGAGGTCATTGACCAGCCAGTCGCACTTGGCCTTGCCGCCGGCGATGCCGATGACGCGGGCACCCTTGAGCTTGGCGATCTGGCCCGCGATGGAACCCACGGCCCCGGCGGCGGCCGATACGACGACGGTCTCGCCGGGCTGCGGCTTGCCGATGTCACACATCCCGAACCAGGCGGTCAGGCCCGTGGCCCCCAGCACGCTCATGTAGGCGGTCAGCGGCACGCCCGGCAGCTGTAGCGCCCGGGACAGCATCATGGCGTTCGTGATCACATGAGTGGACCAGCCACCCAGGCCGGTATTGACCACGTCACCCTGCTTGAACCGGTCGGACCGCGAGCGTTCCACGATACCCAATGAGCCGCCGCGCATGGTGTCGCCGATCTGGACCGGCGGCATGTACTGGTCCTGATCGCTCATCCAGATGCGGTTGGTGGGGTCGAGCGAGAGGTAGAGGGTTCGCACCTGCACCTCACCGTCGGCCAGATCGCGGATCGGTTCCTCGACCAGCTTCAGGTCGCCTGCCTTGATGTCGCCGACAGGGCGATGCTGCAGCACCCAGCGCTTGAGGTTGGTCATGGATGGTGGTCTCCGTGCGCGGGTGGGAGCCGCCGTTAGATCAACGCCCCGTGGCAGTGCTTGAACTTGTTGCCGGAGCCGCAGGGGCAGGGCTGGTTGCGGCCGGTGTTCTGCCAGCCTTCGGGCAGGGCCGAGACGGGCAGGGCCTTGCGCTGGTCGGCCAGCAGGCCGCCGGGTCGGAAGCCAGGGACCTCGTTCTCGCCGGTCAGCGGATCGAGGTGCACCTCGAAGGTTGACGGCGTGGACGGGGGCGGCGGGGGTTCCTGGAACGAGAATTCCACCGTCATCAGCCAGCGGGTGACGTTCAGGCGCAGGTCGCTGAGCAGTTTTTCGAAAAGGGTGAAGGCCTCGGTCTTGAATTCGTTCAACGGGTCGCGCTGGCCGTAGCCGCGCAGGCCGATCACCGTGCGCAGGTGGTCGATGTGCATCAGGTGCTCTCGCCACTGCAGGTCAACCGTCTGGAGCATGAAGCTCTTTTCGATGTTCCGCATATGCTCGCCGACCAGCAGGTTGCGCTCGACAGCGCGGGCGTCGGCGGCCTTGCGCAGGCGCTCCTCGATTTCCTCGTTGCCGATGCCGTCTTCGGCGGCCCAGTCGGCGAGGGGAAGCTGCAGGCCGAGGTTCTGCTGGACCTGGGCGTCGAGGCCCTCGATGTCCCACTGCTCGGCATAGGCCTTGGGCGGCAGGTGGCGGACCACGAATTCGCTGATCACCTCGTCGCGGAATTCGCCGATGATCTCCTGCAGATCGGTGGCTTCCATGAACTCCTGGCGCTGCTCGAAGACGGCCTTGCGCTGGTCGTTGATGACGTCGTCGTACTTGAGCAGGTTCTTGCGCATCTCGTAGTTGCGCTGCTCGACGCGTTTCTGGGCGGTGGCAATGGCGCTGTTCAGCCACTTGTGGGTGATGGCCTCACCCTCCTGGACGCCGAAGGTGCGCATGATAGAGTCCAGGCGCTCGCCGGCGAAAATGCGCAGCAGGTCGTCCTCGCAGGACAGGAAGAATTTGGAGTGGCCGGGGTCGCCCTGACGACCGGTGCGGCCGCGCAGCTGGTTGTCGATGCGCCGGCTTTCGTGGCGCTCGGTGCCGAGGACAAACAGGCCGCCTGAGGCCAGGGCCTGTTCCTTCAGATCCTTGATATCGGCTTCGATCTCGGCCTTCTTGTCCAGCGCCTGCTGGGGGGTGACCTCGGTGCCGGCGTCACGCTGCTCCTCGCGCCAGCTGGCCAGGCGCATGTCGACGTTGCCGCCCAGCTGGATGTCGGTGCCGCGACCGGCCATGTTGGTGGCGATGGTGACGGCGCCGGGCACGCCGGCATCCGCGACAATGCCGGCTTCCTGTTCGTGATAGCGCGCATTCAGCACGCTGTGCGGCAAGCCGCGGATGGTCTTGCCATCCAGCTCAAAGGTGTGCGCCTTGAGCATCTCGGACAGCAGTTCCGACTTTTCGATCGAGACCGTGCCCACCAAAATCGGCTGCTTGCGGCGATAGCAGTCCTCGATCAGCAGGCAGACCGCGCGGTTCTTTTCCGCCGACGTCCGATAGACCTCGTCGTCGTCGTCGATCCGTACCACGGGCCGATTGGTGGGGATTTCGGCGACATCCATCTTGTAGATGTCGAGGAATTCCTGGGCCTCGGTCGAGGCCGTGCCGGTCATCCCCGACAGCTTGGCATAGAGACGGAAGTAGTTCTGGATGGTGACCGACGCCAGGGTCTGGTTCTCGGGCTGGACGACGGCACCTTCCTTGGCCTCGATGGCCTGGTGCAGGCCTTCCGACAGGCGGCGGCCCTGCATCATGCGACCGGTGAACTCGTCGATCAGGATCACTTCGCCGGCGCGGACGATGTAGTCCTTGTCGCGCACATAGATGACGTTGGCGCGCAGGGCCTGGTTGATGTGGTGCACCACCGAGATGTTGGCCGGATCGTAGAGGCCGGCGCTGTCGGCTTCCAGGTGACCGGCGGCGGCGGCCATCTCCTCGATGGTTTCCGAGCCCTCTTCGGTCAGGATTACCTGCTTCTGCTTCTCGTCGTATTCGTAGGTCGTCGTGTCCGTGATCAGCTCTTTGACCAGCAGATCCATGGTCCGATAGAAATCGCTCTTGTCGTCCGTGGGACCTGAAATAATCAGAGGCGTGCGCGCCTCATCGATCAGGATCGAGTCGACCTCGTCGACGATCGCGAAGTTATGACCGCGCTGGACCATCTCGGACGCGTCATAAACCAGGTTGTCGCGCAGATAGTCGAAGCCGAACTCGTTGTTGGTGCCGTAGGTGATGTCCGAGCCATAGGCGGCCTGCCGTTCGGCCTGGCTGAGGCCGTGGACGATGACGCCGACGCTGAGGCCCAGGAATCGGTAGACCTGGCCCATCCACTCGCTGTCGCGCTGGGCCAGATAGTCGTTGACGGTGATGACGTGGACACCCTTGCCGGCCAACGCATTGAGATAAACCGGGCCGGTGGCGACCAGGGTCTTGCCTTCACCGGTGCGCATCTCGGCGATGCCGCCGCGGTGCAGGATCATGCCGCCGACCAGCTGGACGTCATAGTGGCGTTGTCCCAGCACGCGGCGTGCGGCTTCACGCACGACGGCGAAGGCTTCTTCCAGCAGGCCGTCAAGGGTCTCGCCCTTGGCCAGACGCTCACGGAATTCCACCGTTTTGGCGCGAAGTTGCTCGTCGTTCAGCGCGTGAGTGGTTGGCTCCAGCGCGGTGATCTTGAGGGCGCGGGCCGCCAGGGCCTTGACCTTGCGGTCATTGGAGGAACCGAAGAAACGTTGGAACATGCTCAAGTGATAGTCCGATCGTGCGAGCCGCGCGCGGCGATAAAACCCTTCGCCGCAGGGGCAAAAGCGCTCTTTCAGGGGGCGTGGGAGACTTAAGGAGTGACCCTGCCCAAGTCAACGACGACCCCCCGTTCGGGGTTGACCAACGTCGCGTGAACTATACCGTGGATCTCACTATGAAGGCTTAATCGCACATAAGCGCCGCGTACCCCGCTGGCCATTTGCGACGTGCAGGGACTCGTGCCCGGCGCGCACCCTTCCTCTATTTCAGAGACATTCATGCTTTCCAACAGCACAACGACGACCAATCGCTACGGTGCCCTGGCCGCGGAGATCTATGACATCGACAAGCCGTTCGGCGCTCTGTCGGATACCCGCTTCCACTTGGAGCGCTTCTCGGGCTTTGAGCGACCGATCCTTGAGCCCGCTTGCGGAAGCGGGCGCACGATGGTTCCGTTCCTTGAGGCCGGGCTCGACATCACCGGCTTCGACCAGAGCCCGGAGATGCTGGAGCGTTGCCGCGCCCGCTGTGCCGAGCGGGGGTTCTCGCCCGACCTCGGCCAGCAACGGTTCGAGGACTTCCGCTATCCGCGCAAATTCGGGGCGATCCTGGTCCCGGTGGGGACCTTCACCCTCATCGACGACCTGGCCGTGGCGCGTTCGGTGCTGCGCCGATTCCGGGATCATCTGGAGCCGGGCGGGGTGGTGGTGCTCGACATACAACCGCTGAAATTCCTGGCCGATACGCGCGACGACCGCCGCCGCTGGATCGCGCCCAACGGCGATCTGCTGACGGTCGAGGGCGTCCGGACCAACACCGACTGGCTGACCCAGCGGCGTGAGGCGATGCTCCGCTACGAGCGCTGGCGGGACAATCGGCTGATCGAGACCCACATGGAGCCTATGGCCCAACGATACTGGGGCCTGGAGGAGTTCCGCCTGTTTCTGGAGTCGACGGGCTTCGCTGGCGTCACCGTGACCGGCGGCTACGACCGTTCGCGTGGTCCGCGCCAAGCTGACGGAGTGTGGACGTTCGAGGCTGTGCGAGCCTAGGCCACAAACGAAAAGGCCCTCCCGCGAGGGAGGGCCGATCCGCTTCAAGGCGCAGAAGCCTAGTAAATCTCGAACAGGCCGGCGCCGCCCTGGCCACCGCCAATGCACATGGTCACCACGCCCCACTTGGCTTTGCGGCGATGGCCTTCCTGCAGGATGTGACCGGTCAGGCGGGCACCGGTCATTCCGAAGGGGTGACCGATGGCGATCGAGCCACCGTTGACGTTGTATTTTTCCGGGTCGATGCCCAGCTTGTCGCGGCTGTAGAGGCACTGGCTCGCGAAGGCTTCGTTCAGTTCCCACAGGTCGATGTCATCCACCTTCAGGCCCTGGCGCGCCAGCAGCTTGGGGATGGCGAACACCGGGGCGATGCCCATCTCGTCAGGCTCGCAGCCTGCCACGGCCCACGACACGAACCGGCCCATGGGGGTCAACCCGCGACGCTCGGCTTCCTTGGCTTCCATCATCACAACCATGGCGGCACCGTCAGACAGCTGCGACGCATTGCCGGCGGTGACAAAGTTGCCTTCGCCCTTGACCGGCGACAGTTTGGCGAGGCCCTCCAGGGTGGTGTCGGGGCGATTGCACTCGTCCTTGTCCACCACGTAGTCAACGATGGACTCTTCCTTCGTCTCCTTGTTGACCACCTTCATCTTGGTCTTCATGGCGACGATTTCGTCCTTGAACTTGTTCGCCTGCTGGGCGGCGGCCATGCGGCGCTGGCTCTCCAGCGAGAACTCGTCCTGGTATTCGCGGCTGAGACCATAGCGCTTGGCGACGACGTCAGCGGTGTCGATCATGGCCATGAAGATGTCCGGCGCGATTTTCATCAGGTCGGGGTCGATGGCTTCGCGGGGCATGCCGCCGCCGGGGATCGAGATGCTTTCAACGCCGCCGGCCACGACGCAGTCGCCGCCGTCGCCACGAATGTAGTTGGCGGCCATGGCGATGGTCTGCAGACCCGAGGAGCAGAAGCGGTTGACGGTGACGCCCGCCGTGGTCACCGGCATGCCGGCCAGCAAGGCGGCCTGGCGACCGATGTTGGCGGCCCCGTGGCTGTTGTTGCCCATGTAGCAGTCTTCGACGAAATCGGCCTCGACGCCGGAACGCTCAACGGCGTGCTTGATGGCGTGGGCGGCCATGGACATTGGCGGCGTGATGTTGAAACCACCGCGACCAGACTTGGCCAGTCCAGTGCGGGCGTAGGAAACGATAACAGCTTCGCGCATTTGAAAAGATCCTCCCGGGGTCATGCGTTCGACGGCCGTCTTAGGGCCTTAAGTCGGTCGGCGGCAACCTTTGCATCCCGGAACGGAAATGGCTAGAGCCTGTCCGTTTCAGATGCACTCATCTGAAACGGATAAACAGGCTCGATTTCATATGTTTAGAACACGACGGGCGCTTGAACCGGTATCCACTTCAAGCTGTCGTGCTCTGGGTAGGCCAGCCAGTCGTTTTCACAAAAGGGGCACGTCATAATGATCGCCCGCAACCTTCGGATGCTTGGTGTCATCGTGGCGCTTTCGTTGTCCGTGGCAGCCTGCAACCGTAGTGGCGGAAGTGACGGCGCGCCCGAGCGTGGCGACAAGGCCGCCGCCACCGTCGACGGCAAGACGGTCTGGGTCTCCGACGTCAAGCGTGAAGCGGTCGCCCAGGGCTTGATCGGCGAGGGTGAGCCGCTGGACACCTCGTCCGACGTTTTCCGCCAGATGATGGAGGAGGTTATAGACCAGCGCCTGCTGGCTGCAGAGGCTGCTCGGCAGAAGCTCGAGAAAGACCCTGCAGCGCAGCGGCAACTGGCCGCTGCCAAGGACCGGGTCATGGGCGATCTGCTGATCGACACGACCGTGGCCGATGCCGTCACCGAGGCCAATATCCGTGGCTTGTTCGAAGAGCAGCAGAAACTGGCCAAGCGCACCGACGAGGTACGCGCCCGCCGGATCGTGCTGGCCACCCCCGCCGAGGCCGAGGCCGTTAAGCGGCTGGTGGCCGCTGGTGGGTCGTTCGAGGCCCTGGCCATGGAACGCTCGCGCGATGCCGCGACGCGCTTCAACGGCGGCGATCTGGGCTATTTCACCACCGACGTGATGCCGGAGGCTTATGATGCCGTGCTCAAGGGTGCCAAACCCGGCGAACTGATTGGTCCGTTCGCGGTCGAGGGGGGATTTGCCATCCTGCGCGTTGAGGATGTCAGGCCCGAACAGGCCATCACCCTGGATGCTGCGCGACCACAGATCGTGCGCTTTCTGACCTACGACCGGATCCGCGACCTGCTGGAACGCCTGCGCGCCAGGGCCAAGGTCGAGACGTTGATCAAGGTTGAAGCGGGTGCGCCAAAAGCAGTGCCGCCGGCGGACGCGCCAAAGACGCCTGCGCTCGCCGCGCCACCCCCCGCCAAGGGAGTTTCCAAATGAGCCGCAAGCCCAGGTCCGGCGACGTCGTTGGCAAGACGCTCGAACGCGCCCTCGAT
>Ga0105048_10019746_pt1 | contig 10315 bp, 8 predicted proteins | sample MAT05_FD_78382 | JGI IMG/M metagenome (GOLD analysis project Ga0105048, IMG submission 78382) | Freshwater microbial communities from Lake Fryxell liftoff mats and glacier meltwater in Antarctica - MAT-05 | ecosystem: Environmental > Aquatic > Freshwater > Ice > Liftoff microbial mat | place...
AGACGGTACGGCGCCTGCGGTGCCTCGGCAGAAAAGTCGACTAAACGACAATCCAGCGCAACCGGGCGATCGTCGAGGCCCATCGCGACGGCCTGTCTCTGCGCGACATCGCGGATCTCGTGGGCATCTCGTATTCCGGCGTCGACAAGATCATCAGGCGCCTCATCGGAACGGGATGTCATCACGGTCTGGACCACTCCGGTCAACTACGGCAAACAGACCCGCTACAACTTCGCAGGAACCGTCCCCCCACACACCCGCGTCCGGCTCATCGATCACGGTGATCAGTCCATGTTCACGTTCGACAACCCGACCAACGCTGCGGTCCCGGTCGACAACCTCACGTACGTCACCGACGTAGGCGCCGAGTTGCACGACCGATACCGCTTGGACGTCGTCCACGGGACTGTCAGCAGGAGCGACAATGCTGATTCCGTGACAGCACCGAAATGACGTGCCCCGCTTGGTCCCATCACACTGGCGGAACTCACATTGAAGTGGTCCCATCAAGCCGGGGGGCGACACAACTTCGACCCTGACACGTACCCAATGGGGCGGATCACGTGCGAGCGGAGATCAGTCGGCGCTGATACGCCGCGTGGCCTCGACGGCGAGTTCGGTGCGATTGGCGACGCCGAGTTTGGCGTAGATGTGGGCGAGGTGCGTCTTGACGGTGCCGGCGCTGATGTGGAGGCGTCGTCCGACGGCCGCATTGGTCAGGCCTGCCGATGCGAGGTCTACGACGCGACATTCCGTCGGTGTCAGGGCCGACCAGCCAAACTGGTGTGGGATGCCCCGTGTGCGCCCACGGATGGCGTAGCCGAGCGCGTCTGGCAGGGACATCGTGTTGTCGGTCGAGAGCCCGGCGAAGTGGCCGACCAACGTCGTGGTCACGTCGGACCGCCAGGCGGCGGGGGCTCCCGCGGCGGCGGCTTGGGCGATGACGCTTGCGTCGTCGGTGCGGCCGGCGCGCTCGTTGATCGCGGCCCACACGAGTACCAGGTCGTGCTGATATGCGACGACATCGCAGTGCTGCAAAGCGCCGGTTGCTCCGGTCGCCAATCGTTCGGCCCGTCGCGTGTCACCGTCGTTCAGGGCGATGCACGCCCGGATCGTGTCGACGACGGCGACTTCGATGAGATTGTCGTTGCTCGCCGCGATGATCCGCGCAGTGGTCAGTCGTTCGTTGGCCGTGACGTGGTCGCCGAGGCTCCGGGCGGTCGTCGCCGCGACGACCGCAAACGTGGGGAACGAGCTCGGTGCGAGCTCTCGGATCGGATCGGCGAACTGTGACCACACGCGTTCGGACGACTCGTACTCTTCGAGAGCATTGCAGACTTCGATCGCCGTTCGGGCCAGCGGCGGGACTGCCGAGGCGGCGCCGACACGTGAGCAACGGTCGAGCTCGGTCAGGACCGGCTCGAGCCACGGTGCGGCGTGGCCGCACCAGGCCGAGTACATCGCGTGCCATGCGAGGACGCACCCGGTGATGTTCGGGTCGCCGGTGCGCGCCGCGAAAATTGCCGCCGTCTCGAAGTCGCGCACGACCTCGTCGTCTCGTCCGCACAGCATCGTGAGCAAGGCGCGGCCAGCGGCGTCCCACGCCAGCAGTTGCGGGTTTCCCAGTCGTGTCGCTGTGACGCTGGCGCGCTCCAACCAGGACTGTGCCTCTGCCAGGCGCGAGGACGTGATCAGTAGGTACCCAAGTATCTGTGCGGCATCGGCAGCACACCACTCGTCGCCGGACCGTTCGGCCAGCTCCGTCGCGGCGCACAACCGTTCGTATGCACCGGATGGGTCGTGGTAGACGCCGGCGAACCCGAGCACATCGAGCCCGCGGGCCTCCGTCGAGGGATCGCCAGCCTGCCGGCTGAGCGCCACCGCCGATGCGGCGAGCTCGGTTGCAGCCTCGTACCGTCCGCTGTACACCGCTGTGTACGACGCGACCCACTGGCCTCGCGCTGTGGCGCCAAGAGATGCCGAAGGCCGGCGTGAGCACTCGGCGAACCACCTGGCGGCCTCGTCGAACTGTCCACTGGACGTCCAGTAGAAGGCGAGCGAATTGAACAGCTCCCACATCACCTCGACGTGATCACAGGCCGCCGCGTGATCGAACGCCACGACGAGCTGATCGTGGTCAGCGGCCAGCTCACGCACCTGGACGTCGAGCCCATCACGCTCGAGCGCATGTCGCGCCACGGCACACCGGGCGCGGACGTGCTCCAACAACCGTGCGACGACGGCGACGCGACCGGCCGCGCGTTGCAGTCCCTCGGCAGCGTGGTCACGGATCGTTTCCAGCAGTCGATACCGGCCAAGCGCTCCAGCATCCAGCGTGACCAGCGACCGGTCGACCAGGCGGTACACCGCCTCGACGACAACATCGTCAGCGATCTCGTCGTCGGCGACCGTCGCTCGCGCCGCCTCCAACGTCCAAGATCCGGGAAAGACCGACAGCCGTTCGAGCACCGTACGGTCGACGTCCGCCAGGAGCTGGGTCGACCACTCAATGCAGGCCCTCATCGATCGATGACGCAGCGTCGCTGTCCGCGGGCCGCCGGCGAGTAGCCGGAACCGATCGTCGAGCCCAGCCGAGATGTCGTGGACGGACAACACCCCGACCCGCGCCGCCGCCAACTCGATGGCCAGCGGCAACCCGTCCAATCGGCGACAGATCCGAGCGATCGTTTCCCACACGTCGTTCGCGTCGAACCTGGCGTCCGCGAGGCGAGCACGATCGACGAACAGCGCAGGCGCGTCAGCGGTCACCGCCTCGGCAGCACAAGCGCCGGTCGCTGGCAGACCCAGCGGTGGCACACGCAGCACCGCCTCACCTTCGAGGCCGAGTGGCTCACGGCTCGTGCACACCACGACCAACGCAGCGAACGGCGCGAGCAACCGTTCCACGAACGCTCCCACGACCTCGACGATGTGCTCACAGTTGTCGAGCACCAACAAGGACCGGACCTCACCAATCGTTGCGATCACAAGGTCCACGAGGTCCATACCCGGCGCCGGCCGCTCACCGAGGGCGGTCACCACTGTCATCGCCAGTGAGGATCCGTCGTTGCAGCCTGAGACGTCGACAAAGACCACGCGATCGAAGCGCGCCGCTGACGCTTCGACGCTCGCCAGGGCCAGTCGCGTCTTGCCGCACCCTCCGACTCCGGTGATGCAGATCAGCCGCCGCTGGTCGAGCATCTCGGCAAGGAGAGCGAGCTCTACGTGCCGCCCGACGAACGACGTCATCGGCCTGGGAAGCCCCGCAACTCGGTCCACACCGCGAGTATTGCGGGCCGGCTCGGTCGCGCGAATCACCCGATCGGCAGATGCTGCTTTCGTGCCGCGTCTCTACCGTCAGCAGGTGAACCCTGAGGAGGACCGATGAACCACCCGAACGCCGACCACTACCGACGGGCCTACGACGCGCTCTGGAACGACACCGACCCAAGACCGATGCTGGATTGGCTGCGCGACGACGTCGTCTGGACCAACGACATCGGAGCCGGACCGTTCCACCGCTTCGACGGCAAAGAAGCGGTCGTGGCGCTCTTCGTGCAGTGGAACGAGCTCTTCGACGGTGGTTTCCACCAAGAGCTCGTCGACGTGTGCGCCAGCGACGACAACGTCGTGGCCATCCTCCACGAGGTCGGAAGCGCTCGCGGACACCAATTCGACAATCTCGCCCTGTACCGATACGAGCTGGACACATCTGGTCAGATCAGCGAGGTCCGAACCTACGATCGCGACCGCGACGCAATCGCGCGCTTCTGGGACGCCATTGGCTCAATGGAGGGTTGACTGGAGTGTCTCCCCGTGCGGACCAGAGCGACGCGTAAGCCCAGCTACACACGACTAGCGCGTGGTTGAAGCGGCACGGCAGATCTGGCCTGGCGCGTGGGAGCGACTCCCGCTCGAGTTGCAGGCCGCGAGAGACGAGATCAGAGCTCTCATGCGGTTTCGAAGGCCTTGTCGACGGTGAGGGCGAGGTAGGGCCTGCGGCCGCGGGGACGCAGAGTTCGGAGCGAGCGCAGCGCACTGATTCGGTGATAGGACGCGAGCAGAAGGTCGGCTGCTGAGCCGCAGAACCAGGCGTCAACTTTGTGGTCGGTTTGGTGGCTGACGGTTACGTCGCCGTGGTCGAGGGCGATGATGATGGGCGGGTGCCCGCGGGCGCCATAGCCGAGGACCATGGAGCGGGCTTGGCCCCATGGGGTGACGACGAATGAGGTCAAAGCGCAGCTGGCCAGGAGAGATTGATAGGCGGCATGGTCCGGTACCTCGACGGGGCGGCCATGGGTCCGCGCCAGATCTACTCCGTGGACGACCAGTTCATTGAGGCACATACCGGCGATGAGCGATGGGGGGACGTCCATCCCGTAGTACGGCAGGCGGTCCTCATCTGATCGCGGCTGCAGCGCTGTGACGAGTCGGTTGAGGCCCTCCTCGACAAGGTTCGCCTGCTCCACGGCAGAGGCTGCAAGGTGCAGGGCGATGCCCCGGTCGATCACCGTACTGCGCTCTGAGACGGGCTCGGTCATAACGACTTCACCCTCAGCCATGGTGGCGTAGTTGTCGGCTGTGGCGGCCAGGTGCGCGCCAAGTTCTCCGACGGTCCACGACAGACCTGAAACGGTCTGGGTCGAGTCCTTGGCCGCCCGCACCAGCGAGGCGACGAACGACCGCCGGTCCTCGATGTCAGCAAGGATGCCGTAGAGATCTGGCTCGGTGTCGACGACCCCACCGGCGATCAGAATACTGCTCATAGCAGTATGTTCTATACTGTGATTGGCACTACTGTCAAGGACTTCATGAAGAAGCTGTCGACGACCTCCTACGCCATCCTCGGCCTCCTTGCCATCCGGCCGTGGTCGACATACGAACTTACCCAACAGGTGCGCAAGAGCCTCAGCAGTTGGTGGCCCCGAACCGAGCGTCAGCTCTACGAGCAACCGAAGATCCTGGTCGAGCACGGCCTAGCCAGCGCGAGCAGTGAGACCGTCGGACGTCGCCCTCGGACTGTCTACGACATCACCCCAGCGGGTCGAGCGGCGCTACGGGAGTGGCTCGGCCAGCCCTCGGCGATGTACGCCATCGAGTGGGATGCCATCCTCCGCATCTTCTTCGCCGAGCACGGCACCAAGGAGCAGCTGCAGGCCACCCTGCGCAACACGGCCGAGCAGGTCCATTCGAACGCGCGGGTCGACTTCGAAGAGGTCGACGAGGTGAACCAGCCCGGCTACCGCTACGAAGAACGCGCCCACCTGTTCGCCCTGATCCTCAAGCTCGAAGTCGACGTCTACAAGGCCATCGCCGACTGGTTCGACTTTGCCGCCAGCGAAGTGGCCACCTGGCCCGACATCAACGGCCCGGCCGACCACATGGCCCTCTTCAAGAAGGAACTCGAGGCCTACCGAGGCTCATTGCCGACTCCGCCAGCCCAACGCTGAAGCCACCCGCTCGCCTTGCGCCACAGCTCATCGCGCAGTCTGCCACCGGCCCAACACTTCAGCTGTCTGATGGGTCGGAGATCTCGCACCGGCGGGGGCGCAGGAACGCGCTTTGAGCCGCCCCCAGGTCCACGCGCCGACGATCGAGGGCGTCGTCGACTGTGCGCATGGTCTCACCCACGTCTCGCCGGTGTCCGATCGGTGGCTTTGTTTGTCACCGTCGATTGTCAACGTGGAGGCGGCATGAACAGGGCAGCGACTGTTGCTGCGGCGTTGTCGTGCATGATCGGAAGCACGTGCGAGTTCGTCTGCAAGGTGATCGCGATGTTCGAATGCCAGTGGGCAGAACCCGATGGCCGCCGACAACTGTCGGCGCCAGAACATTCTGCCCAACCACGGCCATCTGCGACTGCCCACCGACGGCCACTCTGTCACACAGCGTGGTCGAGGTCACGTGAAGTGCCTGGGGCCGTGAAGTCACCAATCCGTACGAATCTGGTGACGCTCGGCGGACCGGACTGGTCGTGTTCTACGGAAGTCCGTGGCACAGAACTCCGGTTCGGTGTGCGCTTCTTGATCCCGAACAGGACATTTGGCGCTTCTCGTTGTGAATGTTCTATGCGCTGACGAGCCCGGTCCCTGGCGTTGGCAAGGTGACGATGCCAAGGCGCCCGGTTGGCAAATGGCTAGTACATGCTTGTAATCAATATACCTTCGTGCTAGCTTGCTCGAATGAGCGTTGCCCACCCAGGCGTCGACAAGACCGGATCTGGGTCCTCTCGGCGGGAGTATCGGTCGCCGCTTCGGGCCCGGCGGGCTGAGGAAACCCGGTTGGCATTGTTGGACGCGGCGCGTCGGCTGTTCACCACGTCAGGGTGGACGCGCACCGGCATGCGTGATGTCGCCGCGGAGGCGGGCGTTGCCACTGAGACTGTGTATGCGTACTTTCCGTCCAAGCGCGATCTGTTGCAGGCGGTCGTCGACCTAGCGGTCGTCGGTGACGACCAGCCCGTCGCGTTGGCCAAGCGCGCTGAGTTTGCTGCGATCGGACAGGGCACTCGCGAGGCGCGGATCAATGCGGCGGCGCGGCTCTTGACGGGCGTTCACGTTCGCACCGCGGCCTTTGCCAAGGTGCTCCGCGAAGCGGCAAACAATGATCAGGAGATCGCCGGCCTCCTCAAGGCCACTCGCGAGCGTCAGCGACGCGACGTGACAGCCGCAGTCGAACTGATCATCGGTGGTGAAGTGGGTGAGACCGACCGCGACGGCGTGTGGGCGCTCACGAGTCCGGAGGTCTACCTGCTGCTCGTCGAGTCATCCGGTTGGACCGTCGATCAGTACGAGGCGTGGATGAGAGAAATCTTGGAGGGAGCCGTGCCGAGCTCTCCGATCGACAGGAGGGCTCGTCGATGACGACCAAACCGGAAGCACCCGCCGACACGAACATGATGCGCATCGTGCATAGCGCTTTACGGCGTGATCTGCATCGCGCTGAGATCGCACTCAACGTCAAACAGCCTCGACCGCCGGCGCAACAACTCGCTATTGTCCGTCACCTCGAATGGATGATGTCGTTCCTTCACGCGCACCACCGATCAGAGGACGATGGCCTGTACCCGCTCGTGCGCGATCGAGATCCAGCGGCAGCTGAGCTACTCGACGCGATGGACGCGGACCATCGGGCGGTGGCGTCGGCGATCGCGGAAGTCGAGGCCGCCACGGGCGACTCAGCGGTCCGAGACGGCTCGGACCAGCGATTGATTGACGCAGTGGCGGGTCTCTCGAACGTGCTGCTGCCGCACCTTGAGCGCGAAGAGAACGAGATGATGCCTGTGGTCTCGTCGGTGGTCACCGACTCGGAGTGGCGAAAGCTGGAGGCGCAGTACAACCTTCAGGGGAAGTCGTCGTGGGAACTCGGGTTCGAGGGTCACTGGCTCATCGACGGCGCCAGTCCCGAGGATCGACAGCGCGTCGTTGGCCTCGTTCCGACCATTCCTCGATTCATCCTGGTCCACGGATTCGCAAGGTCATATCGGCGCAGAGCGGTCGCCTGCTGGGGTATACCTGATCAACGGGGTCGTGGCGTTCAAATGAGTGGCCGTTGCCATGTCACTGTCGACGCCGATCTCGACGCGGTATGGGATGTCGTGCTTGACGTGACTCGGGTTGGCGAGTGGAGCCACGAGTGCGTGGGCGTCGCCTGGCTCGACGGGGCGACGACGGCCACGCCGCTCGCGCGGTTTCGGGGCCGGAACAAGCAAGGCGTCTTCCGCTGGGGTCGCGTGTGCGAGATCATCGCCGTCAAGCCATACGAACTGGTGTGGCGTACCGTCCCCACATCGCTCTACCCCGACAGCACAGAGTGGAAGATCCGGATCCAACGAACGGGCAACACGACGGAAATCGAGCAATCGTTCAGGGTCATACGTGTCCCGAAACTGCTCGCACTCGCGTACGGCATCCTGCTACCAGCACACCGCGAACGCACCGCAGCGCTGGTCCAGGATCTCAGGCGTCTGGGTGATATTGCTGCCCGTTCGAACAGCGCTGTCATGCCAGCGCATTAGGTTCCCGTCGCCCCACCTGCGGAATCAACCTCGCTACGCACACAGAACGATTGGCACAGAGGCAGACCACACGGGCGGACACAGAACGGCGCGTGTGGCACTCGGTATCACTCCCTTCGATGACGTCACGGCCCGGCCCCTGTCTGTCATGGTGGGGTGAGACACCTGGTGTAGCGGTTCTTCACTCCTTCCAGGGCAAGAACGGATCATGAACCCCGATGACTTTGACCACTGCAGATCTTGATCGCGCCCACACTGGTGGGATGGACGAGACCAACCCGTCAGCTCGACCGCGGCGGCGAACCTTCACCGCCCGGGACAAGCCCAGGGCCTCGCGCCCGTGGGCGCGCCTGGGGTCAGGGCCGGCGGTGGACGCAGCAAGGTCGGCGAGGTGGCTGACCGCAACGAAGCGAGCCAGACGACGAATACACCGTCGGGAAGCCGTGGCGTCGACTCTGCTGCAACGACCAGCGCCAAGGCCGTCTTGCCCACACCGCCAGGGCCGGTCACCGTCGTCAACGGTACGGACGAGACGCTCTCGGCAACCTCAGCCTCCTCGCGGTCCCCGCCGACCAGCCGACGTGCGCGCACGACGGTGGCCAGAGTGCTCGTCAGGGCCGCGGATGCTGCGCAGGATGGTGGGCTCGTCGCTATAGCTGCGCCCAGGTCTCCAGATGCCCTGGGTGCTCCCCGCCGCCGGTCATCACGTACAGAGTGACCCAGGTCGGTAGTGCGCTGGCAAGGACGACCGTTGCAGCCGCGCATCGGCACCAGCCATCCCCCGCGCCTCGACCCCGAGCTCCGTGCCGCGGTCGAAGTCCGCCCCACCGCGGACGACACCACCACCAGTGCGATCATTCGTGCTGCGCTTCGCCGGTTTCTCCACGTCGCCTGAAACGACGAGACGCCCGTCGAAATCGTGTTGCGCACGGCGACTCGGCTTCAGTAGCCGAGCAGTGTTCGGATGACGCGTTCGACAGTCGTTGAGGTGGCGAGGTCGATGACGCCGAGCTGGGTGATCAATCGCCGGGCGTTGACCGACCGGAGCAGCTCGCATTGGGCGTAGCTGGTCTCGTGGAGGCCGTTGTTCTTGGTGGGCTCTACCTCGACGTGCAGCGCCAGTACGCGCCGAGTGGTGGTCATCGGTACGAGGATGGTAAAGGGAAAGTTCGCTCCGAATACGGGGGCGGGTCCGACGACGAGCGCCGGGCGGTGGTGGGCTGGTTCGCCGGACGAGGATTCGCCGAAGTCGACGAGCCAGATGTCGTCACGCGAGGCCATCGTGGACGGCAAACTCGGACTGGGCTGTGTAGCACGCCCACTCGTCGGGATCGTGGCGAAGGGCGTCGAGTTGGGCCGCCACGAGCGAGGCGAAACCAGCGCGCTCGAGCGCTTCGGTGGCGTCGCGTAGGACGTCGATCAAGGGGCGGTTACTGGCTCGACTGATGGCGATAAGTCGGCGGTGGGTTTCTTGGTCAACGCGGATCGTCGTCGTGCTCACTGCGCCAGTCTACATCGACGTATGCACAACGTCTACACGTCGCCGGTCGTTCCCGAACCGAGCACTGACAACACAACCCACCACGACGGCTTCCATCACAACGCCCCGACACCAGTCAGCGCCAGCTCGGCTATGCGGTCCCCTCGCGTGTGGAAACATGGGCGCGTGGTCGTCGGGCAAGTCCCTGACCAGGGGAAACGCAGCCGGGATGGACGGGGGAATCCGGGGGTGCCTCACCCCCAGCACCCGATCCTGGATCGAGAATTCCCAGGTCACTGGCAGGCAACTCGGGCCGAGGCGGGAAAAGGCGGATGCCGACGCGGTGACTGCATCGCCGGCCGAAACGTCACGAGGGTCACGGTCTTTTCGTTGCATCTGTTCGGCCGAACACCTTGATCCCGACGCCCGCAAGCATTACCTGAACCGTCGGGGTTGACGGCCCGCGCTGCGTTCTTCGAGGGGATGTCGGGAGCTGTCAGCGCTTCTTGCCTGCGAGGAACAGACCGATCGCTGTGTCGATGCGTCGCTGTCTGGTCTCACTGGTCTTGGCGCTCGTGATCTGGTCGATGTGGTAGCGCTGAAGACTGTTCGACAAGGCGGCGAAGAATTCTTCGGTTCCTACGTTTCTTCGCATGACTGTGGCGAAGTCCTCGGGGATCGAGACTTCTCGAGCGGTGTCGTTCAAGGTGAGCGTGACGTTGATCGGGTCACCCGCTACGAGGCCGGTGTCCTTGCGGATAGCTGCGCTCACGCTGATCAGCGATCGTTCTGCCATGACACCGATCGTGCTGCGGAAC
>Ga0105048_10019747_pt1 | contig 10314 bp, 10 predicted proteins | sample MAT05_FD_78382 | JGI IMG/M metagenome (GOLD analysis project Ga0105048, IMG submission 78382) | Freshwater microbial communities from Lake Fryxell liftoff mats and glacier meltwater in Antarctica - MAT-05 | ecosystem: Environmental > Aquatic > Freshwater > Ice > Liftoff microbial mat | place...
ATCGGGCAAAAAGGCTCTACCGTTGCTAACGTAGTTAATATTCTCCGTGAAAATGGCGCATTAGACTACACGATTGTCGTTGCGGCAAATGCCAACGATCCTGCCACTCTTCAGTACTTGGCACCCTACACAGGTGCATCTTTGGCTGAATACTTTATGTACAAAGGTAAAGCAACCTTAGTTGTTTATGACGATTTGTCAAAGCACGCCCAAGCCTACCGCCAAATGTCTTTACTTTTACGCCGTCCTCCAGGTCGTGAAGCCTATCCTGGGGATGTTTTCTACCTCCACTCTCGCCTTCTAGAACGTGCAGCAAAGCTCAGTGATGATTTGGGTGGTGGTTCAATGACCGCATTACCAATTATTGAAACCCAAGCTGGTGACGTGTCCGCGTACATTCCTACCAATGTAATTTCTATTACCGACGGTCAAATCTTCCTGTCCTCTGACCTCTTTAACTCGGGAATCCGTCCTGCCATTAATCCTGGGATCTCCGTATCCCGTGTTGGTTCAGCAGCGCAGATCAAGGCAATGAAACAAGTTGCAGGTAAGATTAAGCTGGAACTAGCTCAATATGACGATCTAGTGGCGTTTGCTCAGTTTGCGTCTGACTTAGACAAAGCTACTCAAAACCAGCTAGCTCGTGGTCAAAGATTACGGGAATTGCTTAAGCAACCTCAGTATTCTCCCTTAATAGTTAGCGATCAAGTTGCGATTATCTACACTGCGATTAATGGCTATTTAGATGACATTCCCGTAGCAAAAGTTACAACCTTTAATAAGGGATTCCGTAACTACTTAGCAACCAGCAAGCCCAAGTATGCAGAGCTAATCAAAGCTGAAAAGAAGATTGGTGAAGAAGCTGAAGGAATTTTAAAAGAAGCGATCGCCGAATTTAAAAAAACCTTTCTAGCTACCTAGATTCAAATTACTTAATTTATGAACCAGTTAATTTATTAGCCACTTAATTCATTAGCATTAGAGGCTGGGAATAAACGCTCAGCCTCTTTAGTTTTTAAATTCTTTAGTTTTTAAATTCCTTTTATCAGAATCAACTCTGAAACTGTTATAAATATTTGAGTTAACATTGGCTGACATATAGTCGCCCGAAATATGGCAAAAGTAGTATTCACACAAGTCACCAAAAACCTTGGAAATTTATTCTTAGGTGGACTTTTAGTTGGTGGGTCAGCTCTGGCTGGGGCCTTAGTTGGATTAGCCGTCAGCTTTAATGACTTGCCAGACGTGCGAATTCTTAAAAATTATACCCCTGCCGAAACTTCCTATTTCTATGACATTAATGGCGAACTAATTGCACGCTTGCATGGAGATATAAATCGTGAAGTTGTTCCCCTTAGTCGGATATCCCCTAACTTAAAGCGTTCGATTTTGGCGATCGAGGATGCTTACTTTTATTCCCACAGTGGCATTAATCCTGCTGGTATTGCCAGAGCAACCCTAGTAAACTTTAGATCCAATGAAACTCTAGAAGGTGGCTCTACTCTAACGCAACAATTGGTGAAAAACCTTTTTCTCTCATCTGAACGCAGTTTTAATCGCAAAGTCGCGGAAGCAGTCTTGGCAATGCGAGTTGAGCAAGTTTTCACTAAAGATCAAATTTTAGAAATGTATCTCAACCAAGTTTACTGGGGTAGAAATACAAATGGTGCAGAAGCCGCTGCTCAGAACTATTTTAATAAAAGTGCCGCAGATTTAACCTTAGCCGAAGCAGCAATGATGGCAGGAGTAGTGCAAGCGCCTTCAGTATTTAATCCCAAAGATGATTTTAAAACTGCTAAATTTCGGCAGGGACTTGTACTAGAGAGAATGAAAGAATTGGGATGGGCAACACCAGATGAAATTAAAGCAGCAAGAAAAGCTCAAGTTAAATTGGGTAAAGGCACCTCCTACACTGCTAGCCAAGTTCCATATGTTACCCAAGCGGTATCAGCAGAATTGATGGATAAGTTTGGGCAAGATTTAGTCCTCAAGGGTGGATTACGAGTTCAAACTACGATTGACCTAAAGCTCCAACGTATAGCTGAACAAACTATGGAACAAGGGCATAAAGACTTGCAAAACAATGGTGCCAATGCTAAGCAAATAGCTCTAGTTGCTATTGATCCAAAAACAGGTTTTGTCAAAGCCATGGTGGGAGGAGTAGGCTCCTATGAGCAAAATCAATTTAATCGAGCAGTTCAAGCAAAACGCCAAATTGGTTCAACCTTTAAGCCCTTTGTTTATTATTCAGCTTTTGTCACTGGAAACTATACTCCAGACTCAACTATAGATGACTCACCCATTAGCTATCCTGACGGCAATGAAATGTATATCCCTCGTAATTACGATAATACTTTCATGGGGTGGATTAGCATTCGCCAAGCTGTAGCAATTTCTCGGAATATTCCCGCAATTAGATTGGGTCAATCTGTAGGACTAAAGAAAATTATAGAAAATTGTCGTAAATTAGGAATTATGAGTCCACTAGAGCCATTTGTATCTCTGCCTCTAGGTTCTGCCGATTTAACAGTTATAGAAACCGCAGGTGCCTACGCTACGTTTGCTAATGGCGGTTATAAAAATAAAATTACTTTGATTGCTCGGATTACTGATAGTACAGGAAAAGTAATTTTAGATAATACTCCCAAACCGAAACTAGCCCTTGATCCCTATGCTGTGGCAGAAACTACTGACGTCTTAAGAGGAGTAATTACAAGTGGCAGTGGAACCCAAGCGCTTTTAAGTGGAGGTCGCCCTGTAGCGGGGAAGACAGGTACTACTTCAGACTCTAGAGATGCTTGGTTTGTCGGCTATGTACCTCAGCTAGCTGTGGCTATTTGGATTGGCAATGATGATTATTCCCAAATGTCTAACGGGGTAACAGGTGGGGTTTATGTAGCTCCAATTTGGCGTAGCTTTATGGAAAAGGCAATGGCAGGGGTACGTATTGAGAACTTTCCATCTGCTTCAGAAATTGCTCCGAGGAAATAAATATATGTTTAAGTTTGGACTTAAGTTATTTGGGATTAGTGTGGCGATCGCTTTCTTAATTAAGCAAAGTTCCATGTATTTACCGATTTTTAGTCAAATTGATCAAAATACAATCGCATTCACAGCAATTACTATCCCTGTAGCCATATTTGCGGCAATTTTGCTATGGCGTGGTTAATTTTTTAGGTTCCGTCTTACTACTTTAAGCAAATTTCTGACTTGCTCTACGTCCTTATTACCCGCAGATATTTCCACTCCACTAGAAACATCAATGCCATCGGGTTGTAACTGAGCGATCGCCATTTCCAAATTTTGAGGAGACAAACCACCTGCAAGCCACCAATCACAACTAGGCTGAAAATCTTTCAAGATTGACAAGTCTATGGTTTTGCCCGTACCACCTGCCAATTGAGGATCGTAGGCATCCAATAACACCACATCCACATGGTTTGTGTAGGGTAATATGTGATCGAGTGTTTTTCGATTCTTAATCCTAAAAGCTTTGATTAACTTAATTTGGGGAAACTTTAACTTAACTTGCTGGCAAAATTCTATGGATTCATCACCGTGGAGTTGAATGGTATTGATGTTGGATATATTTATATACTTAGAAATTTCGGCAATATCTACATCTAAAAATACGCCGACATGACCAAGTTTATGATTTTGAACATTATTAGTGAATTTATTAGTAATGAGATCTACTTGCTCGGGAGTTACAAATCGGGGGGAAGATGAGACACAGATATAGCCTAAATAATCTGCCCCTAACTGCGCGATCGCTAAGGCTTGATCGGGTTTAGTAATTCCACAAATCTTGACGTGCATTTTCTCATCCTTTAATAAAGTAACAGTATTTTAAGTATTCTTGCAGAGTGCGGTTAATTGCCTATCGGCGGTACAATTAGGTTTAATTATTAATTTAATTTTTTATCTCGGGAGAATTTAAGATTCATGCTCACTCTCAAAATTGTGGTTTATATCACTGTATTTTTCTTTGTTGGACTATTTATATTTGGATTCTTAAACAGCGATCCATCAAGAAACCCCAGTGGTAGAGATTTAGATTAGGCTATCTTTAATAGAGATAACTAAAAATTAATTTTACCTAATGGTTGCTAACCGACCTACTGCCGAGATAAATTCACCAAAAACCGTTCAAAAAGCTGATAGCGATTGGCGACTTCTGCTTAAGCTAAGACCCTATGCCGAAAGGAGTAAAAAAGATTTAGGTATTTCACTGATCTTATTATTACCATTAGCGATCGCTAATGCCATTCAGCCAATATTAGTGCAACAAGGTATTGATGGACCAATTGCCAAAGGTGACTTAAATGGTTTGCATTGGCTCTGTCTGGTCGTAGGGGTTACTGTTTTAATGCGACTGGGGTTGCAATCTTGGCAAGGTTACTTAGTCCAAAAAGTTGGACAGAATATTACAGCAGATATTCGCAAAGATCTATTTGCCCACGTTACGCTTTTATCTACAAGCTTTTTTGATCGCACTCCTGTTGGGAAGTTGATTACGCGCTTAACCAGTGATGTCGAAGCATTGGGAGATGTATTTGCGACAGGGGCTGTAGGTATTTTTAGTGATATTGCCTCTTTAATCGTTACAGCTATATTCATGTTTTGGCTGCGTTGGGATTTAGGGTTGCTCTTAACCTTAATGGTTTTTCCCATATCGGGTCTAATTGTTTACTTTCAGCACGAATATCGTAAAGCTAACTTTAAGGCAAGGGATAAGCTCTCTGACCTCAATGCTATTCTCCAAGAAAATATTATTGGAGTAGGGATTGTTCAACTATTTCGCCGCGAGCAACTTAACTCCAAACAGCATTTTGGGGTGAACCAGAAGTATGTGGCAGAAGTTAACAATACTATTTTTCATGATTCTGCAGTTTCGGCAACCTTAGAGTGGATTTCTTTAATTGCGATCGCTGGCGTTTTGTGGCTAGGCGGTGGACAAATTGTTAAAGAGCAGATGACCTTTGGTGAGCTTTCAGCATTTGTGTTATTCTCCCAGCGATTATTTGAGCCATTACGCCAATTGGCAGAAAAATTTACGACTATTCAATCTGGGTTTACAGCGATCGAGCGAATTACGGCAATCATGAATGAACCAATCGAAATTCGCGATCCTATTCATCCCAAATCACTACCCACAAATGGGAAAGGTGAAATTCGTTTTGAGAATGTATGGTTTGGCTATAAACCCGATGAGTTTGTTTTGAAAAACTTGAGCTTTGCGATCGCTCCTGGGGAAAAAGTAGCCTTAGTAGGTCCCACGGGCGCAGGTAAAAGCTCCATTATTCGTTTACTGTCTCGACTTTATGAGCCTACAAGTGGCAGAATCTTAATTGATGGTGTTGATATTAGGGATATTACCCAACTAGAGCTGAGACGTTATTTGGGCGTAATTTTGCAGGATGTATTTCTGTTTTCAGGGAATGTGAAGGACAATATTACCCTTGGCGATGATTACAGTATGGATGAAGCGATCGCAGCCGCTAAGGTGATGAATGTGGATGAATTTATTCAGGCTTTACCCCAAGGCTATGAATCCCAAGTGCGGGAACGGGGGACAAATTTATCGGGTGGGCAGAAACAACTATTAGCCTTTGCCAGAGCCGCTGTCCGTGATCCTCGCATTTTGATCCTAGATGAAGCTACCGCCAGCTTAGATGTCAATACTGAATATTTAATTCAAAAATCCTTAGATAATCTTCTTATCGGCAGAACGACGATTATTATTGCCCACCGTTTATCGACTATTCGCAATGTAGATCGGATTTTGGTACTAAAGCAGGGAGAACTGGTGGAATCTGGTAGTCACGATCAATTAGTTGAGCAGCAGGGACTCTATGCCAGTTTGTATAACCTCGAAATAATGAGTGTCTCATAATCATGGCTTTTTATAGCTCTATCCCAATTATTGAATGTGGAGAAAAGTTAGTCAAAATACCTGATGCCTTTGCTTTTACCAATCCCCATATATATATGAGCCTTGGTGCACCTTACGCTGAACTCTCGCCATTTTATGTCAGAGCAGGAGTCTTAGAAAGATTAGAAGTGTCCCTTGGCTATTTGCAAAAGCAATATCCTAGATGGCGAATTAAAATATTTGATGCCTACCGTCCTGTGGCAGTGCAGGAGTTTATGGTGAAGTATACTAAGCACCAACTGGCAAAAGCACAGGGTATAGATTTAAGTAACCCTGTCCAAGAACAGGAACTAATGAAGCAGGTTTATAAATTTTGGGCAGTGCCTAGCCTCGATCCTGCCACTCCCCCACCTCACAGTACAGGGGCAGCTATTGATGTTACTTTAATTGATCAGGAAAATAATGAAATTGATATGGGCGGGGACATAGATGAGATCAGCGATCGCTCCCTGCCAGATCATTACAAAAATCCTATAACTCCTGAAAGCATAAAATTTAATCAATATCGCCAATTGTTAAAAGATTGCATGATTGAGGCTGGGTTTCGGCAACATCCAAATGAATGGTGGCATTTTTCCTTTGGGGATCAAATGTGGTGTTGGTTAGAAAATTCCGATAATACTCCCGAACCTCAATCCGCACTGTATGGCAGAGCTAGGATATAACTTCACCGTCTTGAACATGGATGATGCGTTTGGCTTGGGCGGCAACATCGGGTTCGTGAGTAACGACGATAATGGTAATGCCCTGTTGATTAAGCTCTGTGAGTAAATCCATAACTTCTTGGGAGGTTTTGGTGTCTAATGCTCCTGTGGGTTCATCTGCCAGAACAAGGGCGGGACGGTTAATTAAAGCACGGGCGATTGCTACTCGTTGTTGTTGTCCGCCTGAAAGCTGACTAGGACGATTGGATAAACGGCTTGCAAGTCCGACTCTAGTTAGTGCCTGAACTGCCCGTTCTCGGCGTTTTTGCACAGGTACATTGGCATAGATCATTGGTAGCATCACATTTTGCAAGGCTGTGGATCGAGCGAGGAGATTAAATTGCTGAAATACAAAACCTATTCTTTGATTACGAATATAGGCAAGGCGATCATCATTTAGGGTGGTGAGATTCTGCCCTTCCAGCAAATATTTTCCTGATGTGGGGCGATCGAGGCAACCAATGATATTCATCAAAGTAGATTTACCTGAACCCGATGTTCCCATAATTGCTAAAAATTCCCCTTCATTAATGGAGAGGTTAATATGCCTTAGCACTGGCACATTCATTGCTTCTAAACGGTAGGATTTTGTAATCCCCACCATTTCAATCATCGCTGCCATAATTTTCTATATTTATTGAGTATATAGTCTGTTTTTGTTGCTTTTTAGTTCAATCATATCCATATTAAATAAAGACTCAAGTTACTCCTTTCCCACCATAGAAATATTCACAGTTTAAATGGGGTTAAGGGGCAAAGCCCCCACCCCCCCAAAAGACTAATCTTTGACTGGGATGGGAGTATAGCGATCCCTAATGTCAAGACAAAAACCAAGCAAAATTAAGATAGCAAGCTACATGAATATTTGATACCTAAATTAATGATATTTCATCCATAAATTTAAGACTTTTTGAAATGCACTTCTGCTGGAGTTTGATAACTTAAAGACTGACGGAGCCTCTCATTATTGTAAAAGCAGAAATACTTCGTCAAGCCAATTAAGGCTTCTTGCCCTGATGTGTAAACTTTCGGGTAACCCTCCTCATATTTGACAGAACCCCAAAGTCTTTCCATAAAGATATTGTCTAAAGTATTTAGCGATCGCTTATCAATTGCCTGAATTTATAACTATCTTCCAATGCCTACATATTTAAAGCCTACTGATTCCAAATGATGGCGATCGAGGAAATTACGGGCATCGACAATTACAGGATTATTCATTAAAGCGGACATTTTTGCGTAGTCTAAGTTCTTAAATTGCTGCCAATCCGTAACCAAAACCAAGGCATCACAACCATCGGCTAAACGTTCAGGATCGGTTTCAACAATCACATTTGATAACCCATCCCTCATCCCAGACTGAGAGACAATCGGATCGTATGCCTTGACCCTTGTGCCTAGACGATTGAGTTGGTCGATTAAAGTTAAAGCAGGTGCATCCCGCATATCATCAGTGTCGGGCTTGAAAGTCAAACCTAAAAGTCCAATGGTTTTGCCTTTCAGAATTTTAAGTACCTGTTGCAATTTTTCTAAAATTACTAAACGTTGCTGCTGATTAACTTTTACACAAGATTTAAGGATTTCGGTACTATAGCCATAGTCATCGGCAGTATGAATTAATGCAGAAACATCCTTAGCAAAGCAAGATCCACCCCAGCCAATCCCTGCTTGCAAAAACTTTTGACCGATCCGAGAATCCAAGCCAATACCCCGACTAATTTCCGTAACATCTGCGCCCACGCGATCGCAAATATTTGCAACTTCATTAATAAAACTAATCTTGACTGCTAAAAATGCATTCGCCGCATACTTAATCATTTCTGCCGAGCTAATGTCAGTTTTTACTAAGGGGACTGCGGGTAGATTTTGATTTTCGGGATTACCAAATTTGCGATTGATAATATCGGTATAAAGTTCTTCCATAAGTCTGATCGCGCGATCGCTGCTACTCCCTAAAACTATGCGATCGGGGTTAAAAGTGTCATGAACTGCAACGCCTTCTCTGAGAAATTCAGGATTGCTGACAATGTCAAATTCCGCTTTATCTTCAGTTTTTTCCTGACTTTCTGCCATGCCATCTAAAACTATCATTCGCACCCAGTCTCCAGAGCCAATGGGAACTGTAGATTTATTGACAATCACTTTATAGCCCTGCTTGAGATGGGAACCAATGCTGCGAGCTACAGCCTCAACATATCTTGTGTCACTCTGTCCATCGGGGAGAGCAGGGGTGCCTACGGCAATAAATAAAATCTCGCCATGCTCTACGCCTGCGGCAATATCTGTGGTGAACTTAATTTTATTTTGGGCGATCGCCGATTGCATAATCTCAGTCAAACCGGGTTCATGGATTGGGGACTGCCCCGATGCCATTAATTTAACCTTAGTTTCATTGTTATCTACACAAATCACATCATGACCAATATGTGCCAAACAAGCGCCTGTAACTAGTCCCACATATCCAGTGCCGATCACACAAACTCTCATTATTTATATTCCCAATATTTATTTTATTTTTTTAAGTTTTTAATGGCTGGATGAATGGCTGAGGTAATCTCTAAAATAGGCTATCGTCATTGTTAAACCATCTTTCAGCCCTACCTGCGGTTCCCAATTCAGCCAATGCTTAGCCTTGGTAATATCTGGCTGACGACGGCGTGGATCATCTTGAGGTAAGGGCTTAAATATAATCTCCGCATCAGGGTTAACCATATTCTGAATAGTTGATGCCAATTGCAGAATTGTATATTCTCCCGGATTACCTAAATTTACAGGTCCGATATACTCACAATTCATCAGGCGGATTAGCCCTTCCACTAGATCAGAAACATAGCAAAAGCTTCGAGTTTGGGAGCCATCACCATAAACAGTTAGAGGAATACCTTTTAGTGCCTGCACAATAAAGTTGCTAACCACACGCCCATCATTTTCTAGCATTCTGGTACCGTGGGTGTTAAATATTCTGGCAACCCGAATATCTACCCCATTTTGGCGATGATAGTCAAAAGCAAGGGTCTCAGAGATGCGCTTGCCTTCGTCATAACAGCTCCGAATCCCAATCGGATTAACATTTCCCCAGTAATCTTCAGTCTGAGGATGAATTTCTGGATCGCCATATACCTCAGAAGTTGATGCCAATAAAAATCTTGCCTTAACCCTTTTTGCCAACCCCAACATGTTCATGGTGCCCATGACATTGGTTTTAATGGTTTTAATGGCATTGGATTGATAGTGGACTGGAGAGGCAGGACAGGCAAGGTGATATATTTGATCGGTTTCTAATTTAATAGGCTCGGTAATATCATGGCGAATTAATTCAAACTTAGGATGATTTAGTAAGTGCTGAATATTGCGCTTATGACCTGTATAAAAGTTATCTAGGCAAATAACTTCATGTCCAGATTCAATTAAGCGATCGCATAGATGGGAACCAATAAAACCCGCTCCGCCCGTAACTAAAATTCTCATATTTATTGTTATTTTTAATTTGATCTAAATAAGTTAGAGAATGTTGTAAACGGGGCAATTATACTTATTGCCCTCTGCACCGAGTTTAAGATTCCAGCACCAAAAGATTCTCTGACTACAATTACATCGCGATCGCGCAAGCTGGGATTAGAAGCTTCATTGGCAGGTAGAGCCAAATCGGCAATTAGCTTTCTTTGGGTAATTGAA
>Ga0105048_10019749_pt1 | contig 10314 bp, 8 predicted proteins | sample MAT05_FD_78382 | JGI IMG/M metagenome (GOLD analysis project Ga0105048, IMG submission 78382) | Freshwater microbial communities from Lake Fryxell liftoff mats and glacier meltwater in Antarctica - MAT-05 | ecosystem: Environmental > Aquatic > Freshwater > Ice > Liftoff microbial mat | place...
GCAGATACTAAACAAGATGTATTTCTTACATTAGGAGAAACCCAAATTATGGATGTTTCTTTAACTGATAAAACAACACAACTAAGTGAGGTTGTGGTTTCGGGTGCAAGAGCCCAGTCAGCTAGAAATGGTACTGAAACTAATATTGGTCGTACAAAATTAGATATTCTTCCTTCTGTAGGTAGAAACTTAGGCGACTATATTCGGTTTACTCCCCAAGCTAAAGTAAACGGACAAAGTATTTCAATAGGCGGCCAAAACAATCGCTACAATAGCTTTTTAATTGATGGTGCAGTAAATAATGATGTGTTTGGATTGAGTGCAAGTGGTACAAATGGCGGCCAGGCAGGTACCCCGCCAATTAGTATTGATGCTATTGATCAAATCGTTGTTCAAATATCTCCTTACGATGCCGCTTTAGGTAACTTTACTGGTGGCGCAATTAATGCCATTACAAAATCGGGTACAAATGATTTTCACGGATCGGCTTATTATGTTTTTCGTAACGAAAAATTAGCTGGTAAAACGTCTACTTATGGTGTACCGGATAGTGCCAGAATCAAGTATCCTGCTTTTAAAAACCAAACATATGGTTTTACCATTGGTGGGCCAATTATTAAGAATAAAGTATTTTTCTTTTTAAATGCCGAGAAACAAAAGGATAACCGTCCGCAACCTTATACCGGTCCTGCCAACATAGCAGACTCTGTAAATAAACTGGTTAATTTTGTTAAATCAACCTATGGCTACGACCCTGGAGATTGGATTAATAATGAAGACAAAATTGACAGAATTAATATTAACACAAGATTTGACGTAAATATTAGCAGCAAGCATAAATTAACTGCCAGCTACCGTTATACTAAAGCAGAACGTGTTAACTCAAGCAGAAGTTCATATAATGGTTCTTCAGGTAGTATTAATTTTGTAAATGGTTCTCAATTTTTCCCTTCGATCACCCACTCCGGTAACATTGAGTTAAACAGCAAGTTTAACAATAAAGTTAATAATAAATTAAGAGTGTCTTTTACAGATGTTAATGATAATAGAGGATTTACCGGAGATCCTTTCCCTCAAATTTCAATTAGTGCTTACAATGGTGGACCAAGCTATAACATTGGTTCAGAAGTTGCTTCAACTGCCAATGCTTTAAAGCAAAGAATCATAAATTTTTACGACGCATTTAAAGTATATACTGGTAAACATGCTTTAACCTTTGGAGCTGATATTGATTTAAATAAATCGTACAATTTATTTATCAACCGAAATTTTGGTGCTTATAGCTATAGTGCATTAGGGCCATTACCTGCTGCTGCTAATGGTTTTGCATCTCAGTTAAGCCCTATCGAGGCTTTTGTACGAGGCAGAACACCAAGTGGTTACCGTCGTTCATATTCTTTAGTAGATGCAGGCAATAAAGGAGGTGATGTAAATGCAAATTCTGCTGCTAATTTTAATTCTGTTCGCTTAGGTTTCTTTGTTAATGATGACATTAAAGTAAATAAAGATTTAACCATAACACTAGGTTTAAGGGCAGATAAAACTTCGTTCATCTCAGATGCACCTACCGATAGATTCTTTAACGACACGGCAAGACCAATCATTGCTAACTCATGGGATTTGCAAGGTGCTGTTAGCGGACAGAAGTTTAAGCCATCCTGGATATTCTCCCCAAGACTTGGCTTTAAATATAAAATAGATGATGAAAATTTAGTACTACGTGGTGGTATTGGAGTATTTGCCGGAAGAACCCCTTTGGTTTGGCCTGGAGGCATTTATGCAAATGCTGGTAATTTAATTGGTGAATTAAACGTATCAGTTGGCACTGCAGTTTCTCCCATTACAGCTTATAGTAATGGCGGTTTATTTAACAGTAACTACAACGGAGGTGTAACAACAAGCACAGGTGTTGCAGTTCCTTTTAGACCAGACATTAACAACCAGTATACACAGGCTGATTTTGGATTACCTGCAAATTTATTAACTCCGCAAGGCGACTTAAACATTATTGCCCGTAAATTTAAATTGCCCGCCGTTGTCAAAACAACATTAGCGGCAGATAAAAAACTAAGTAACGGTTGGACGTTAACAACAGAATTAAACATAACAAAAAATATAAATGAGGTTGATTGGCAAAATGTAAACATTGCACCAAATAGTGGCTTAAAAACTACAGGTGTTGATATAAGAGAAGTAAACAATTACGCTAATGCAAGTGGTACTGGTGTACCAACAAGATTTGCTTACAGACCATACAGCACTGTTGCATCAGTTCGTAATCCGTATAGCAATATTATTTTGATAAAAAATACCACTGGCAAAAAAGGTTTTGCTTACAATTTTACAGTACAAATTGATAAGCAAACTAAAAATGGTTTACAATTTAATGCAGCTTACACCTACGGAAACTCTCAAGTACGTAATGAAGCTACAAGCTCTGTAAATACCAGTAACTGGAGCTTTATGGAATCGCTAAATGGCAGAAACTACAATACGTTGTCTGCATCTGATTTTGATTTAGGACACAGAATTTATGCTTTAATCTCTAAGAAATTTACATATGCTAACAAACATGCTGCAACTACATTAACCCTTACTTATAACGGTCAATCGGGTAATACATTTAGTTATGTTTATAGCGGTGGTATGGTTGGTGATGGAGTAACAGGTAATGATTTGATGTTTATACCTAAAGACAGGGCACAAATGGATTTAATGACTTTTGTGAATACAACTGCTGTAGTAAATGGTGTAACTACCACTATTCTTCCAACTCAACAAAAAGATGATTTTGAAGCATTTATTCAAGGCGATCCATATTTAAGAAAACGTAGAGGACAGTATGCTGATAGAAATGGGGCAAGATTACCCTTTGCCAATATTTTAGATTTTAGTGCTGCGCAAGATTTTATGATCAAAACTGGTAAAACAACTCATAAATTAACATTTGCAATAGATATTTTTAACTTAACCAATTTAATAAGCAAAGATGCTGGTCGTCAATTTTTCTTGCCAAACGATCAAGCTTCTCCTGTTTCATTTAGAGGTTATACCGGTGTAACAACGCCTACATTTAGTTTTAACAAACCTGCAAATAACAAATCGTATGTTATAAATGATGTTCAGACAAGTGCAAATACAAGTGCCCGTTGGAATGGCCAGGTTACAATACGTTATAGCTTCTAATAATAATTTAAGAGCATAAAACTTAAAAAAGGTGTTTCAATTTGAAACACCTTTTTCTTTTGATATAGTTATGTAAAAAAATAATCGGTTATTGCTCTGTTAATTCCCCCACCCCCACTTTAAAAAATCAGGAAAAGATTTAGCCCAGGTAGGTACATCATGACGGCCATCTTTTACTTCCATAAATTCTATACTTTTATTTCTGTCATACCCTTTATCAACCAGTATATTTATAAATCCAAGTGTGTCGTCAATTGAATCAATAATGCCATTGTTGTTGCGGTCAGCCGTTTCATCCTGCGTACCCACTTCAAAGAAAAATTTAAGCCAGGGATACATATGTACATCCTGCTTAACCTGCCGGTGCATGATGCGGTTTACATTTTCATCAAAATCATCATCATCCTGATCTTTATCCCGCCACCACAGCGATCCGCTAAAAACCCCAACCTTACTAAACTCCCGGGGATGGTTCCAAACAATATCCAGCGCACATAAACCACCCAGCGAAAAACCGGCAAAACATTTTTCTTTAAACGAATAAATAAATAACTGGTTGCGGATAAAAGGTATTAACTCTTCCAGTATAAAACGATTGTATAAAGCAGCCTTGGCACCACGTCCCTTGTAATCCAGGTACCTGGCGGTTCCGTATTCATTCTTCCGGTCTGTAGAGCAATGTATACCTACACAAAAAAGATTGTTGATTGAGCGGGTTTCATACAAATCATCCAGTATCTCTTCAAATTTCATCGTCACCAAATCCTGTCCGTCGTTTATCAATAAAAGGCTGAGGCTGGATGTGTTGGAGGCCTTAGGAGGAAAATAAAAATCAATGATAACATCACGATGTAAAAATAGTGAAGAAATAACATGGTTTTCTACTAAGATATTGACTGTCTTGCTTTCTGACATATCTCAAAATTAAGAAATTACCAGCTAAGTTTAAGATAGATTAATAATTACGTAAGTCTATTAAAGGGTAACCAACGATCATAAATAGATTAATAAGTTAACAATAACGCACCCGTGTTTATTCGTTTTTGTAGCAATGCTTTGATTTTATTCATTGATTTTTTTTAGTACAACACAAAACATAATTTGTTTTATTGGCGCTTACAAAATATATTTGAATAGGATATTTTTTTTATTGATAAATCAAGCAAAAACTAATTAAAACCAGCATTATGAAAAAAATAGGCGTATTATTTGGCAAGGAAAGAAGTTTTCCGGAAGCATTTATCCAACGGGTAAACAGTAAAAATATTGATGGCGTAATGGCAGAAGCCGTACGCATTGATAAGGTAATGCAAGGCGAACCATCAGGCTATGCCGTTATTTTCGACCGCATTTCGCAGGATGTACCGTTTTATCGTGCTTATTTAAAAAATGCAGCACTATGCGGCACTACTGTAATTAACAACCCCTTCTGGTGGAGTGCCGATGAGAAATTCTTTAATAATTGCCTGGCAACAAAAATTGATGTACCCGTTCCTAAAACAGTAATTCTGCCTTCGAGAGATTTACCAACCGATACCAGCGAAGAATCTTTCAGCAACCTGGCTTACCCTATGGATTGGGAAGGTATTTTTAAATACATTGGTTTCCCTGCATACATGAAACCCTTCTCTGGCGGTGGTTGGAAAAGTGTTTATCAATTAAACAGCATGGAAGAGTTTTTTGAAAAACATGCCGAAACTGAACAACTGGTAATGATGCTGCAGGAAGAAATTAAGTTTGATGAATATTACCGTTGCTATTGTATTGGCGGTAAATATGTACGCATCATGCCCTACGAGCCACGCAATCCGCATCACTTGCGGTATGTTGCCGACTTTAAGCCCGATGCTGAAAGATATAAATTGATGGAAGATATTGTTTTGCGTATCTGTCATTACCTGGGCTATGATTTTAATACGGTTGAACTGGCCATACGGGATGGCGTGCCCTACGCTATTGATTTTTGCAACCCTGCGCCGGATGCTGAAGTAAAAAGTGTTGGTCAGGAAAATTTTGATTGGGTGGTGGAAACAGCCGCTACCTATGCCATTGAAAAAGCAATGGAGCATCAGGACAATGTTGATAATTTAACCTGGGGCGATTATATTAAAAATAGCGCTGCAAAAAAGAAGCTATATTAACCGGTAATTGAAAAAATACCTGACCATACAAAAAGATGACTTCAGCGAAACTAAAGTTGAGGAACCGGAAAATCCTTTAGGGTTTACCTATGCTGATTATTTAACCTGGAATTTTAAAGAGCGTATTGAGTTAATAAGGGGTAAGATATTTAAAATGAGCCCGGCGCCAACTGTCACTCATCAAAAAATATCTGTTAATATTGAAAAGAAACTCTCGCTGTTTTTAGAAGATAAGCCATGTAATATGCTTCATGCACCGGTAGATGTAAGGTTAAAAGGCAAACCATTTCGCAAAAGAAAATTACGGGACGATGAAATAGCAACAGTGGTACAACCTGATATTATTGTTGTTTGTGACGAGGATAAGTTGATGGATGAAAGATCTGTTGATGGAGCCCCCGATCTAATTGTAGAAATATTAAGCCCCGGCAACACAAAAACAGAAACCAAATACAAATTTGATTTGTATGAAGAAAACGGTGTGCAGGAGTATTGGGTTGTTTATCCCGAATACAAACAGGTTTACAGGTATTTATTAAACGAGAACGAAGAATACAGCAAACCCGCTATTTACGAAAGCGGCGACAATATATCTTCAAAAGTATTAAAGGGATTATCCTTTCCGGTTGATGAAATTTTTAATTTATAAACCAAAACTTGCTTTATTAAATATTTGAAGAAGTATTTAACCATACAAAAAGATGACTTTAGCGAAACTAAAGTAGCAGAACCGGAAAATCCTTTAGGGTTTACCTATGCTGATTATTTAACCTGGGATTTTAAGGAGCGTATTGAGTTAATAAGGGGTAAGATATTTAAAATGAGCCCGGCGCCTACCCGAACTCACCAAAGTATTTCTGTAAATATTGAAACTAAAATTTCAATATTCCTGAAAGGAAAAAATTGTAAGTTGTATCATGCACCTTCTGATGTAAGATTAAAAGGCAAACCATTCCGTAAGAAAAAATTAAGAGATGATGAAATAACTACAGTAGTGCAACCCGATATTTTTGTTGTATGTGATGAAGAAAAACTAAAAGACGACCGTAGCGTGGATGGAGCGCCGGAATTTATAGTGGAAATATTGAGCCCCGGTAACACTACAACAGAAATAAAATACAAGTTTAACCTGTATGAAGAAAATTGCGTGGAAGAATATTGGGTGGTTTATCCTGAGTACAAACAAATTCATGTTTATCTATTAAATGAAAATGAACAATACGGTAAACCTTTGATTTATGAGGCCAATGAAAACATTAAATCAACTGTTTTAAAGGGACTGCGAATACCGACAAATGACATTTTTAAACTGTAAATACTTATTTAACTCATTATGGCAAACCTATCTTACAAACAATTTACGCTTGGTATTGAAGAAGAATACATGGTAATTGACCCCACAACCAGGGAACTTAAAAGTCATGACCAGAAAATTGTACACGAAGGTCACAAGGTAATTAAAGACAAAGTAAAAGCCGAAATGCACCAGGCGGTTGTTGAGGTAGGAACTGATATATGCCGCGATATTGACGAAGCTTTTATAGATGTTGGCACCCTTCGCAAAACCATCAGTGGTATTGCAGATGAGCTGGGCCTTTGGGTTGGCGCATCCGGTACGCATCCCTTTAGCCACTGGGAAAGCCAGTTGATAACCGAGCATGTGCGGTATAACGAAATTGTAAATGAATTGCAGGAAGCTGCACGCAGTAACCTCATTTTTGGCCTGCATGTGCATGTAGGTATGGAGAACAGGGAGATGGCAATTCATATCGCCAATTCGGCCCGGTATTTTCTGCCCCATATTTTTGCATTAAGCACCAACTCCCCTTTTTGGGAAGGTAGAACAACGGGTTATAAATCGTTCCGCACCAAGGTTTTTGATAAATTCCCCCGTACCGGCATACCGGATTATTTTGACAGCATTGAAGCCTATGATAATTACATCAAGCTATTGGTAAAAACAAATTGTATTGATAATGCTAAAAAAATATGGTGGGACCTTCGGGTGCATCCTTTCTTCAACACAGTTGAATTCAGGATATGCGATGTGCCAATGACGGTGCAGGAAACCATTACCATTGCAGCCTTATTCCAGGCTATTTGCGCCAAACTGTATAAACTGCGCAGCCAGAATTTAAATTTTATGATGTATTCAAGAGCATTACTAAACGAAAACAAATGGCGGGCAGGCCGCTATGGCATCGATGGCAGTATGATTGACTTTGGAAAAGAAATGGAAGTAAATACCCGTGTACTTATTTATGAATTATTAGATTTTGTAGATGATGTATTGCCCGAACTGGGCAGTCGCCATGCAATCAATAACGTACACAAAATGCTGGAACAGGGCACTGGTGCCGACAGACAACTGGCAGCATTTGAAAAGAATAAAAGCCTGGTAGATGTGGTTGATTTAATTCATACCCAATTTTTAAGTGGATTGTAATTTGACAGCTAATATAAAAGAGAAAGCTGCCGATGGGCAGCTTTCTCTTTTATGTGCCCCCCCCACAGGACAGTTTTCAAACCATTTATTAGAAAGATTCAGGAAAATATATGAGTTAAAGGCTGTTATACCGGTTCAGATGCTGCAACCTGCAATATTACCCACGAAGCTGAAAGTAGCGTAGCTATTAAATTTATGCTCCCTCGCAGGTTTCTAACCATCCTTTATACTACTACCCCCCCTTACAGTCTTTCTTAAAAATTATTTATATTTGTATTGCTAAAGAGTTTTAAGCCTGCATATCTCATTACATGATGGGTGTTGTCTGCCAGAGGCGGATACGGGGGCCAAAAGATTTTTTAGTTTTCTAAAATGCAAAAAAAAGCAACAATACAACCTCCTTCTAACTCCAAAGGAGCTGCTATCTTCAAGAAAATACTTGAAGACAAGAAAGCTATACATCAGCATCTGCAAAAAGGGGGTAAAATTTCAGATATAAAAGAAAAATTCAACTTTGTTAAGCCCTTATCTATTACAGGAAAATGATGAGTACTCCTATGAGTTTTTAACAGAACAAGGAATAAGATATGCTATCTATTTTCTTGATTACAGTTTTATGTTTTCTGATTATCCAGCTATTGCTGAAAATGTTTTCTCTTTTAATATTGAAGTTTTGGATGGAGATGCAGATATTAATATTACAGATGAGAGAATAGGTGTTACTATACTTGAAGTATTTAACCTGTTTTTCAAAAAACTGGCGAATGTTGCAGTATATGTTTGTGATAGTATTGACGATAGACAATTGGCAAGAAAACGAAAATTTGATTTGTGGTTTTGGAAATATAATGACGGGTCTTTGCTTAAAGAAGATGGTATTGCACTGATTGAAGGGGTTGAAATTTACAATTCACTTTTGCTTCATAAAGCCAATAAAAGATTGACTGAAATCATTCTTGCTTACAAAGAATTAAATGAAAGAGCTGGAGATAAGTGATGAGTTATACCAAACTGAATTTCATTTTAGGCCAATGTAGCAAGGCTGAAATTCAAGCCGGGCCTTTGTGGCGTTGGCTTTTGGTAAATACCGGTTGGACTAACTACAAAATCCAATCGGTATTAGTTATAATGCAGTACTCCGGTTCAGCTTTGCTTTTATCGAAAAAGCACAATAAAAAAGCCTCACATTTCTGTGAAGCTTTGTGACCGCGTTAGGATTCAAACCTAAAACCTTCTGATCCGTAGTCAGATGCTCTATTCAGTTGAGCTACGCAGCCAATTTTTCGGAGGGCAAAGATAGGAATTTATTGTATTCTTACAAACGGGAAAGGGTTATTATTTAAGGAATTTAAGAATAACCCACTTTTTACTTTTATCCAGGCTAAATAACAACTAAGTAAGATTTTTAGGCCAGCACATTACAAACAGACGGCAAAATACCGGCAGCGCCAATACAAAAAAAGCAGCACAGCTGCTGCTTGCATGTTTATTACTATAAATACTATTTAAGTGATCAGATCTTTATTCAACAAGTCGGCATCTTTTACATATTTTTTAAAAAGATGCAGGTTGCCGGCGGCTTGCAAGGCACTCAAATGACGGCCATGGTGTAAGTCGGTACCAACCAGCCCGGCAAGACCTTCATCCAGTATATAACGGGCCGCACGGGCTACATTTTTTCCATAGTAACCGGTAATGGATAAAAGATTTACCTGTAAAGTAAAGCCCAGATCTTTAAGCCATTTGTACTCCTCAAAATCATGATGAAAATAAAAATACCTTTCCGGATGTGCCAGTATTGGCTGGTAGCCAGCAGTAATAATATGAAACAATATTTCCTGCATGTTTACCGGTTGCGATGTGTAGGGCAACTCGGTCAGCAATATATTTTTATGCAGGGTACGCAAAGGTTTTCCACGCTGCAACAACTCCATAAAATAATCATCCAGCATGTACTCGGCAGCGGCAGATAGCTGCATGGGCAGGTGTGCGGCTGCACATGCCTGTTGCAAGGTAGCCAGGGCAGTCTCAATCGTTTCATCTGTGTTGCGGTACAGGTCGCCAATAATATGCGGTGTAGCAATACAGGTTCTAATGCCCAGGTCATAAAGCCCCCTTACCAGCAGCAGCGATGTTTCCACATCCGGCGAGCCATCATCAATACCCGGCAGTATATGCGAATGCATGTCCACATTCACCGGTAATACACCGGTCATTGGCAAACTGCCTTCATCCCTCTTATTTTTTTTAAAAAAGTTAAACATGGTTTATGGTACAGGCATGTTTTGCCTGCGGCAAAAAAAGATCACCACTAATTCCACAAATTAGCACTAATGAATACAGATTTTTGTCTTAGAAAATCATTCGTGTTAATTCGTGATATTCGTGGCCAACAAAAGTTGCTAAGCAAATAACCTCTTTGTATTTTCTGTGCTTCTGCGCCTCTGTGGCAAAAACCAAAAGTTGCGCAGCAACTATTCTTCGTGTACTGAGCCTGTCGAAGTATCGTGGCAAAAACATTCCCGCAGGGAATTTATCTCC
>Ga0105048_10019750_pt1 | contig 10314 bp, 8 predicted proteins | sample MAT05_FD_78382 | JGI IMG/M metagenome (GOLD analysis project Ga0105048, IMG submission 78382) | Freshwater microbial communities from Lake Fryxell liftoff mats and glacier meltwater in Antarctica - MAT-05 | ecosystem: Environmental > Aquatic > Freshwater > Ice > Liftoff microbial mat | place...
CCATCGTCTGGTACGTCCAGGGTTCGCCGCACCTCTCCGATGCGGCGTCGGCCGCGCTCTCGGAAGCAGAGGCCACCGACGGCATCGTCGTGTCCGTCGCGACCTTGGTCGACCTCTGGTACGTCACCCAGACGACCCAAGGCGTCACCACCAACGACCTCGCCCAGCTCCGGGCGGCGACGGTGGTATCGCCGAACGTTGGCCTCCATCCGATCGACGTCGCAGTCGCGGACGCACCTGTCTATCCCACGAGGCGCGCTCGGCGATCCGTGGGACCGTTTCATCCTCGCGACGGCCCGCGCACTCGAACTGCCGCTCGTCAGCCGCGATGGGCGGATCCAGAAGACCAAGCTGGTCGAGACCGTCTGGTAGTCGCAGTCGTCGCCGGCACGGCAACGCTAGGGGACCTCATGACTGGCTCTTCGGCGTGTTCGACCTTCGGCGCGACGTCTGCCGTCGGCGCTCGGGAGAGACGGCCATGCGAGGCAAGCGCCGCCCCCGCATCGTGGAGTCGATTGCTACTCGATGACGTCCCATCCGTGCTCGCGCAGTGCCCGCCGAACGGTGCCGCGCCGAAGGGCCGCGAAGTAGACGTCCGACTCAACGCCATCGTCGCCGATCACGGTTACTCGGGTCGCGAGGATCCCGGTGCTCAGTCGAACGGCTCTCACACTCGCTCGACCGACATCAACGAGCATTCCGAACCCCCAGATTCGAAGGCGGTCCTCATCGAAATCGAGATGGCCGAACGGGTACGAAGCGCCGAAGCCAAGAGCAGATCGAGTGCGAACTCCTCCCCGGAACTCCGTCATCGGCCGGGTCGACTGTTGCGGCTCATCGCCAAACTGCTTCGCCACCGCTCTCCGCGTCGCAGAACAGCAAGATGCGCCCTGGTCTGATCCACCAGGGCCATTCACGAGATCGACGGCACGACCTCTAGCCGGGTGCTGAAATCGGGTTCGCGGGTCGGGGCCAGGTCCTGGAGCGGATCGAGCGTCCAGTCCCTCACGGAAGCGTGAGCAGGAGGGTCGACGTGCCGTGGGCAAGCAGGCGGTCGTCGGCGTCGACGATCCGCGCCTCGGTGACGATCACCCGTCGCCCCGCGCTCACGAGGGTGCCGGTTGCCCTCACCGTTCCCGTGTCCGGCCGGATCGCCCGGACGAGGTTCACCTTGGTCTCGAGCGTCGAGAGCATGGCGCCGTCAGGTCGGAGGGTGTTGGCCGCACCACCGGCCGCGCTGTCGATGAGCGTCATGGCGTAGCCGCCGTGCACCAACCCGCCAGGTTGGAGGAGCTGCTCCCCCGGTTCGCTCTCGATCACGACCTTCCCCTCCTCGACCTCCACCACGCGCATGGGGATGGTCGCGGCCATCGAGAAGGGCGGCTCGGTGGCGCCCACCATCGCCTGCATCATCTCCAGGCCGCTCACGGCCAAGTCCTCTCGTCGTGCATCTCCCGAGCCTGACTGAAACCCCGCGTGGTGTCGAACGGCTCTCGGGACAAATCCCACTGAAGCCGGTGCGCTCCTGAACGTCGGCCAGGCTCGATGGAGCCAGTCACGGTTGGTGCGTCTCCGCGTGAACGCGGAGGAACTCGTTGCGGCGACGGAGCAACTCGACCAGGTACTGCTCCAGGCGGATCCGGTCCACGAGCGAACCGAGCGGGCCCAGCGGGCTCCGGTAGTCCACGACATCGACCATCCGCGTCCCGCCGTTGTTCGGCTCGAAGCGATGCTCGTGACGCCATCTCGCGAACGGCCCGCGGGTCTGCTCGTCGACGAATCGGGTCGGGCGCTCGTACTCGGTGATCGCCGAGGTCATGCGGAACGGGATGCCGAAGTGCCAGGCCTTCCACGTCACGTCGTCCCCGAGCACCATCAGACCGGATCGCACGCCGGCAACGATCTCTTCACGAGCACCAGTGGACTGGGTGTGCAGGTCGACGTCGAGGCTCAGGTCGAAGCAGCGCTCAGGCGACGCCTCGATCAACGTGAACAGCTCGAGGTGCGGCATCAGTAGATCCTGGGCTGCGGCGCATGGGTCGTCAGTGATGAGCCTCGGCGGATGATCGAGACGTTGGAGTCAACGACCCTCGAGCGCAGCTTCGAATGCCTTCCACTCGTCATCGGTGATGCCTTCGATGGCCATGTCTTCGGCGCTCGGCAAAGGCCGAGCGCGTGCGATTGCTTCGCGCGCCGGGAGCACCGTCACCTGCTCAAGCACGTTCGGCGGCTCGGGCTGGATGGGCATGTCTCGAAGCGTACGTTGCTGGCTCGCGTGGTCGGAGGACCGAGGGTGGGCCTGGCGGGGATCGAACCCACGACCGAGCGATTATGAGTCGCCTGCTCTAACCGACTGAGCTACAGGCCCCACGGCGGCCGGGACCCCCGGCGCCGGCACGGGGCCGGTGCTGGCGGGCTCGGCACGCGTCGGGCGAATGTACCGCGACCGCTCGCGCCGTCCGCACCACATCGACGGGCTGCGGCCCATCCGAGCGGGTTCGCGCCCGACACCCGAGCGACCCGAGACGAGCCCGGCCCGGACCCCGGACGCGACAGAGGCACCCAGGTGGTGCCTGGATGCCTCGTGCTTGCTCCGAGGGTGGGGCTCGAACCCACGACATTCTGATTAACAGTCAGACGCTCTGCCGGCTGAGCTACCTCGGAAGGACAGCGCGCCACGTTAGCAGCGGCGCCAACCTGCTCCGAAACGCCAAACCCGCCATCGGTCACGTCCCGCCGACCCGGTCGGCCCGCCTCTGTCGCCGCGGGTCGCCGCCCCGCTCCCGTCCGCACGGCCGATGTCATCCGCCGCAACCCGCACCGCCTGGGCTACAACGGAACCATGCGCTTCCGAACCGGTCTCCTCGTCGGCCTCGGCCTCGGCTACTACTTCGGCGCCAAGGCCGGCCGCGAGCGGTACGAGCAGATCGAGAAGTGGCTCGACCGCCTGCGCGACACCGCGGCGTACCGCGATGTCCGCATCAAGGTCGAGGACGGGATCCGAGAGGGCGCTACAGCCATGCGCTCGATGGTCGAGGAGACGGCGTTCGGTGGCGCCCGGTCCGACCACCTCGATGACACCGATGAGCTCTACCTCGGCGATGCGCTCGAAGCTGAGCAGCCCCCGGGCGGCGTGCGGTCGCTGTTCACCGACCCCACCCTCAACTGAGCGGTCGCGCCGAACCGGCGCCGGGCGTCACCTCGCTCGACGGGGGCGACGCCCCTCCCCCGCTCCGGCCCCCCTGGGCGGCTCCTTCGCGGTCCTCGAAACGGACCAGCAGCGGCGCGAGCACCAGCAGCACCAGCATGACGGCGACCCGGACGTCCGACGTCAGCGCGAGCCGGCCGAAGCCGACCGGATCGAGAAGCACGACCGAGACCACCGCGATGGTGACCAACTTGGCCCGCAGGCTCAGTCGGCTCGCCGCGACGAGGAGCAGGGGCAGGCTGAGGAAGACCAGGTGGTGGGTCCAGCTGATCGGGAGCAGCAACGCGGTGGTGAGCCCGACCACCACGAGCGCCGAGACCAGGCATCGCCGGCGAGCCGCGAGGCGGAACCCGTGGATGCCGAGGGCGAGGACCACGAGGTCGAGTGCCACCCAGGCCGCGGTCCGCCACGTCCCGTCCGGCGCCGTGCGCGCCAGGACTGCCTGGATGGAGTTGTTCTGGGCATCGGCGACCGACCCGATGTGCGACGTGTCGAAGATCCGCTCGGTCCAATAGCGCCACGAGTCATCCCAGAGCACGATCGCGGCGACGGCCGTCGTGGCGACGAAGGCGACCGCGGCACGGAGCGTCGAGCGCCAGGCGCCCGTCAGCAGGATGAGGAGCGCGGCGATCGCCGGATGGAGCTTGAGTGCCGCCGCGACCCCGACGAGGATCCCGGCCCGGCGGTCCTGTTCGAGGAACCGGCGGACGTCGATGACCAGGAGGAGCCAGATCACGATGTTGAGCTGACCTTGGTTCAGCGTGTTCCACATCGGCGCGCCGACGATCGACAGCGCCCAGATCAGCACGACCAGCCACGGGTTCCGGGGCGAGCGCCGGTCCACCGGGGCGCCGGCGTGATCGCTACCGTCGGTGCCACGGTCATCATCGGGGTGCCCGAAGGCATCACCGATCGGACGGGCCAGCGGGGTTGCCGCGATCCACAGGGCCGCGAACCAGAGCGCGGCGTTGCCCATCGTCCACCCCAGCTCGACGAGGTGGATGTCGAGCGCGGTGAACGGCAGAACCAGCAGCGACCACACCGGCGGATAGGTCGATCCCAGGCCGTAGGCGGTCTCGGTGAACTCGTAGATCGAGCGGCCGTCGCGGAGCGAGCCGGCCGCGCCCACGTAGATCCGCAGGTCGAGCAGTCCGGTGGCCGATCCGGTCTGGGGCAGCACGACCACCGCGCCCGTGAGGAGCGACCCCAGCAGGACCGCAAGGAACACCCACCGGTGCTCTCGCGCCAGCAGGCGGTCTCGCCAGCGTTCGCGGCCAGGTGCTGCCGCCGCTCGGTCGGGTTGATAGCCAACCATGCGTCACGACGCTAGCCGCGTCACTGCCGGCACCTGCGGCCTGTCGACCGCGGGCGACGCCGACGACGCGCCGGTGGTGGGCACGGTGCCGTGGCCTCGGCGGGCCCTCAAACCCGGCAGGCTCCCTTCCCCGCACCGGGTCCAGCCCGACGGTGAAGTCAGGTCGTGGTCACCGCCGGCACCTTCGCCGTCGTGAACTGCATCACGCCGTCGTCCACGGCCGAGGTGCGGAACATCTTCTTGTCACGGCCGTAGCGCTGGGGGTTGATCCACGGCTCCCGGTCGCCCTGACGGGGGAACAGGTGCATGACCCGTTGCATGTAGCCGGAGGTGAAGTCGTCGATCCACGGCCGCTCGGGCATCGAGCGGTCCGACGGCCGCAGCCGGGGCGTGCACTGCACCGTGGCGGTGTCGGCCATGTGGTTCAGCAACCGGCAGACGTAGGTGGCGATGAGGTCGGATCGCAGGGTCCACGAGGCGTTGACGTAGCCGAACGACGACGCCAGGTTCGGGATGTCCGAGTAGGCGAAGCCCTTGTACGACCAGGTCGTGGAGAAGTCCACCGGCTCGCCGTCGACCACGAAGTCCATCTCGCCGAGGGTCACGAGCTGGAGGCCGGTCGCGGTGACCACGATGTCGGCATCGAGCACCTCGCCCGACTTCAGTTCGATGCCGGTCTCGGTGAAGCGGGCGATGTGATCGGTGACCACCGATGCCTTCCCGGACCGGATGGCCTCGAACAGGTCGCTGTTGGGAACCAGGCAGAGCCGCTGATCCCACGGGTCGTAGCTGGGCGTGAAGTGGGTGTCGACGTCGTAGTCGGGCCCCAGTTCCTTGCGCACCATGTCGAGCAGGCGAGCCTTGATCTGCTCGGGCCTCGCACGGGTCTGCCCGTAAAAGAACTGTTGGAGAGCCACGTTCTTGGCGCGGGTCAGCTGGTAGGCCAGCCTCGACGGGAGGATCGACCGCATGCGGTTGGCCAGGCGGTCGACATCGGGGCGCGACACCACGTACGTCGGTGACCGCTGAAGCATGGTGACGTGCTCGGCGGTCCCGGCCATCGCCGGAATGAGGGTCATCGCGGTCGCGCCGGATCCGATGACCACCACCCGCTTGCCGGCGTGGTCGAGGTCCTCGGGCCACTGCTGGGGGTGGACGACCTCGCCCTCGAAGCGCTCGATCCCCTCGAAATCGGGCGTGTACCCCGCCTTGTAGCTGTAGTACCCCGAGCACATGAACAGGTAGCCGCAGGTCAGGGTGACCGCCTCGCCGTCGGCCGTGCGATGGGCGTGGACGGTCCAGCGGGCATCGACCGATGACCACTCGGCCCGGTCCACGTGGTGACCGAACCGGATGTGTTGGTCGATGCCGTACTCGGCGGCGGTGTCGCGGACGTAGGCGAGGATCGACGGGCCGTCGGCGATGGCCTTGTCGGCGGTCCACGGCTTGAACTCGAACCCGAGCGTGTGCATGTCGCTGTCCGAGCGCACCCCCGGGTAGCGGAACAGGTCCCAGGTCCCGCCCAGGTCGTCGCGCCCCTCGAGGATGGCGTAGGTGCGGCCCGGGCTCTTGTCCTGCAGGTGGTAGCCGGCACCGATGCCGGAGATCCCGGCGCCGACGATCAGCACGTCCACGTGTTCCACGCTCATCGATCTCGTCCCCTTGCGCGGTCGGTGCGCGATGCCGCCAACTGCGGCTCCGGGGACCATCGCCGGGCCAGGTTACCGCCGGTAAGGTCGAGGTGGAAACCCGGCTGCGGAACCCCCGACGGAGCTACTCGCCGTCGAGGTAGTCGCGCAGCTTCTGGGAGCGGTGCGGGTGGCGGAGCTTGGCCAGGGTCTTGGACTCGATCTGGCGGATGCGCTCCCGCGTGACCCCGAACTCCTTGCCCACCTCTTCGAGGGTGCGAGCCTGGCCGTCGGCGAGGCCGAAGCGCAGGCGCACGACCTCCTTCTCGCGGTCGTTGAGCTCGTCGAGCGCCTCGATCACCGCGTCGCCGAGCATCTTGCGGGCCGCCATCTCGGCGGGAGCCTCGGCCTGCTGGTCCTCGATGAAGTCGGCGAGGTTGGAGTCGTCCTCCTCCCCCACCGGCGAGTCGAGCGACAGGGGGTCCTGCGAGATGCGCATGATCTCGCGCACCCGCGCCGGGGTCATGTCGACCTTGTCGGCCAGTTCCTCGATGGTGGGGTCCCGCTCGAGCTCCTGCATCATCTGGCGCTGCACGCGGTGGACCTTGTTGATCGACTCGACCATGTGCACCGGGATGCGGATGGTGCGGGCCTGGTCGGCGATCGCGCGGGTGATGGCCTGGCGGATCCACCACGTGGCGTAGGTGGAGAACTTGAAGCCCTTCGTGTAGTCGAACTTCTCGACCGCTCGCATGAGCCCGAGGTTGCCCTCCTGGATGAGGTCCAAGATGAGCATGCCGCGACCCACGTACCGCTTGGCGATCGACACCACGAGCCGGAGGTTGGCTTGGGTCAGCTCGGCCTTGGCGTGGTCGCCGTCGCGCACCCGCCGCTCCATGCGCCGCCGCTCCATGGGATCGAGCGACTCGATGCGGTCCGAGGCCGCCATGTCGGCCAGCTCCTCCGACGCAGCGATCCCACGCTCGATGCGCTTCGCCAGCGCGACCTCCTCCGGTCCGGTCAGCAGCGCGACCCGACCGATCTCCTTGAGGTACATGCGAACGGGATCGGACGAGCCACCGCTGTTCTGCGGGCCCATCCGTGCGACGTCTCGCGGGCTCGAGTGACGCACCCGCTTGCGGGGCGTGCTCTCGTCCTCGTCGAGATCGTCCTCGTCGAACTCGGGGCCGAGCACCACGACGGTGGCCTTCGCGGTGAGGGGGTGATCGAGGTCGGCGAGATCGGCGTCGAGATCGACCGACGTGGGATCGAACTCGGGCTCGATGCCTGCGGCGATGGTCGCATCGACCGTGTCATCGAGGTCCGCGTCGAGGACGGCGAGTACCGCGGCATCGACCGGCACTGCGACGACCGACCCGTCAGCCGTCGGCGTGGGCACCGCCACCAACTCGGGGAACTCGCCGAGCTCGGGGTCCTCGACCGACTCGTCGAGCCGGATGCCCTGCGCGGAGAGGAACGTGTGGATGTCGCCGATGAGGTCGCTGCTCAGCTCGACCGTGCGGAAGACGTCCATGACCTCTTCGAGTTTGAGCTCCCCACCTTGAGCCTGCCCCCGATCGACGAGACGTTGCAGGTCGCGGTCGGAGACACCGGCCCAGGGAGAAAGCATGGCACTGTCGCTCATTCCTGCTCCTCAGGCTCTGTCGTGAGCCAGGCTAGCAACTGCCCGGCGGCCGCTTCGCTCGAAGTCGACTCACGCGTCTCCTCCAGGCGGAGCTTCAACCACTGCATCGTCCCCGAGAAGGACAGGGGATCGTCGGCGACGCGCGCCTGCGCGGCGATCTCGGCCAGCTCCCGTTGGGCCGCGGCCTGGATGAGGAGGATGGCCACGTCGAGCGGATCGGCGTCGCTGTCCTCGACCACGACCTGTTGGAGCAGCTCGGCGGCGCCGGGATCGGCGGCCTCGATGGCCTCGCGCGCCGACGGGGCCGCCACCAGCGCCACGTACGCGGCCCGGGCCCGCTCATCGGTGAAGAGCGCCTCGTGGAGCCAACGGGCCAGCGCGTCCGGGTCGATGACCATCAAGCGGAGGGCCTCGAGCTCGGCGCTCTCACGCATGGGTGCCGCTGCCGGTCCGTTGCGGGGGTCGGCGGCGTCGTCTCGATCGCGGACCACCGCCCGGCCCCGGGCGGGTGTGGGCGACGGCAGCGATCCGGGCGACGCCAACATGGCCCGCAGCCGGTCCGGTTCGATGCGGGTCCGGCTGGCGATCTCCATCACGTACTGGTCGCGCACCAGCGAGCTCGGGTGCTCGGCCACCACGGCCAACGCCTGCTCGGCCGCCCTCGCCCGCCCTTCGGGCGTGGCGGTGTTGGCGGCGGACAGCACGCGGTTGACCCGGAAGCCCAGGAACGGGACCGCGTCGGTGATCGCCGAGCGGAGGGCTTCGGGGTCGGTGCGGGCAAGATCGGCCGGGTCGACCCCCGGCGGCAGGGCGGCCACGGCGACGTCGATCTCGTACTGGCGCTCCCACTCGTAGAAGCGCTCGGCCGCGTTCTGCCCGGCGGAGTCGGCATCGAAAGCGAGCACGATGCGGTGCGCGTAGCTCTTGAGCGAACGGAAGTGCTCCTCGGTGAGCGAGGTCCCGCAGGTCGCGACCGCACGGGGCATGTCCACCGCGGCGAACCCGATGACGTCGGTGTACCCCTCGCACACGATCGCTTCGTCGGCGTTGACGATGGCGCCCTTGGCCCAGTTGAGCCCGTAGAGGGTCTTGCTCTTGGCGTAGAGACGGGTCTCGGAGGTGTTCTTGTACTTGCGCGGATCGGTCGAGCCGGGGAGCACCCTGCCACCGAACGCGACCGGCTCCCCGTTCACGTCGAAGATCGGGAAGAGCACGCGGGCTCGGAACGCGTCGGTGACCTTCCCGGTCCGGTTCAGGAACCCCAGGCCCACCCCCTCGAAGAGCTGGTAGCGCTCGTCACCCTTGTTCGACGGCACCTTCAGCGCCCGGGCCAGCTCGTCCCAGCCTTCGGGCGCCCAACCGATCCGGTACTGCCGCACCTCGTCACCGCTCAGCCCGCGCGACCGCAGGTACCCACGGGCCGATGCGGCGTCGGGCGCCGTGAGCAGACGCTCGTGGTACCAGTCGACCGCCTCGCCCATGACCTGGGCCATGCGAGTGCGCTGCTTGCGTCCCTCGCCGGCGTCGCGATCGGAGTAGCGCAACGTGATGTTGGCCTTGCCCGCGAGCGTCTCGACCGCGGTCACGAAGTCGACGTGGTCGATCTCGCGCACGAAGGTGATGGCGTCGCCCGACGCGGAGCATCCGAAGCACTTGTAGACGCCCAGCTCCTGATTGACCGAGAACGACGGGGACTTCTCGGCGTGGAACGGGCACAGGCCCGACCACCGCCGGCCCACCCGCTTGAGCTGCACGTGCTCGGAGATGACGGCGACGATGTCGGTCGAGTCCCTGACCCGTGCGATGTCCTCGTCGACGATGCCCATCTCGCTCCCCGCAGCTCCCGTTCGGACGGTAGCAGCGAACCTCGCCGACCGGTCCGGGTCGATCCATCGCTGTCGCGCATCGGTCGCCAGTGGAACCGCGTCGCCTTGCCGCCCGCGTGCCGCCCGCTGGCGCCGCGTCTGCGCCCGGCGAGGGAGCCACGCAACCGAGCGTCGTCCGCTGGTCAGGAAGCGATCACCGGACGTTCATGCGCCGGTCGCAGCGAGGACCGCCTGGGCAGCCGCCAGGCGGGCGATCGGCACCCGGAACGGTGAGCACGACACGTAGTCGACGCCGAGGCCGTAGAAGAAGGCGATCGAGGCGGGGTCGCCGCCGTGCTCGCCGCACACCCCCATCTTCAGGTGGGGTCGGGTCGAGCGACCGCCGCGCATCCCGATGCGGATGAGCTCGCCGACGCCGATCTGATCGACCGATTCGAAGGGATCGACATCGAGCAGCCCCCGCTCTCGGTACGCCTCGAGGATCGGGCCGACGTCGTCACGGGAGAAGCCGAAGGTCATCTGGGTCAGGTCGTTGGTGCCGAACGAGAAGAAGTCGGCCGACTTGGCGATGTCGTCGGCGCAGATCGCGGCGCGGGGTGTCTCGATCATGGTGCCGATGAGGATGTCGTCGGGATCGCGGTCGGGGCCGAGCACGTCGTCGATCTCCTCGGTGATCCACCCGCGCACGAGCG
>Ga0105048_10019751_pt1 | contig 10313 bp, 8 predicted proteins | sample MAT05_FD_78382 | JGI IMG/M metagenome (GOLD analysis project Ga0105048, IMG submission 78382) | Freshwater microbial communities from Lake Fryxell liftoff mats and glacier meltwater in Antarctica - MAT-05 | ecosystem: Environmental > Aquatic > Freshwater > Ice > Liftoff microbial mat | place...
CGAAGGCCACATAGAAAGTGTGTGTCTTCTGCTCACCGCCTTGAAGTTCGTGAGTCCTTTTCTGGAGCGGCAGCAAACTCAGTCTCATTTCACCATCGTGAGCCTCGATCTGTTTAGGAAAGTTCTGCCAGTAATGGGGTGTGGTCATCCCGATCGATTCTGAAAAAAGAATCGGTGTGGCCCGTTTTCCCGTCTTGGATTGTTTGTCCACTCGCATTTGAAAACCGCTGAAATCCAAGTTGATCTCGTGCTCATCGTCGAAGTGATTTGTCGAATTCCAATTCTCCCCGCCAGACGATGCCTGGTTGAGATAAAACGAGGAACATGTCTGTAACGGTTCATTGCGACCAACCGAAAAATAGAGTATAGGCGTCGTTAGTTGTGCTCGGATACTCAAATGATGAAGATAAATTGAACCACCATTCCCGAGATCCCAATTTCCGCCAGGGTGTTCGGCCACGTTTGGGTTGCGAATGGTGAGCTGAACGCGGATGGTCGGTGTGCTCGAGAATTCATCTATATGGCCGAACTGCTCATAGCCAGTAATTGGTTTCAAATTCATCATTCGCCGTTGTCGGACTGAACCCGAATCGATTACTTCGCCCAGTGAAACGGGCTGTTCAGTTTCGTCGGTAATCAAGTCAAACACTTTTTCTGGACACCGAGACTTGCCGAACCCGCGTAACGGATTTGCCTCCTCCCCCACCTCCACCCGATACCCGCCCTCGCGCGTCTTCCCATCCCACGTGGCGAGGAAGTCGAACAAGCACCAGCGCACGCTTCCGTCGGGCCAGCGGTCGAGCACTTTCGTTTGCAATACTTGTTGCGAACCATCGGGGCCGATGAGCTGGAAGTATTTCTCGTCCGCAATCGCGCCGCGTGGCCACGGCAAACCGACCGAGACGGGTTCCCCGCGACGCGCGCATGGCTCCAACGTGTGAAATGACAACGGGCACGAAAACTTTGTAGGCATTAACGGTCTCTGTTTGGGCGATTCTGTTCCATAATGAGTTTATGACACCAACCGCCGCTCGCCCTCTGGTCGTGTTTGCCGACGACTGGGGCCGCCATCCATCGAGTTGCCAACACCTGATCGGCAAGCTGCTCGAGCACCGCGAAATCATTTGGGTGAACACCATCGGCACCCGCCCGCCGCGGCTCGATTTGTCGACGCTGAAGCGCGTGGCAGGCAAGTTGAAATCGTGGACGGGCGGCACGCGGAAACCACAGGAATTTCAGCGTTCCGAACAACAATCTCCACGCATTCTCTCTCCGAAGATGTGGCCATCGTTCCACTCGCGAATGGCGCGCTCGCTGAATCGCAAATTGCTCCTGCGTGCGTTGCGACCCGCGTTCGGATCGCTGTCGCAAATGCCAAATGTCATCACCACACTGCCACTCGTTGCCGACCTTGTGGACGAACTGCCCGCGAACCGCTGGACGTATTATTGCGTCGACGATTTCAGCGTCTGGCCCGGATACGATGGTGAAACGATGGCAAAAATGGAACGCGATTTGTTGCCGAAAATGAATGAAGTCGTTGCGGTCAGTGACACACTGGTGTCACACATCGGCACGTTTGACAAAAGCGCAAAGTTACTCACGCACGGCGTCGATCTCGATCTCTGGCGACATTCCCAGCAAATCGAACTCCCCGAGTTCTCGGGGCTGGCATCGCCGTTCATCGTCTTCTGGGGCGTCATCGATCGCCGCCTCGATGTGTCGTTCGTGAAACACCTCGCGTCGAATCTTGCATCGGGCACGATGTTGTTCATCGGCCCGCAAGAAGATCCCGACCCGGAATTGTTCGCGTTGCCGCGGGTGAAGGTTTTACCCGCGATGCCGTTCGCCAAGTTACCCGCCGTGGCCGCCGCCGCCAGCGTGCTGGTGATGCCATATGCCGATCTCCCCGTTACGCGGGCAATGCAACCTTTGAAGTTGAAAGAGTACCTCGCCACGGGAAAACCGGTCGTCGTTCGCGACCTTCCTGCCACGCGACCGTGGGCCGAAAGTTGCGATGTCTGCCCCACGAAGGAGAGCTTGACCGCAACCGTTTTACAACGATTGACAACGGGCGTGCCCGCAAAACAGCAAGCCGATCGTACACGCCTCGACTCCGAAGGTTGGCAAGAAAAAGCGAGACAGTTCGAGCAGTGGGTCGATGGTGAGAGGGTGTGAACGGCAATCTATCACTTGCGAATCCGGATTTCGTAAACGCGATTCGTTGTCGGCGTACCGGGCGATGGGTGCCCGCCGGTTAGCGTTGCGGTATCGGCTTTGACGACGTACGAAAACGGCTTGCCGGTGACGGGGTCTAGAGGGATCGGCAGGAGGATCGCGTCGAGCGTGGCGGGGAGTTTCCCATCGTTTTCAAAGGCGTACAGTCGTACGGCTTCGATCACACGCAAGTACTCGACTCGCTGTTGCATTCGCGTTCGCGATTGCAGGACTTTCACGATTGCGGGAATAAATATCGGCGCGAGTACGAGATCTTTCTTCTGCTTTTGCAGTTCTGCTTCCGCAGCAACCAGTCCGGCATAGGCTTGGTGTGGTGGCAGATTGACCCATTTGAAAAATTCGTCGCGGTAGACATCCATTCGATGCAGATCGTCGGTGACGGCCACTTGCAATCCGGACATTAGTTTTACGAGCGTTGGTTTCATGCCGCACTGAATGAGTCGTTCGCGGGCGACTTCGAGTCGTTTGGTATCGACGGACCAGAACGCATAGCGAACTGACGGTTTTTCCAGCACGCCTTCCCCGTAACGGGCGAGATCGCTGATGTCATCGATGACCTTGTACATCTCTTTGTCCGTCAAGGTTTCTGTGGCATTCACGATCGACTTGAACTGTTCGGAAACGATCAGTCGCTCGCCTTGTCGGGCTTGTCGAAAATCCAATAAAGGTGAAGGCAGATCGGATAACGCCCAATACATGTTCGGGCAACCGGGCTGCGCGATCATTTCCTGTATGGCATCGATCGCAATCGATTCAATTGCCAAGCCGACGAGCGAACCGATGAACGTCGGATGCGCGTCCATCGTCTGGGCGAGTGAAAACAGCGTTTGCAGTGATCGTATTGCGGCGGAAAAATCCTTGATCGCGATTTCGCCACGAACTCGGGTTTTCAGTACATGTGCCAGCGATCGAAATTTTTGTGCGTCAGGTATTGACGTAGTGATACCATCGCGTCGCATGAAATATCCGAGTTGCCAATCGGTTCGCGTCATGCGGGCGGCATCGTACATGTCGCGCAATACCAGATTCCCGCCCTCCTGATCGGTGCCCTTCGGCAACTCGGATAACGGCAGCAGGTTTAGTTTCTCGCGGCGTTCGGATTGCTCGAACGCGAAGAATCTATCCTGTTCCATGAAGCAACGAAGGAACATCTGCACGCGGTTGCCTTCGATCGAATCGCGGTACTCGGGCAACAGATAATATTTCGAAGCGGGCTTCGGCGCGGCCGTCGCACTGATGGTCAGGGTGTAAGTCACCTTGCCATCTTTCGGTTCGACTATCGGTTGTGCTGTGACCGTTGCGGCCATGATGGCGATCATTGCGAGTGCATAAGACTTCGTCACGGTTTGCTCCCGTTAGCGTTGAGAAAATCGAGGTTCGGTCGGTATCCGTCAGCAAGGTTCAAAATCGTCGTGTTGGCGAACTGCGTTTCGGGTGGCAGCGGGGCCGGCGCGTCGATGTCGAACGTGCGCATCAATTCGAGGTAACTGCCCTTTTGCGGTTCACTTTCGGTGGGTTGGCTCGGCTCGCGGAATGATTCGATCGGCGCAACCACCGGAACTTCGACAGTCACGATTCGTGGCCACGTCAGCCAACCGAGAAGCGTTAGAGATTGCGAAAGTAACAACGCGACGAGTGCGATTTTCCAGATTCGCGGCGTGCGTGCGGATGCCTTCCCGGCTGCGAACAGCATCTCGTCGCGGTTCACCTTTGCGGGAGTGAACGCGGCGAGTGTTTCGATTATGTCTTCGGCCATTCGACACCGAGCCTTTCGCGGAGTGCCGCAATACCGGCTTCGTATCGCCGGTGTGCGGTACTCGGGGAACATCCCACGGCCAACGAAACTTGTTCCAAAGTGAGGCCGCCCCAGAGTCGGGCGACGATCACTTCCCGCAGTTCGGGCAACAGCGAATCGAGTGCCTGAATCGCCGTATTTGCATCGAGGCCGTCGATGCTCGTTTCTGCAAACCAGCCGACGGGCTTCGACGCGGTGCGTTCGCGTTTGGCTCGCCGTCGCTCGGCCTTGCTCCAGTCGATGGCGGCATTGCGTACGACGCGAAACAACCACGCCGCTGGATCGTTCGGCACCGTGGCTTGGGCCGACAATTTGCAGAACGCTGCTTGAACAACATCCTCCGGCGACGCGCACCACTGCCTCGCATAGAGCGTCAGAGCCGCCGCATGTTCGTCGATCAGTTTGGCGAGTGACATTGCAGTCATTTCAACTATCAGACGACACGGCGACGAAGATTTTCCGTGAGCATTTCCTAAATGGCCGCTTTTCACGGATGTTCCTAAAATGAAACCCGAAACCTCACACGACCGTGCGAGACGCGTTCGACTCTTCTCACGAAACAGGGACCATGAGTACTAAGTACGTTTACTTTTTTGGCGACGGTAAGGCCGATGGCAACGCGGGCATGCGGAACAATCTCGGTGGCAAAGGGGCGAACCTCGCGGAAATGACGCTGATCGGGCTGCCCGTACCGGCCGGTTTCACGCTCTCCACCGACGTCTGTACGTTCTTCTACGACAACGAACGCAAGTACCCGCCGGAACTCAAGGCACAAGTCGAAGTCGCGCTGAAACAAATCGAACAGTCGATGGGAACGAAGTTCGGCGACGCGACCAACCCGCTCCTGCTCGCCTGCCGTTCGGGTGGCCGCGACAGTATGCCGGGCATGATGGACACCGTGCTGAACATCGGCCTTAACGATATCACCGTCAAGGCACTCGCCAAACAGAGCGGCAACGAGCCGTTCGCGCTCGATAGCTACCGTCGCCTGCTGTCGATGTACGGCGAAGTCGTGATGGGTCTGAAGGGGCACAAGGACGAGCCGTTCGAGCACATCCTCGAAACCGCGAAGCACAAGCAAGGCGTGACGCTCGACAACGAGCTTTCGGTCGAATCGCTTCAGTCGATCGTCTCGCAATACAAAGCGGCGATCAAGAAGTATACGGGCAAAGAGTTCCCTTCGGACCCTTACGAACAAGTCTGGGGCGCGATCGGTGCGGTGTTCGGCTCGTGGATGAACGATCGCGCCTGCGTGTATCGCCGTCAATACGGCATCCCCGACGAATGGGGCACCGCCTGTAACATCATGGCCATGGTTTTCGGCAACCTCGGCGATGACTGCGCCACCGGCGTGGCGCTGACCCGCGACGGTTCGCTCGGCGCACCGGGCATGAACGGTGACTACCTCATCAACGCCCAGGGCGAAGACGTGGTGAACGGTTCGCGGCCCACGAAGCGGATCGAAGAAACGCTCGGGATCGACATGCCGACGGCGTTCAAGGAACTCGTCGAAGTCGGTCACAAGCTCGAAAAACATTACCGGAACATGCAGGACATCGAGTTCACGATCTCCCGCAACAAGCTGTACATGCTTCAGACCCGCAACGCGAAACGCACCGGCTTCGCCGCCGTGCGCGTGGCGACCGATCTCGTCGAAGAAGGCTTGATTACCAAGGACGAAGCAATCTCCGCGAAGTTCATTCCAGCGGGCGACCTCAGCCAACTGCTTCAGCCGCTTTTCGACACCGATGCGAAAAAGGCTGCCGAAAAAGCGGGCAAGTTCCTGACGAAAGGCATCCCTGCCGGTCCGGGTGCTGCCACGGGCAAGATCGTCTGTTCGCCGCAAAAAGCCGAAGCGATCAAGCAAGCGAACCCGAACGCCGCGCTCGTGCTCGTTCGCAAGGAAACGACCCCCGAAGACCTTCGCGGGATGAAGGCCGCACTCGGTATCCTGACCGCGGTCGGTGGGGTGTCATCGCATGCCGCCCTCGTCAGCCGTCAGATGGGGAAAGTCTGCATCGTCGGTGCAAGCCAACTCGATATCGACAACGAAAAAGGCACCGTCGTCGTCAATGGCGTTACCTACAAAGAAGGCGACGACATCAGCATCGATGGCTTCACCGGTGAAGTGTTCTCGGGCAGCATCAGCACGCAGCCGAGTGAAGTCGTGCAAGTGCTGATCAAGAAAGAACTCGCGCCGGAAAAGTCCGACGTGTATCGCCGGTTCATGCTCGTCATGAAGTGGGCCGACGAGAAGCGCAAGATTCGCGTTCGCACGAATGCCGACTTGCCCGAACAGGCCGCCGAGGCGATTGCCTTCGGTGCCGAAGGGATCGGCCTCTGCCGCACCGAGCACATGTTCTTCGATCATATCGCCGAGATGCGCGAGATGATTATGGCCTCCGATACACCCGCACGCGAGTTGGCCCTTGCGAAGATTCTGCCGTTCCAGCGCAAGGATTTCGCGGGCTTGTTCAAGGCGATGGCAGGCTTGCCCGTGACGATTCGCTTGCTCGATCCGCCGCTGCACGAGTTCCTGCCGCAGAACGAAGCGGGACAAGCCGAGATGGCGAAGATCCTCGGTAAGAAGATCGAAGACGTGGCTCGGCGCGTCAGCGAACTGCACGAATCCAACCCCATGCTCGGCCACCGGGGTTGTCGCCTCGGTATCGTGTATCCGGAAATCACGGCGATGCAGTCGCGAGCGATTTTCGAGGCCGCCGTCGAGTGCCAGAAGGCCGGGATCAAGGTCTACCCCGAAGTGATGATTCCGCTCGTCGGGTTCAAGAAGGAACTCGATAACCAGGAGAAGATCGTTCGCGAAATGGCGACGAAAGTCTTCGCGGAAACCGGCGTCACGGTCGAGTACATGGTCGGCACGATGATCGAACTGCCGCGAGCCTGCGTTGCGGCCGCAGAGATCGCGCAATCGGCCGAGTTCTTTAGCTTCGGGACGAACGACCTAACGCAGACCGCGCTGGGTGTCAGTCGCGACGATTACGGCCCGTTTATCTCGGCGTACACCGACCCGAAGCGAGCCGACGTTCTGGCTGCAGACCCGTTCGCAACCATCGATCAAGATGGCGTCGGCGAACTCATGAAGATGGGCGTCGAACGCGGTCGCAAGACCCGTCCGAAATTGAAGATCGGCATTTGCGGCGAACACGGTGGCGACCCCGCCAGCGTGATCTTCTGCCACAACATCGGCCTCGATTACGTCAGTTGCTCGCCGTTCCGCGTGCCCGTCGCACGCCTCGCCGCCGCCCAGGCGGTACTCGGGAAGTAGTGATCGGAGACGTGAAAAAGCCGTCCGCCATCCTGCAAAGGATGGCGGACTTCGATAACGAGGCGATTATGTCTGCTCTCGCAATACAGTTCCCGCTTCGCGCCATGACTGCTGGCTTCCGCAAATTCACCGTCGATGAATACGAACGACTCATCTCTGCGGGAATCATCACGGAAGACGATAACCTCGAACTGCTCGAAGGCTATCTGGTAAACAAAATGGGACACAATCCGCCGCACGCCGGGACGATTGCCGTCGTTCAGGCGGCACTCCTCCAGTTTCAAATCGTTGGCTGGAATGTTCGCGTACAATTACCATTTCGTGCCTCGACCAGCGAACCCGAACCCGATTTCGCAATCGTGCGCGGCGATCATCGAAGTTATCTTCGGCGTCACCCTGTTTCGTCGGATGTTGGCCTCGCGGTCGAAGTCGCAGATTCGACGCTCGATTCGGATCGTTCGGATAAAGTCCGGGTCTATTCCCGCGACGCCATCGGAACGTACTGGATCGTCAACCTCGTCGATTCCCAGGTCGAAGTCTACACCGATCCGCAGCCAGATTCGGCTCCGCCCACCTACGCAACACGCAGAGACTTCCAGCCTGGTCAAAGCGTACCGCTCGTTCTCGATGGCCTGACGGTGGCTATGATTCCGGTAGTCGATCTGTTACCGTAACGAATAATTATCGAAGGGAGCCGAACATGAACGCGACTGTGTCGTTGGCACCCATGGCAATTCAGCCTCTCGCAGGGTTCCGGAAATTCACGGTCGAGCAGTATCACAAAATGATTCGCACAGGTGTGCTTTTCGAGGGGGAAGAGATCGAGTTACTCGAAGGGTATTTGGTCAACAAAATGCCACAGAACCCGGCCCATTCCAGCGGTGTGTCTCGCATCGCATCGCGTCTGCCTCGTCGCCTGCCCGAGGGATGGTTTCTTCGCTCTCAGCTTCCGGTTTCATTGACTGAAAGTGAACCCGAGCCCGATGCGGCAATCGTTCGCGGCAACGACACCTCGTACGATTTGCGACATCCCAGTGTCAGTGATTCCGGCATCGCGATTGAAGTATCGGACTCGACGCTACCGTTCGATCGTCGCGACAAATTGCGAATCTATGCCACCGCCGGCATACCGGTCTACTGGATCGTCAACCTCGTCGAAAATCAGATCGAGGTGTATGCCGATCCACAATCGGCAACGTACCAAACCCGGAACGATTTCGCGGTGGGTGCCGCGTTGCCGCTCGTGCTCGATGGCGTAACGGTGTTCATTCCGGTTTCGGAGTTGCTGCCGTAAAGAACTTCCGGTGCGCCGCGATTGTGGCTTTGGCGGCACTAAGGCTGTCGGGGTACGGATAGGACTCGGCGGAGATGTACCCGGTGTAGCCGATTTTCTCTAACGCGGCTGCGATTCGCTTGAAGTTCGTGTGGCCACCACCGGCGGGGCGACGGTTCGAATCGGCGAGGTGAACGTGGCCGATCTTGTCGCCGGCCGCTTCGATGGCCTTCGCGATATCGACTTCCTCAATGCTCATATGGAAGAGATCCGCGAGCAAAACGACGTGCGGTTCGTTTGCCATTTTCAGCAGATCGACTCCTTCTTCGAGGCGGTTGCAAAAGTTCGTTTCGTAGCGATTGAGCGGCTCGTAAATGACTTTCGTTCCACATCGGCCCGCATACTCGCCGAGCGTTTGTAACGCCCACACGAGGTGGCCCGTTGCGACTTCGCGGGTGTTACCAGCGCCCCAGCCACCTTGCATCGAACCGATAATCGCGGGGGCGTGGTGTTTGGCACCGAAATCGATCATCGATTTTACGAAATCAAACGCCTTGCGGCGTATGTCGGCACTGTCGGCAGAAAGATGCAGACGATGTTTCACCCAGCCCGCACCCGTACCGACCGCAGCGAGTGACAGGCCGTTGTCATTCAGGTTCGCTGTGAGGTCGGGTGCCGCATCGGGGCCGGGCGCGAACAACTCGATGGCATCGAAGCCGAGTTCCTTCGCGGTTTTGCACGAAGCAGCCAGATCGTCCCAGAGTACGAACGGGCCACTCTTCGCTTCAGGAACCAAACTCACAGTGACGGCGGACTTCATGCTTTGCTCCTCAATCGATGGAAACGACGGCTTTAATCACACCCGATTCGGGCTTCATCCACGTCGAAAATACGTCGATCATGGCGTCGAAATGGCTCTGATGCGTAATCCACAGCTTCGTGTTGATAGTGCCCTCTTCGATGAGGCGAATGATGCGCGTAAAGTCCGCGGAGAGCGCATTTCGGCTTGCGAGGAAGGTCATTTCGCGGCGGTGCATCAGTGGTTGGGTAAACGCGATCTCTTGGCTCGTGATGCCGACGAAGATCAATCGACCCGCGAAGGCAACGAAATTGTAAGCGTTCGCCATCGACTTGTTGCTACCCGTTGCGTCGATGACGACATCCGCGAAGTTCCCGCCCGTGATCTCTTCGATTCGTTTGAGTTCGCCGCCGTCGCCCGTAACGAGAATCGTATCAGGCACGCCCATCGTTTCGCGAACGAACTGGAGGCGTTGCGAGTTGATGTCCATTACGATGGTTTTCGCGCCGGTCAGTCTCGCGAACTCGATGGCACTCAGGCCGATCGGCCCCGCACCGATGATGAGAATATGTTCGCCGGGCTTAGGGTTACCGCGATTGATCGCATGGCAACCGATGCCGAGCGTTTCGACGAGCGCGAGTTGATCGTATGTTAGCGTGCGGGAGATGTGGAGTTTGCGTGCGGGGATCGTGAACAGCCGTTGCAATCCGCCGTCGCAATGTACGCCGAGCGTTTGATGATTCATGCAGCAGTTCGTGTGGCCGCGAACGCACGAATAGCAATGCTGACAGTTGATGTATGGCTCGATACTGCAACGGTCGCCAGGCTTCACGTTGGTCACACCGGGGCCGACGTCAACGACTTCGACGCCGAGTTCGTGACCGGGAATTCGCGGGTAACTGAAGAACGGCATCTTGCCGAG
>Ga0105048_10019754_pt1 | contig 10312 bp, 8 predicted proteins | sample MAT05_FD_78382 | JGI IMG/M metagenome (GOLD analysis project Ga0105048, IMG submission 78382) | Freshwater microbial communities from Lake Fryxell liftoff mats and glacier meltwater in Antarctica - MAT-05 | ecosystem: Environmental > Aquatic > Freshwater > Ice > Liftoff microbial mat | place...
ACCACGCATCAGTCCCCCTTTTGCAGAAACTAAAAATCTGTTGGATGCACCGAGTTTGCACGAAGGGAGACCACTGTTTGAAGTTGAAAGTGGATGGCGGAATGACTGGTTTAGCACACGTTGCTTTTTGGTAGATAAGGAGAAATTAGGCACTTACTTACCATTGATTCAAGGTCGTTTATTGCTGGAAACATTAGCTATAAAATATTTTAATAGAGGTTATCCTAGATCGCCAGAAATTATGCTTTTTAAGCGAATAGGTAGTGCTGGAGGTTGGCGACTCAATCTAAACTCCGAGCAATCATGGCTTTTACATCCCGCGACTAAGCCATCTCACTATATAGAATTACTCCCTAGAATAATCAATGCTGTTCAACAAGGGATAGTTCCAAATTCTCAAAGAGGCTATGCTGATATTGATTTACCAGCATGGAAAAAATTATTCTCAGAGCATAATTAAATTAAAAATCCAAAGGGAATCAAGGGATCTGTTAGTTCAAAAAATGAGAAACTTGTATCATGGAATACTATCTCAGGTTCCTACCCCTTTCTACATTTTTGCAAGACAACTTTTTCTAAAAGCTAAACATCATGCAAATTCTCCTCACAGCCGATCCTGAACTCCCCGTTCCACCGAGACTGTACGGGGGAATCGAGCGCATTATTGACTCCCTCATTATTGAACTCCAATTTCGCGGACACACGATCGGACTCTGTGCCCATAAAGACTCCACTACACCAGTCGATCGATTCTTCCCCTGGAACGGCACTCGATCGCAACACAACCTCGACACTTTCAAAAATATTACTACGCTCTATACAGCCGTTCAACAATTCCAACCCGACCTCATTCACAGCTTTTCCAGGATTTTCTACCTTGCGCCTTTTCTTCTATCTTCAATTCCTAAATTAATGTCCTACCAACGTCCGCCTAGCCCGCGAACCACTCATTGGGGCGCAAAATTAGCCAATGGTAGTCTCACATTTACAGGCTGTAGCGAATATATTTGTCATCAAGGTGTTCCGGCTGGCGGTAGTTGGCATGCAATTCACAACTATGTTGACCTAGACAAATTTACCTTTCAGCCCAAAGTTTCTGAAGATGCGCCGCTGATTTTCCTCAGTCGGATCGAATGGATTAAAGGCACACACACAGCGATCGCCATTGCTCGTCAAACCGGAAGACGGCTGATTATTGCCGGAAATCATGGTGAAACAGGAGAAGAGGGACGCTACTGGTATAAGGAAATAGTTCCTCATTTGGGCAAAGACGGAGTTGAGTATGTTGGGGCAGTTGATGATGTCCAAAAAAATGATTTGTTAGGACAAGCAGCAGCAATGGTGGTGCCGATCGAGTGGGATGAGCCATTTGGAATCGTCTTTGCGGAAGCACTAGCTTGTGGAACTCCCGTCATTTCCTGCCCTAGAGGTGCATTGCCAGAGATTGTACGTCAGGGCATAGATGGATATCTAGTAAATAGTTTAGAGGATGGTTGTACGGCAATAGAGAATCTGGATAAGCTCGATCGCCATAACTGTCGTCAACGTGTTGAGGAATTCTTTTCTGTGGATGTAATTGTGAATCAGTATGAGCAATTATATCAACAGCTTTTACTTTCAAAAACTGTAAAAAAATAATTTAGTTCTTATCAAACCACAGCAAACAAAATGCTTACAACTCCCCATACCAATGCTCAACCAGCTTGTTCTCTTCCTTATACTCTGTCGTGGCTGCAATCAGTTGATTTTCCTCATAAGTTAGGCATCTGTGAACAACTATTTGGTCAGGCAATTACCTCTAATGGAATTTGTTGGGTTCAAACAGGAGCGGGCATTCCTTGGAAACTCGATTTAGCCAATCCTACCCACCGTTGGATTGTTTATGGTAAATATGAAGGTGCAGCATTTTTAGACTGGGCTAAGAAGTTTTTACCTCTCAATGGCGTTATTGTCGATTCAGGCGCTAACATCGGGCAAATGTTGATGTACTTAGCACAATGGGTGCCTCAAGGCAAAATATTAGCCTGTGAACCCGGAGTAGACGCCGCAAATTGGGTCGCAGAATGCTTAAAGACCCATCAACATTTACCTGTAGAACTTATCCGAGTTGGGCTAGGGGCATCCCTTACTCAACTTCGCCTCAATACAATTGGTGCTGAGTATGGTCATGGAGCCTGGAATCAAATATCTGAAACTGAAGGTGCAACCATTCAGATTGTCAGACTTGCAGATGAACTCACGAGGCGCTCTATCCAAAAGGTAGATCTCTGGAAATTGGATGTAGAAGGTTATGAAGTACCCGCATTACAAGGTGCTGAAGAGTTCTTAAAAGAACGACGCATTAGGGCTATTTATGCCGAACTCGCTGGCGAAAATGGATACAGAGTCCGAGACTATCTAACTCAATTTGGATATCACTGTCACTTGTTCAATCGTCGAGGCAACCTCTATATCCCAACTCAACTTCCAGATCACACCAACGGCTTGTTTCTACCCGTCTGAAGGTTATCCACAAATCAAAAGCACTAAGTTTTAATTGTTAGTCTCCAGTCCACTCTTATTAACACTGCCGATTGTCAGCGAGTGTTCATGTCGTTGCACTGCTCAACAATTTGATTAGCAACTATGGACTTTAACTGTTCATCCTCGGTGGATTGAAGGTGCATGTGCTCGTTACTGTTAAATAAAAACAGTAACGAGCACATATCTGAATTCTGCTAGGTGCTATCTCCATGTCGTCAGCTTTTAGGAAAAGACAGCAGATTAGAAGTTACAGTATCTGACGGTAATAAAGCCATAATTCGCTAGGAAAAACTGACTGGTTGTCCTGATATGCCACCTAATCATGTTAATAAGTGGAGATGTATACCTTTGCTATAAATATGAAAATCAAGCTCAGAGCGATGAAGATTACAATCATTATTTTGATTTTCTATGAATGCATAAATCTTGTGAATATCACTTCAATAGACTCTTCATATCTGTTTAACTATAGCAATCCTATTTGATTCGTGAGTTGGGCATCTTGCCCGGACAGGCTAGAAGCCTATTCCACTCTTACAACTGATTTAGGATTGCCATATAAAAATAGTGTTGTAAATTTTATCGAAAATCAACTCTTTAATTTAATATATTTCACTGATCATTTACTGATTCCATCATGCATGTTCTAACTATTCTCTGTTCTGGTGGCTGGATGTCGAGCAATCTCTCAGAAGGTTGGCGACAATTGGGATGTACCGTAGAAGAATTTTTCTACGGTAGCCACATGGGAAAATCTTGGAGCTCAGCAGGGCTAGAGACTAACCATCAAATTAATCTTGATTTACTTACAACGGCAAAACGGCTCAAAGCAGAAGGGCAGCTCGATCTGATTTTTGCGGTGATTTATGATGATGTGTTAGAAATCGAAACCGTCCAACAGCTGCGTAAGCTCAATGTTCCACTGATTAACTATCATGTGGATTTAGTTGGGCAATGGTATCGCGTCCTGCGAACGGGCAAATATTTCGATCGAGTTGCCTGTGCTCAAAAGGACTCTTGGGATGGATTACGTCGTGCCCAAATTCGCCCATACTATCTGCCAATGGCGGCGAACCCACCCCACCCATCAGATTTGACTCTTCCACCAATGCCTTTTGCAGGTGTACGCTATCTCGGCTCTCCTTGGTTTTATCGTCGTCAAGTTTTAGCTGATTTAGCAACACATCAGATTCCAATTGAGATCTATGGGCATAATTGGCTGTGGCAGACAGTCGATCCGGCAAATGCACAGCCTTATCGCAAAAACCTACACGACATGCGCTATTACCTACTACCTCGGTTGCAAGAGGATGGCTTGCCCAACTTAGCAGCGACACTTCAGCGCCGGTTACGTCATGAGATGCCAGTGGGAAGATCGATAGAAATTCCAGCTAGTTGTATTCGCGGTGCCTACGATCTTTCCGATTTCATACCCCTAGTCCGAGGATCTGCGATCAATCTGGGATTTACTCATTTTCAAGGAACTCCAGGAACTTCATTAGAACGTCGTCAAGTCCGACTCCGAGAATTCGAGATTTCCATGCAAGGTGGGTTTTATCTGACCCAATTCTGTCCCCAATTAGATGACTTATTTAAAGTTGGCGAAGAAATGATTGTCTGGGATAGTCTACCTGATCTATACGATAAAGTTCACTATTATCTCAATCATCCTAGTGATAGACAATTAATCGCCCAAGCTGCTCGCGATCGCTGTCTCAAAGATCATACTTGGGCTCACCGATTTAGTAGGTTACTACAAGAACTAAGTTTACCTCAACCGGATACAATTTCATTAGGACTTACGCATTGACAGAAAAGCTAAAATAGCAGTCGTGATTTTCAGCGCTTTGAGCTTGATTTTCCTGCTCCCTACTCAACGATCTCAACCTCAAAAGGAGGATTTATGAAAGGCTGAAACGACGCATTTGCGTTGCTGCACAACATGACTCATTTGTACAGTGCGTAAGTCCTATTCATGTCTATAGACGTTTATCAGTTAGCATCTTGTCCTGCCTGTGGCACATCATCAGCTCAAGCAGTCCATCTTTTTACCATATCTCTGCTAGAACAACAATGCTCAGTTTTGCGGTGTCCTCATTGCACTTTAGTCTATAAGGGACTCATGCCAACAACTAATGGTTTGAAAAAGATCTATACCGAATCTTATGTTCACTTTCAAGACAATCTAGATACCATCGATCGAGCTAGTTTTTTTAGTTCTAAACAAAAAATAAAACGCTGCCGGGCGCTCCTTAAAAAATCTTGCCCCAATGAAGAAATAAAGCTTTTAGATATAGGTTGTGCATCAGGTGGTTTCGTAAACATTTCGCAAAAAATGGGATACATGGCAGAAGGTATCGATCCATATTTACCACCTCAGCTACAAAGCCAATCTCTACAATTAAAGTCACCAGAAGATGTTCTAACTTCTTCCTATGACATGGCGTTTCTCTTGAATGTTGCTGAACATTTAGATCGCCCTAAACAATTGTTTACTGAAATTCACAGACTTCTGAAGCCTAATGGAGTCATGTTGCTAACCTGTCCCTATGGAAACAGCTTGGCTCGTAAAATTCATCAAGACCGCTGGGGACATCTCATATTAGATGAGCATTTATTATTTTGGACACCTCTATCTTTAACCCTTTTACTACGAGAAATCGGTTTCCAAGGAAAAGTCAGCTATCGAATTGCTGGTTCTCCCTTTCCCTATGGACGAGTTCGTAAACAGGCAGAAGAGGTGTTGTTTGAACAGCCAGAAATACAAGATTTATCTTCGCCATCTGCTATTAATCATAAGCAAATATCAGTACAAGCCCGTGTTTGGCAAGTTGCTCGCACTATTCAGCGGCAAGAGAGCGTTGCAAATATAGTTCGTTCTCTAATTCATTTCACTCATACTGGAGATTATCTTGAATATGCAATTGCTATTAACTGATAAGTTATTAACCGATCAGAATACATCATTGAATTGCTGCTTCGATAGGTTAAGAGTAATTGCCGTAGTTGGAGTTATTTAGACACATGTCTGGCTCTTTACTCTCTTCCCGGCATAAGACTCGACAAAAAGATTCTTTGCCAGATAAAGGCTTTATCGTTTTTATTTGCCTAATCTTTCAATGGGAAGAGAGTAGTGGTAATCCTAGTAGGTCAGTTTGTAAGATCGGTTCTAGTAATCGAGTGATCTCCTCAAATGGGGCTTGGGTCGATTTAGTCTTTGTCATAAGCAGTTTCTGTATGTACTTTTGGACTGTTTTTTCCAGTGCATCAACATTGTCACGATTATTAAGCCATCAATCGATGTAAGTATTTGGATGGTGGGCTCATAACCTCTATCTCTAGCATTGGTAGTCATGTTATTGGATCACAACCTCTCTACTAGTCACTTTGGTTCCTTAGGCGATTTCCGGCAAACAAATTACCCGCTGTCTTCGACTCCGCTCAGCCAGCTTGCACCCTGAGCGGAGTCGAAGGGTAAAATCTTTGCCGGAAATCGCCTTATCTCTAATGCTCAACTTAGCATTGGTACTTTCGTTGCTACTATTGCTACCTTGGTTTTGGCTATCTTACAGTTATTTAGAAGCTCCTTCTTTTCGTAGGCAACATTCTAAGAATCTTATATGAGAAAAGTTTTAATTGTTACCCCTAATTGGCCACCGATTTCTTGTCCCGATCTCCATAGAGTCCGAACTTCTCTAGCCTTTTTTAGTGAATTTGACTGGGAACCTCTAATTTTGAAGATTAATCCAGATGAGCAGGAAGGAATTAAGGATGAACAACTAACCAAGACCGTATCCAAACAGACTAAAACTTGGCAAGCAAGTTGTCTGCCCAAAAAAATGATGGGTTTGTTGGGAATAAAAAGTGTAGGATTACGCAGCCTTTTTCACCTCGCCCAACTAGGTAACCAGATTATTAAAACCGAATCTCCCGACATTATTTTCTTTTCAACAACGATGTTTCCGCTCATGGTTTTGGGGCGTTACTGGCACTTCATTCACGGTATACCCTATATCCTCGACTTTCAAGATCCATGGGTCAGTAGTTATCATCAAAATCGAGACTCTAGTCAACGACTTGGAGGTCGGTTAAAATATCGACTTTCTCAATCCATTGCCCAAATTTTAGAGCCATTAGCTTTACGCCACGTCAGTCATATTATCAGCGTTTCACTTGCCTACACAAAAACTCTAGAACAGCGTTATCCGCACCTGCACCCAGAACAATTCTCTGTGATTCCCTTTGGTGCGCCCGCAAACGATTTTGAATTACTGCTCTCTCTGCAGATCAGACAAAGTATTTTCGATCGCCATGATGGCAAATGCCACTGGGTTTATGTGGGGCGAGGCGGCAATGATATGGCGTTGGCTATCACTAGCTTATTCTTAGGGATTCAGCTCGATCGCCAACACAATCCAGAAGCATGGCAATCTATTAAGCTCCACTTTGTCGGCACTAGCTACGCCACCGACCACCGCGCCGTCAAAACGGTAGAACCGATCGCCCAAGAATTAGGCATTGCCGATTTGGTCGAAGAATACACTGGACGAATTCCTTACTTTGAGGCGTTGCAAATTTTAGTCGATAGCGATGGCATTTTACTAATTGGCTCCGATGACCCAGGCTATACCGCTTCTAAGCTTTACCCCTGCATTCTGGCAAGAAAACCCATCTTAGCTATTTTTCATCAGCAGAGTTCTGTCGTTGACATACTCAATCAATGCCAGGCAGGCAGAACCGTCACATTTAAGAGCGGCGATCGCCCTGAGCAATTACTTCCTCATCTCTTGCCTCAACTTCAATGGCTCCTCTCCACACCCAAAACATACCAGCCCAATACTGATTGGCAAGCTTTCCAACCCTATACCGCCAAAGAAATGACCCGACAGCAGTGCGCCATTTTCGATCGTTGTCTCATGCCAACAAAGTTGAGCTAACCATGGTTCACACAACAAACCCAGCCTTTTCGCCACCCATAGCCTATTTACCAGAACTCGCTCGTCACGAACGACGGCAGATTCTCAAGGTACTTAGGTTAGTAGCAATTGGATTATTCATTTTTGAACTCTTTGGAACACAGAGTAGCCCTCTGCTTAGCATCTTTGGAGCAGTGCTAATTACAACAGCAGCATTACTGCCTAGCTATCTTTGGTGTTCGGGCAAAGCATTAGGGTTGCCCATTTTTCCACTCTCTGCACTCCCCTTTGTGTGGACTCATGCTTTGCCGCTCATTAGCCAACAGCCCCAAATCATCGCGTATTCTCCCATAAACCAGCTGTATGCCAGCCTGACTACCACAGGTTTCCTGATCCTAGGAACCTGGGTTTGGTTGCAATTTGTTAAATCTCCACCTCCCATACCGCCTATCTACCGTGCATTGAGCGGAAAAAAAGGAGATAGCTTTTTCCTAGCCATTTTAGTCTTAGGAATTCTTTTCAATATTGCCTACTCAGGAGGCTGGCTACTGTTAGATGGTGGCTCATTTGCCCTATTGCGAGGTGGTATTTTAGGACTTATGGCGCTAGCAACGTTTGTGCTGTCCTATCGAGCAGGAAGTTACGAACTCTCAACCCAACAGATTCGCTTATTTTGGGTATTACTCATCGCCCATATGATCACCAGTACGGTTAGTCTACTGCTTGTGGGAGCAGCAGTAACCTTCTTTGTCACTGCGATCGCCTTTACCGTTGGACGCAAAAAACCTCCCGTTCTACTCATTGTCATCACCCTCATTTGCTTGACCATCTTACATACTGGGAAAGGTGAAATGCGAAGCAAGTACTGGTTCTCTGGTACAACCGCCCTCGTTCAACCCTGGCAATATCCTGCTTGGTACTCAGAGTGGGTAGGATATTCCCTTAGTGGTTTCAATCAACCTGCCGATCAACACAGCGGCGTCTCTCCTTCCTCAGAGAAACAATCTTTTTTAGAGCGATCGAGCGTTATTCACATGCTCCTCCTGGCTCAAGACAAAACTCCGACAACCCTTCCTTATCTCAATGGCGAAACCTACACGATTTTGCCACAGCTCTTGGTTCCTCGTATTTTCAATGCAAACAAAATCCGCAGTCATGAAGGTACCCACATTCTAAGTATTTACTATGGGTTACAACGACGTAAAGATACAGATACTACCACAATCGCTTGGGGTTTACTCAGTGAAGCCTATGCTAACTTTGGCAACTTTGGCTGTGCTGGACTGGCGATTATTTCAGGTATCGTCTATGGGAAAACCACACGCTGGAGTATCAATGCTCCTCTCCTATCTGCTCAGTCACTATTTTCTGTACTAATGGTTACCTTTGCTTTTCAAACCGAATGGACGGCTGGGGTATATGTTGCAGCAGTATTTCAATCCAGCGTGACTTTGATGATGATAGTTGTCTTTTTCATGCAGAACTATCCATCAGTGTCTATGTTCCAGAACCCGTATAAGGTGAAATGAAGAAACTTGCCATTATTACCTCTCACCCCATTCAATACTATGCGCCTTGGTTTCGCTATCTCGCTCAACAAGCCGATTTTAATATCAAAGTCTTTTATCTTTGGGATTTTGGAGTAACCCAGCAAGTTGATGCCGGGTTCAAGCAACCTTTGCAATGGGATATTCCCCTGCTGGAAGAGTATGACTATGAGTTTGTCCCAAACGTCAGTTCTGATCCAGGAACCCATCATTTTAGAGGCTTACAGAATCCATCCCTGCTGCAACGAGTAAGAGATTGCCAGCCTAATGCTGTACTACTGATGTGCTACAACTACGCTAGCCTCTATCGCTTCATCTGGAGTTGGGACACCCACCAAGCTCCGCTACTGTTTCGAGGTGATTCTCATCGGTTAATACCTTCTACCGGAATACGAGCCTGGGCAAAGCAACAAGCAATTACCCAAATTTACCGTCGCTTTGCAGCCTGTTTATATGTAGGCAAAGCCAACTATGGCTACTTTCGTTATCACGGTGTCTCGCCTCAAAAATTATTCTTTTCACCCCATGCGGTAGACAACGATCGCTTTTTTAACCAAGCAGAGGTAGCACTTCAGCAAGCAATGAGTTGGAAGCAGGAACTAGGCATTCCCTTATCTCATGATGTCATTCTGTTTGCTGGTAAATTTGAACCCAAGAAGCGCCCCTTGGATCTTCTTCAGGCTTTCTTAGATACTAACTTAGAGCAAGTTTCTCTGTTATTCGTTGGAGCAGGTTCCCTAGAAACAGACTTGAGAGCTGCATCAGAAAAGCATTCTCATATCTATATTGCTCCATTCCAAAATCAGTCTTTGATGCCACGTACCTACGCTATTGCCAGTTTAGTTGTGCTGCCCAGCTATGGCTCTGGAGAAACCTGGGGTTTAGCAATTAACGAAGCGATGTGTATGGCTTGTCCTGTAATCGTAAGCAGCCATGTGGGATGTGCTCAAGATTTAATTGATAGTTATGAGAACGGATTAGTTTTCCCAGCAGGTGACGCTTTAGCTTTAGCCCACTGCCTTCAAGACGTTTTCTCCGATCGAACTCATCTTAAGCGTTGGGGAGAAGCGAGTCGCAAGCGGATTAGCGAATATAGCTACATCCAAGCAACAGATGGATTGAAATCTGCATTATTCTAGAATTCCTTCCCAAAATTCGCCAAATTGTCTCCAATCTTCACTATATGGGGTGCATCTCACTGCTGATGATTGGAGAGAAGTCTCCTAGGTAATTGTTAACTCTCACTAGCATGTGCTTAAAATCATGAATCTAAACCTCTGGATGCCAGAAATTTTTAACTTTAAAGGAGGAATTCAAACCTATTCT